>LSPZ01000085.1_pt1 | contig 17789 bp, 18 predicted proteins | sample 651281 | NCBI WGS metagenome assembly LSPZ01 (sample SAMN04438313, study PRJNA306036) | termite gut metagenome | isolation source: viral DNA filtered from gut of termites from termite colony 2 | host: Coptotermes formosanus | place: USA: New Orleans, Hayne Blvd. | collected 2013-06-18
AAATTAACGCAAACTGCAAATGCGCGAATGGAGATAATCAAAAATATTAATGCAAGTGGCAAAAGCGAGGAATTAGCGCGAGTATTAAAAAAAGGATATATGACTAGAATCCGTTATCGTGACGGTGAATTCTCAATTAAAAATGGACATTTGAATTTTAAAACGCTCAATTTAAATGAATTTAACAACATGATAGAAGCGTTGGAATTAGATGTAGTTGCAAATACAAACCATTTAATTGTTATTTTCGGCGGAATCACCGTTGATATTTTTAAAACTAAGGCTTATTACAATGTTACTATTGTTAATGGTAACACTACAACTATTAATCATGTAATAGGTTGGAATTTACGAAAATTTTTAATTAACGCTGTTAATATAGATATATTGTATCTTTTGAGTAGTATTTTAGAAAACTATGGTAATTTTACAGTTTTTTACTGGAATAATGGAGATGTGGAATGAAAAAATATAAAACCGAAATATTAGCTTGGGCGATACTCTCGCTAATATGGATAATAATATTTGTTACAATTAATGGGGGATTGAAATGAAAGAATACAAAAATATAAAAGCAATGAAAGTTGCCGCTAAAACAGCGGTAACTAAAGATTATTTATTAATCTGGTTAATGCGACACTGTAAAGTGTCTGACATTATACATATATTGTCGGAACATGAAGATATAGTTATCACTATTACAATTAATGGAAGGGGGTGATAAAATGAATATAAGAAAAAATATCAAGGTTTGCGATGCTTGTGTAATATATGCTATATCTAATGATATATCAGACATGAAAACAGGCAAAGGCATTGAAAGTATAAAAATTAAAGTGCCGTATTCAAAACAACGTTTTAAGTTTCGTTCAGAAGTTGAGAAAATAATTTCAAAACTGGACGAAACCGAATTAAAAGACGTGATAATCGTTTCGAAAAGTGAACCATATATGAAAGAATTTGAAATAGTTAATGAATAACGAAAATGAAAGAAGGTAAAGAAAAATGGCAACAGCAAAAAAGGCAAGCGAGAAAAAAATTAATACATTTGCGGAACAGTACGCAAAAGATACAGAGTATTCTATAACTGAAAGATTTAAAGATTTGGAATATATCAAGTTTGCGGATATTGACAAGCCATTCCAAATCCGCGATGTGGAATTTGCTGGTATAAAGTACCAGTCGGAAAAATCGGGCGAGGTTGAAGTGTGTTGTTTTTTGATGGTTGACAGCGACACGGGAGATGAAAAATTTTCGATGGTTACGGAATCTTCGAAAGCACTTTGGGATTTTTTCCAGTATTGGGAAAACTCTGAAGATGCTAGCAAGTATGATGTATATTGCACCCCAGAGAAAAAACCATCGAAAACAAACAAAGGACAATTTTACAATGTAATTGCTCTATCAACGGAACCATTTTAATTGTTATTTAGCCTACCCTATGTTATAATATAGGGTAGGTTATTTTTAATCTTATGGAAGGTGGTAAAATATGGCTATGTTTGGAATTGATATATCGCACTGGCAAGGCGATAATGTATTGTCCGTTAAATATGATTTTATAATTTTGAAGCTGACGGAAGGGCTTAACTACATGGATAAGTTAACACCTGACCGTCTGAAAACGTTAAAATATAGGTGTCCAATCGGATTATACCATTTTATGACATATAGCGACGCGACTTTACAAGCAAAATGGTTTTATAAGACGCTTAAAAATGTTGGTGCGCTTGGAAAAGTTATGCCGATTTTGGATTTTGAAGCCACTGCCTTAAAATTGGGTGTTGATGGCGTTGAAAAATTTACCGCAGAATTTTATAAACTGTCGGGCATTATGCCAGTAGTATATTGTTCATATGGTGTTTTGTTAGAAAATCCCATATTATGGAGTTATCCAATTTGGATGGCAAGATATCCAAACAGTAAAGACACTGGATATTATGACGTGCCACGATACAAGGGTGAGATTATAAGACAGTTTACAAGTAATGGTAAATTGGATGGATATAGTGGACACCTTGACCTTGATATAGCATATATTGACAGTGCAAAATGGCAAAGTTATTGTGAACCGCGCGAAAAAGTAAGTTTGACCAATCCCAATTTTAAACCAAAGAAAACAGTTACGGAAATAGCGATAGAATGTGTTAATGGTAAGTGGGGTACTGGCAGTGAACGGAAAAAAAGACTAAGGGGGGCTGGTTACTCATATACAAAAATACAGTCAACCATAAACCTTGCCCATGATATAGCTTTGAAAGTCATTAAGGGAAAATATGGCAATGGCGAGGAACGCAAGGCAAAAGTTACTAAATTAGGTTTTAGTTATGACCTTGTGCAAGCATGGGTTAACGTACTTTCCAAAGGTAAAAAATAATGGTAAAAAAGTACAAAAAGTGGCAAAATCGGGCAGCGAGCAAGAAACGCGCTGCCCAAAAAGCCAAAATGCGAAGGCAACGGCGAGCCGCGAACCCCAAAAATAGTGCATATTTTAACGCCGTACCAAAAGGACAGCCAGCGCGACCACAGGACGACAAGAATTATGCGATTAAAGCTAAACGCGCACTTGCACGTACGTTTGATTTGCGCGACAAAAACGGGAAAATATCACCGTCAAAAGTATCTAATAAAATGTTACAAATGATTGATAGTCGTTATGGCAATATCAATAATTTTTACAAACAATTTACAAAATTTTATTCCGCAATGCAAGATAATTTTAATTTTTTATATAAAGATTTGCTTAAAGAAATGACTGAAGGCGAAATAACAGCCGATACGGATGTTGACAGAATGATGGAAATAATGGATGCGACAGTAAAGCGGATATCGTCGGAAAATAAATTTATGGAATCTAGTTTTGAAAGATTAGCAAACACACTTGACAAATTTAAACGTGATAATGGTATAGTAGATTAACGGAGAAACATATGGAGCATATAAAGTACATTGGTAACACGTCATATTATTTATTTGATAATAATGATAGCCCCGATACTATTCGCTCATTAACCCATATATTAACAAATATAATCACTACTGACAATAAAGTAATTTGTGCCTTTGATACTGAAACAACATCAAATCTAGATAAATTTTACGGCTGTGTATACATGTATCAATTTGTGCTTGACGACACCGCTTTTATTTTCCGCAATTACCAGCAATTTATAAGTTTTTTAAGGTGTCTTGATAATGTTGTGGAAGCCATAGACAGTAATTTGACTGTAAAATTTGGCGTACATAATTATACATTCGATTATTATAATACCTTTGGTTTTACAGATATTGGCGAACGGATTTACAATAATGAATTTATTGTACGTACAAAAATATTAAGTGCGAGGGCTTTTGCTCACATTTTATTTGTCGATACACTGCGCTTATTTAATTTGTCACTTGACCGCGCTATTTTAGAGTATGCGCCAAATACAGTATTTAACAAATTAGGGAATTTTGATTATACGAAAAAACGCTATCAGGAAACGCCACTTACAGCCGATGAAATAGCCTATGGGCTTAATGATGTATTTGGTTTGCGCGATGCAATATCTGGTATGTGTGAGCGGTATAATGTAGATTGGCACGAGTTAAAATTAACGCAAACTGCAAATGCGCGAATGGAGATAATCAAAAATATTAATGCAAGTGGCAAAAGCGAGGAATTAGCGCGAGTATTAAAAAAAGGATACATGACAAGCGAACAATATACGCGTGTTAGAGCATCATTTAGCGGTGGCATGGTTTACCATAATCCAATTTATTCAAGCAAAATTGTAGCATATGGCAAAGCATCCCAAATATTGAAAAAACGTAAAATCGAACATATCAGCGTAAAAAATAAAATGTTTGCTGTTGACATGACAAGCGCATATCCTACCACATTAGCATTACAAAAAATGCCGACTGGTAGTAATTACGATATCACGCCAAAAGTTTTTACAGATTATCCATTAGAAAAAATAGAGGAATTATTAAACCTTGGAATGGGTTTCACTGCATCTATTATCTTTGAGCGATTGAAACTTAAAAAAGGCAAAAGCCCGATAATACGCAAAATAATAAGCAATTGTATAAATGACAGCAACAAAATTGAGTATGACGCTAACGGATATTTGACATATGGCGATATAGTACAGGTTAAGGCGATTAATGATGTAACTTTTGGCATGATAAAACATAGCTATGATTTTAGGCTTTGTTTTTTGCATAGTGGACATGCATATAATATGGCGTATGTGCCGAAACCTTTTTTGATGGAACTTTTAAGGCTTTATAAATTAAAAACGGAATTAAAGGGTGTTGAAGGTAAAGAAGATATATATATGAAGTCAAAAAACATTATAAATGGCGCAGTTTATGGTGATTTGGCGATGGATATTGTATTTGACGATTTGGAAATAGATAATAATATGGACATACATTTATCAGATAAACAAACTGCCGATATTGAAAAACACATGCGCAAGGCATATGGGAGTTATAATTTATATAGCCTTGGATTGTCAAAAGATAAAAATACAGGCAAATATATACATAACGCTGCAAAAATGAAACGCTATGGTGATAAAAGATGGGCTGCATATGTAACAGCGTATACACGTAATGAGATGTTGTTACTGCGTGATACCACAGGCGCGCAAAACACATTATATGGCGATACTGATAGCCATAAGGGGATTGAGTTATTTAACGGTTATGCCGCTAATTTGGTAAAAATTTTCAATTCTGAAAAAGAAAAAGCTATTGAAAAAGCCGCGAAATATCACGGCATCAGCTATGCAGATTTTGCGCCGATTGATAGCAAAGGCAACGTGCATCCGCTTGGATTTTTGGAACAGGAAGATATTGGAGATATTTTTATCACAAAAGGTGCAAAGACATACTATTTCGCCGACAGTGCAACGGGTGATTATGAATTTGTAAATTCAGGGCTTTCGCGAAAAGTTATAGCGGATAAAGCCATAAAAGACATAAAAAAGATGCGATTAAAGCCCGATATTTATAACCTTGCAAATTGGTTTACAGCGGAACATATAATTTTTGACGAAACCGAAACGGGCAAAATGACGCATAAAATCGGGCGAAACAAAGGCTATGGGATAGATAGGCATTGCGATACGCCATTTGTGCAATTACTATTTCCAGCTCCTGGAAGGATAATTGACAGTACACTGCGTAAGGTCAGTATATTATCGGACGGCACAATCAACAGCGATTGGACGTTCGCGGAGATGGCAGAGATGGCAAAATATATGTATGTTGAGAGTGGTAAAACTATTAGTGGTGATGGTAGTTAGCAAAAAAAAAAAAAAAAATTAATTTTTTTTTTTTTTTCAAAAAAAACTTGACAAATTATTTTTTTATGGTATATAATAGGTTTATAAGTTGAGAAAACAGCGGGAAACCGCAGAGAGGAAAAGAAAAATGAACTATTACAAAAAAGAAAAAACTTTCGTTGCGGCTGCGAAAGCCGAAACAACAAAAAAAGGGGGTGTAGAGTATGGGCTTCCACATGTACATTATGGGTTTGTAGATGGCAACGTATATCAAGCCCGAGTACATACCCATTATTACGCATACACAAATGATTGTAAAAATTATGTAGTATACATAGAAAAATTACATCGTGTCCGTGATAATAGTGGAGCTGATGTATATGTAAATGATAATGGGTATATTGCATTTTATGCATAATGTTCATTTGACCTTGGCAAGTCGTTAAACTGCCAAAGCGGAATATTTGGGCATCATGCTAGGGGTGGTATTTACACCACCCCAATTTTTTTTTTTTTTTTCAAAAAAAAAAAAAACACTTGACAAAGTACATAAATTATGATAGTATAATAATTGCTCCATACAGGTTTTTCTTTTCTCTCAAATAAGGGCTTGCGACAGTAGCCATAGCCCTTATTTTTTATTTCAAAAAAAAAACACTTGACAAATTATTGAAAATGTGATAGTCTGTATTAAACAGGTTATTGTAATTATACGGAGAAACAAAAATGAGCGAACAAAAAAAGCCAGCGGTACAGAATAATGAGCCGAAAACGGAACCGAATGACGAGCCGAAAACGGAACCGAATGACGAGCCGAAAACGAAACAGAACACAGAGCCGAAAACCGAACCGAAAACGGAAACGGCTACCGCTGATGACGTGATAGCGGAATTTTTGAAAAAATCCGAAAGCACCGCAGATGTCGCGGAACTTGAAAAAACAATAGCGAAACAGGAAAATGAAATGGCAACATTGAAAACAGCCATTGAAAAATTAATAAAAATGGGTAATTTTGACACTGGAACAGTGCAGCAAACAGCGCAGACAGAGCCAAAGCCTGAAACTAAACCAAATGTAATAAATTTTGAAGATATCGAATTTAGCAAATAATGAAAGAAGGTGACAATAAATGCCAGCTACAACTAATGCAACTATGCTAGACAGTATAAGACTACAGGGGAGTCTAGACTACCAACAGCGTATCCCCGAAGCTACACAATATATGATTGACGGGAAAGTTGATGAAACAGGTTCCGCAGTTGGACGCGCGATTTTTTCGTATACCCCAGCTTATAACGAGTTTTGCGATGCTCTCATAACTCGCATCGGTGCTGTTCGCGTCAAAACGCGCAGATGGAAAAATCCCCTAGCTTTCCTGAAAGAGGAAGGTTTAGTGATGGGCGATACAATTGAGGAAATACATACCAAACTTATAAAAGCGCACGGGTACGATTTGGAAGCTGATACGCTGCTTAAAGTAAATAAACCCAAATCCGAAGTTCTTTTCCATACCGTAAACCGAGAAGATAGATACGATTTTACCATTAATAAAATGGAACTTCAAAAATCGTTTTTGACTCCGACAGGGCTTGGCGATTATGTCGCATCCATTATCGACAGTGCCTATAACAGTGCGGAAGCCGATGAATATAATATCATGATGCATCTTTTCGCAAAATATAATGGCAAATTTGGGTTCTACAAAGTTCAGACTGACGACTTGAAACAATTTGACAGTTCAGGTTATTCAAGCAAAAGATTTATCTGGGAAACACGCCGCATTATACCATCGCTTGGAAATATTACAAGCTGTGTGCTGTATAATAAACTTGGCTTGCCTGTATGGGCAACGCCGCAAGAAATGGTATTGTTTACCACTGGTGAAGTAACTGCGAACGTGGATGTAAATGTGCTTGCAAGCGCGTTTAACGTTTCCGCGACTGACATCAAACAGCGTGTTATCGTTGTACCAGAATTACCCATCGCTAATGCACAGGCTATACTTGCGCCGCGCAGCTGGTTTGTGTGTAGTGATTATGTGGACGAGGTGGACAGTTTTTACAATCCGCAGCAGCGCAGCACTAATTACTATCTGCATAAGTGGGGTGTATATAGCATGTCGCCAGCGTTCCCCGCAATTTTGTTTACTACAGCTAGTGCAACATCTGTGCCAGTAGTTGCGGTTTCGCCGCAGACGCTTAAAATTGATATGTATGATGCTTTTGGCGAACAGACAGAAAATTACAGCCTTGCCAAAGCGAAGGAAGGCAAATATCAAATGGTATCGGATTTGACTGGTGATGTGGCGTCCGATAATCCTGACTATAATCCTGATGGTGTTGTAGATGTGTTACCCGATAGTGTTAGCTATGATATTACTATAGTGGATGCAAGCGACAATCCCAAAAAAGCGACAACTAAAACTTATGTTGATAGACTTGGATATATTTACCTACAGGATAACATCGAAGTTGGCGATATTGTAACATTTAATGCTGCAACTACATATTATGACCCGTCCAATGATACGGATAGCAAATTTGGCGAGTATACCGCAAGTTGCACAATCACCATAACTGATTAAGCCCACTATCTATTACTTATAGGCGGCACGGTTTTACCTCCTGACCGTGCCGCCATTTAAAAGGATTGTTATAAAATGGAAATAGAAAATATAATATCAAATCTAGGGTTTCCAATCGCGATTTGCGTTTATCTGTTGTATGACAAACGCACGTTTCTTGCAAAATTATCCGAAATAATACAGCAAAATACGGATGCAATAAGCGATTTGGTGCTTGCTTTGGACATTAAATATAAGGGAGTTTCAAAATGATTAATAAATATCAATGGGATAATTTGCCTAATTCTGCAAGGATGGCAAATAAAATTTACCATAAAACGGTAACGGAATCGGGTGAAACAATTGGTACGCCGCTTTGGTGGCAATTTGCAGCGATGCAAGATGGGTACACTAATGATGGCGTTGAACAGATGCTCCGCGAAGCTGTAATAATTTGGGCAGAGCGTTGGGCAACGAATATAGTTACACCACAAATGCCGCGATTCCAAAATTTCGGAAATTCGCCATTCGAAAGCGAATTTTACACAAATAACCATCCAAATGCACATAAAGTGGGGTTTGAAACATGTTTATAAATTTTATGATTCCAAGGTTTTTGTCATTCGCCGCGCAAGTTCCCGACCTTTTGCCAAAATTTTACTGGGATGTTTACAGCGCGGAAGAGCGTATTAAGCGGAATTGCCTTATTATCAAAAAACTTACAGGATACTGCGAAATGCTGCGCGAAGAGATATTAAGACAAGGCGAAGCGATATCTGAATTTGATGGCAGGTTGAAACCGCTTGAAGATTTGTTATCTGATTTGATACTTTATGGCGTTGTCAATGATATCGAGGTTGATAATACTACCATAAAATGGAAAGAATATAATGCTGAAACGAGAGAAACAAGCGACTATACATTATCATTTGTTGGCTCTGAATATCTACATGTCACTTGCGATGGCGATACTATAGTATTTGATATTAATGATTTTGCGGATGCTGTTAACCAACACTTGGAAAATATTGACCAGAAACTTGCAGACTTGGAAATAACTATATACCAATTGCAAACAGAAGTTGCGCAATGTCTTAAAACGGTAGCGGTAGACGGTACGACGATAACAGGCGATGGCACATCCGCAAACCCATTATCTGCAATTGGTGGCGGTGGTGGACTTGACAAAGTATATCATGATGGTACAATGTCAGGCGATGGTACATCCGCAAACCCATTATCTGTAATTGGTGGCGGTGATAGTAATGCAGTGCCGTTGATAAGCAAAGTCACAGCAAATGATTTACTGCCATATGTTAATGATAGTATAATTGATACAAGCATAGATGTATTTTCGGGATATATAAGGCTCTCAGGTGTAGGTTTTCCGCAAAATGGAAATAAAACAGGATATTGTGAATTTAAGCTAGAATTCCCGCTTATTGTTGGTGCTGATATGCGTCCAACTGGTGGCACAACATTACTATCCATACCAGATGTTATTTTTGATAGTTTCAAACCATCAACTTCCCATGTTTGGATAAATATGTATTGTCATGATGGTAGCCACGTAACACCTTTTTTCGCTGGACTTGCAAATCTTATTCACATTAGCAATTGGGATATATTGCCGCAAATGCCTGTTGACGGTCAAGTAATTGTGCCATCGGGCAATTTGATACCGTATGTGTATTTGCACGGTGGTTATACTATAGATGGGGTTTTATAATGAGCAAATATCCATATAATGACATTGGCGAAAGCGATATAGCGATAAAATATGTTGGCATTAACTACCTTGGCGATGTGGTAAGCATAGACGCATTGCCAACAGGCAGTACTATAGGCGATGCATATTATATTACAAGTGGTACACATGCCCGCGATATGGCGATTTGGAATGGCAAAAGTTGGGATTTTTCGCCTTGGGCTGGCAAGGATGGTACGGACGGTATCGGCTTTAACATTATCGGTACTGTTCCCATTCCACAAAATTTACCAATAAATCCCAATTTGAAAGATGCATATTATTGTGAAATAGATGGACGGTTATATATCTGCAATAATATAGAGCCTGTGGAGTGGCTAGCATTGCCATTTCGCGGCGAGCGCGGTATCAGCGGGCAAAATGGGCAAGATGGTAATACTCCATGGATTGGGGTAAATGGCAATTGGTGGATAGGCGAAACCGATACAGGGGTAAAAGCCGCTGGCACTGATGGGGCTAACGGCGTTAATGGACAGGATGGTGCAGCGGGCATCGCACCAACAATTGGCAGTAATGGCTACTGGTATATTGGCAACGTCAATACTGGAGTCAAGGCATCTGGTACGGATGGCATTAACGGCACTGACGGGCAGGACGGACAGGACGGACAGGACGGCGCAACGCCAACAATTGGAGATAATGGCAATTGGTGGATTAATAATATCGATACTGGCATAACAGCAACGGGCAAAGATGGTAGAGATGGACAAGATGGACAAGATGGCAGAGATGGACAGGACGGCGCAACGCCAACTATCGGCGAAAATGGCGATTGGTGGATTAATGGGCTTGATACTGGCAAGCCATCGCGCGGCGAACAGGGTAATGGCGTTGCGCTTGGCGGTACTACTGGGCAGTCGCTTAAAAAAGCATCGGACAATGACAATGATACATATTGGGCAAATGACAACAAATATTTTGGCGGTGTAGCCCGTAGCCAGCCGCAATCAACAATATCAATCAATCCCACTGGAGCGACTAACGCGACCGCAAATGATTTTGTCTGGTGTCCATCAGACATCAATGTTGACTGGACGGATTTTGATATCGTGCTTGGGGTGATATGTATTGACAATAACGGACATTTTGGAGTTTGTGTCTATCATAATATTCCAGCATCTGGAATATTTGAAGATATGAACATAATAATACAGGGGATAGCATAATGAATTACCCATATATTAACAGAGTAGACACAGGCAAAACCATTACAGACGATAGTGTTGATTTTGGAAAATATAATGAAGATTGTCATATAATGTTATGTAGCGTTCCATGGGATACCGAATACCATAATGTAGTAATATGGGATAATACAGAAAAACGCGAAGGATGGTTTGAGTCGCTACCCGCATCGGATACCCATTATATAACATCTGATAGCTACCCACTTTTAAAAGGTTTGGAAGTTTTTTCAAATGCATTTGGACACACTGGAAAAATTAAAATAGATTTTGCCTATGATGTTGCCTATAATTTTAATTATTTGCAAGTCAAACAGCCTATTTTGCCCGATTGGATTGAGGAATCTGGCGAAGGGCTTTACAGGCGCGAATATTTTTATTATTTTATCAAGGGTATAAACCTACTTTCGCCGCAAACGGTAGAATTAACCATTGAACTTGACACTTGGACAACATTTTTACCAGATGTTACCTTTTCAAATGCTGAACAGGTTGAAGGTCATTGGTTTACAAAAAATGCGGCAAATGTTGACAGTTTTTTAGCAAACCCAATCGACAATACAAAATACCTGACAAGTCCAGAGCCTGAAATATCTGACAGCAATATCAAAAAAACCTTTGCAAATTTTGTAAATCTAATGGAAGGCAACATGTATGCGGTATTTGTATGCTCTGGCGATTTAACGGTTTCAATGGCTTCTGATGCCGTGCAGATAACAAATAATGACATATACAATATAGATTGGCATACTCGCACAGATGGAAAATATGAAACAAATGAAACATATGAAGTAAATGCAAGTGGCAATAATATAAGTATATCAAGCATCCAGAGCAAAATTGCATCCAGTTATCAACTGCCTACGCTTTGGGCTGTATCGCTTGGCAATATTGGAGCGTTTGCAGACTGGCAGCGGGCAAATAACCCAATAAATTTTAAGGCTTGCGAAGCCTGTTATATTTTGCCTGATAAATGGATAGATTTAACATATGCCGCGAATGTTGGCGGTATTGACGTGTACAAGGCGAGCGCAAAAACAGCGGCAAATTATAATATCACGCTTACAAAACAGTTGTTTAATTATCAGGCAGAATATAACAAAATAACAAAACTGTATACATCACATTTCGCAAAAGCGGTTATATCGCCTGTTGCGGGCAGACAAACAGAAAAAATTGATATCGAGATTGAACAATTAACAAGCGTCAGCGCGATAGGCGTAACAGCCTTGATATATGCTCCAATGGCAAAATTTATGGCGAGCCTTGTAAACATTGGCGGCACGGGAAATATTGCCGCTGTAATGGCACAGATTGACAAGTCAAATATTGTTAGCCATATAGACCTTAACGACACTATAGCCTGCAAACTTGATATCGACATACCTATATATAGTGTATATATGCGCGGTGCGGAAACGGATTTGCCAAAAACAAAGGCAAAAATCGCCATTATTGACGCTGAAATAGCTATTGACAAAAGACGAAAAGATTTTGAAATGTTCGGCGAGCGTTTTAAATCAAATTTACATATTTTACCATCACGAGCGAACAAGAAGCGAAGCGCAAGCACCAAAAACGCGAACGAAATAACCAGCGCGGGAACTGGACTTACAAACAAAAACGCAAGTGCTGCGAATACACGCACCAATGCGCTTAACTCCAATTTGCGAAACAAGCAAAATATTGATAATGATATTGATAAAATCAATGCCGATAAAACTGAAAGCGTTAGGCATACTCGGGCAGTTAATACAATAATTAACAATACTAACAAAGACACACGCGACAAGGGGAATGAAAACGACGATAGATTGTGGAAATATAACTGGAATAGCGGATATAGTAATGCTGCATATGTCGGCGGGGCCGCATTGTCTGGATTTGGGAAACTTGCTATAAATTCGGTAGAAAATGGAAAAACCAGCGAAACGGATACTGGAAGTATGCAAGTTGCGGGATTAGGTGGCGATTTGCCATCAATTGCCGTAATGCTCGCAAAAAATCAAGTGATGTATAGCGCAATCATGGGCAACATGCAAAAAGAAATAAAAGACGAATGCAGCAAGCATTATCGCAATGCCATGTATGATGTACAGGTTAACCGCAATAATGAGATGGATGGTGCTGGCGGCGAAAATCCCACAAATACAACTAATATGGCAAATAATAGCATTGAGAATGTGCGGGCGAAGCAGACGCGAAACAAATCTGTTGACGATGCAATCGCAAACGCCAACTATAGCACCGACACGGGAAATGCATCACGCGAATATAATACGGCAACAGGCAACGCGAACAGGACACTAACCACTGAAAACACAAATGCCGATTATGATTATAATGCTGGATATGACGATTGTACGGACAAAATAGCCGATATCAAATATGCAAAATATTATGACGCGAGCAAAAAAGGATTGAAAAAATCCGAACTGTTAGCGGACGCATACGCAAGCGACATTGCAAAAATTGGCGGGCTGGAAAATTTTGAAGCATCGCGAGGGGTGGGCTATAAAATCGGCGTGGAACGTGAAAGCGACGATGTTATAAGGCAAGCTGCAATAAAATTTGCAAAAAAGGGCTATATCAGTTATAATATATTACAGACGCTTGCGCCAACTGAACTTAAAATTGCGAAACAGTGTACTTATTGGCGGTTTAGCGATATTACAATTGTTGGTAAAAATATAAACGAAAGCAATAAAGCGATATTAAAAGCTGGATTGACGCAGCCGCAAGGATTATATGCTTGGACACGTCCAGAGGATATTATAACAGGGTTAGACATTAACCAAAATTTAGAAGGAGTCATATAAATGAGCAGACGCAGCAGACGCAGACAAAAACAAGCGTTTTGGGGTAGCATGACCGCTCCAGGCTCAAAAGCGTATAAATCCGTTGAGTATAGCAATCAATATGCGGGTTTTTATGCCTATCATATGGAGCGCGTTATAACGCTCGCTATCTCACGCTTTAAATATACGGGTGAGGATGCTAAATTACTTAATTTGCCATATTTTGAAAGAATTATGTTTGGGCTTGGCTATGGGGCTTTTGCGGTATATATGGGTGTGCCATTAGCTGGCAAATGTGTAAAAATTGGGCATGATATTTATGGTGAGCCAAACGCCGTTGAATATCTTGGCGAAAATGGATTGCGGTTTGAGATTGTTAATAACACTGACCTTAATATATTAAGTGATTTTACTAATTATAATGGTACATTGCCAATTGACATTATAAATAATGGTGTATTTTTATACGATAATAATAATCGCCTATGTCTTAATGCGCGTGTAATACCGATGGTATCAAGATTGGCGATGCTTGATATGGCATATGCTGCCAACATGCAACAGTTGCAATTGCCATATATCATATCAGGCAGAGAGGAGCAAATCACTGACCTTGACAATATGATGCGTGATATTGGGATGCAAAGGCCTTTTACGGTTGGTATCAAGGGCTTTCACGATGGAATCGAATTATCAGCATTAACAACAAATGTAAATAATTTACTTGAAAGCTATAGCAAAGAAAAATTGACCGTTTATAATGAAATAAAATCCATACTAGGATTAACATATATAGAAGATGTTTACAAAAACACAACACGAATCATGACCTACAATGAAATGGCTACTAATGCTGACGAAATAACATTAACACGGCTCGGATATCTAGAACCTAGGCGCAAGGCACTGGAGAGATACAACGAGATACTGAAAGAACATGGGTTTGCGGGCGATATCGAAATTGTATGGAATATTGATGAGGTGTCAGATGATTATAGGGTTAATAACTCTATCGCGGAGCAGTCGAGGCTTGGATTAATCGGGCAAGGTGTCACCACTACCGCACTTGATACTGACACGGTGGAAAAAGAAGGAAATAACGAAAATGAATGACTTTCATACGCAAGATACCATAATTTTTGATGAACTGATAAAATCTGGATTTGATTGGGGTAGCGATGATTGGGTTATACCTGTTATCATGGATAGAGAATTGGCAACTTTAACCAGAAAAAGGATTAATCGCCGCATTGTACAAAGTTACGGGCATCGCGAAATTGGTAGTTTTTACCCATGGGAGTTTCGCAGATTTATTGTGCGAACTCTAACGGATGAAATGGCATCACGGGCAAGGGCTTATATTGTGTATTCGCTTGACCTAAAATCTGGAAAAGATAGCAGCGAAAAGGCAAGAACGGTAAAAAGTGACTACCCACAGGCACAGTTAAAAGGCACGAATGACTACGCGAACGAAGGTATTGACTATGAAACAGTATATACAGAGGAAAACAGTAATATGGATATTGCAGAAGCGGAATTAGCAAGATTTGAAAAATTAGGCGATTTGGATACCCAAATCGTGCAAGCTGTGGACAAGTGTTTTTCCCACGCTGCAAAATTAGGATATGGTATTGATACCCCATTTAGCGGGTGTGGCTATGAGTAGAGCCAGGAAAATATTGGAACGTTGGAAAACGTGTTTTGCTGTTGCTGTCGGCTATTCCTACCGACCTTTATTCATAGCCCTTATTTTGGTATTAGTTACAATTATTGACATTTATATATTAGAGGTGATTTTATGAGCATAAAAGACAGATTGGAATATTTTAGGGGATATCACAACGACGCGCCAAACGCGCCAAAAAGTAGCGGTGGAAATGTGCCGCCTGAAATACTTGATATGTATTCAAAATTGATAACACCGCGCACCGTACAGACTGATACGGATACGGATTTGCCAATTCTGGTAAATGGTGGTTTTGGCGCGATAGCTGAATGGCTTAGGCAAGATGGCTTACATGACGGTGATTTGATTGCGAAAATATCAAATTGGCTTAAACTATATGCATACCCTAGATTGCAACAGGAGTATATCGCGCCGTCTGGAGTATATCCCAATTGGGCTACATACATTGACAATATTGTAACGTCACTTAATGCATCCGTTCAGATTGTAACATCAGTGCCAGACTTTCCAGATTTAGCAAATTCGAACGGGCATTCGCTTAGTTACAATGATAGTGTGATGGTACAGGCTGACAGTACGCGCACGGGCAATCCGACTAGTGTATATACATATAAGGGTAATAGTAATACACCACCATATAACACGGATGATTTTGAGTTTGCTTTTGAAATACATGTAGATTTTACATATATTACCGATTTAATCACCGCTGAACAAACGAGAGCGGAAACAGCAGAACAGGCGATTAGGTATGAACTTACAGAATATACAGATAATCAAGTCAGTAACGAACAGCACCGTGCGAACGCTCGCGAAGATGCATTACAAGGCGATATCCACGACGAAATAAACCGCGCTACAGCCGCAGAAAATGCGATACTTACAGAGATTGAAACCGAAAAAATCGAACGAGAAGATGCAGACGCTGAAATAAATAATCGCATTGACGGTTTCGGAACGCCACCTTTTGCAAGTCAAGGTTTCTGGTCAGCTGGCGTAGATAATGCACAGTCTGGCGGTTTCCCGATGCGTTTACCAGATGCGGGGATGCCAAAACAGATAGCAGATACTGGAAAAATTTATGCCGAATATGCAAGTGGCGCATGGAATGGTGTATTGTCAACAGGGTTTGACATTGGCGGTGTCACTCCCACTGAAGCATGGAGTGCTGACCGCATCGGCTTTACCGTGCCAGCTAATATGTCAATACTTGCAGTATTATCGGCTTGGATTGTATGCCCGTATATAAGCGGTCGCGATTGGTCGTGCCAACCAGTAGGAGCAAAACTTGGAAAAGATACTAATAACAGATTACATTATAGTTTTTATGACAGGCTATATAGCGGCGTTGGCAGTACATATCCAAGCGGCACAAAGTTAATAATTGAATTTATTGCTAATAATTACCAATTACCGAAACCATGAAAAAATATAGGCTGAACAAAATATTTGGGTATCAAAAAGCCCGTGTGTATATGATAACCTCAATTCGCGGCATCGGCAAAACTACTAATGCGATGGAATGGGCTTTAAAAGATTGGCTACGAAACAAAAAACAGTTTATTTATCTACGGCGAAATACAACGGAATTGCCACTATTGCATACATTGTTTGATAATCTATATGCCTTGGCTGGTAATTCCGCAAGTGCCGAAAAATTCGCTTGGGTAAAAAATATCGAAATAGATTATCGCGGTGGCGTATTTTATGGACGATTGAAAAACAAGGAAAATGAGGAAACGACCGAAAATCAAGAATACGAATTAGATTCAGAAGTTAAAAAAACGCCGCGAAAACATGTCAAAGGTAAAATCGGATGGGAAATAATGGGCTATGCTTTTGCACTTGCGAAACAGCAAGATATCAAAAGTAACCCGTTCCCTGACGTTAACTAAATTATTTTTGATGAATTTATTTTGGAAAATAAAAGACAACGATATATTCCAGGCGAATTTGAATTATTGATGAGTGTATATGATACCGTTGACCGTGACCGCAATATCGTTAAATTGGTTATGTTGTCAAATAGTGGAATGCTTGCAAATCCGTATTTTCGCGAATATGGAATTAAGCTAACTGACCTTGACAGTTACGGCATCAAAAAACGGCGAAAAGGTAAAGTATTGATTGAGTACGTTAACCCCACACCATTTTTGGACGATAGCGGAAAACGTCCAATCGACGATATCGCAAGCAAGCGGTATATCTCATATGCGAGCCAAAATATATTTGCAGATGGTAGTGACAAAAATATTGCATCTGTGCCAAAGGGGTTACAGCCTGACAGATGTTTCACAAGCCGCGATTGGGATTGTACATTATATACCGATAATGATAGACGTATGTTTTATGGTTTCGGTAATTGGTAATTATTAGCAATAAATTCAATTATTAACTTTGTGCCGCTTGGATATGTACTGCCAACGCCGCTTATAGCCTGTCATAAAAACTATAATGTAATCTGTTATTAGTATCTTTTCCAAGTTTTGCTCCTACTGGTTGGCACGACC
>LSPZ01000087.1_pt1 | contig 17353 bp, 17 predicted proteins | sample 651281 | NCBI WGS metagenome assembly LSPZ01 (sample SAMN04438313, study PRJNA306036) | termite gut metagenome | isolation source: viral DNA filtered from gut of termites from termite colony 2 | host: Coptotermes formosanus | place: USA: New Orleans, Hayne Blvd. | collected 2013-06-18
CCCAGCGTTGCCATTTACGTCAATAGGATGGAACCCAATCCTCGATTTGCGTTCTCCTTTCTTGTTGTAATAGAGGATGTTGTTATTGAGGGGGGGATCTTTCAAATATCCCTGCAGTTCTCTGGGTGTGATCCGGTTCTCATCCACTGACTTATCAATATAGTCTGGATCAAAGTTGTATCGGCCCCAACCCCTATAGATTGCATCAAGATCCAACCTTTCATTGTTCTCAGCGTCCGGACTTATTTCCTCAAGGCGTTCGATGATAGTGGTATCATGTTCGAATTCTCCTGGTATGAAATAGAAGCCAAGTTCTATGAGCGATCCAATTACAAAGAGCCGTTTCCGGTTCTTCTGAAGGTTACCATATCCATGATTGTTGATCCATTCAAAGTGTATGTCATAATCGGGCAAATTTTCCATGTACCAGGCCCAATCCGCCACGATCAGTGATTTAGGGAGGTTATCCATCACAAAGAATTTTGGCCTCAGTTTTTGGACTGCCTCGATGAACTGAGGGATGTCTCCCTTATCTCCTGCATCAATGGCATTGTTCTTATTGGCTCTCATGTTCGAGAAGTTCCCACACTCAGTGTGACCGATGATAAGATCAAGATCCGAGCAGGCTTCAAGTTTCTCCTGGTCCAGATCCTCAAGTTTGTCAACCATGAAACTACCGGGAAAATTATGTTCGAAGGTTCCAGTGTGATAGTACTGCCTCCATTCAATGTTCCCGACTATGTCATACCCTTGGCGTTTAGCTCCGATGAGCATGGAACCGACTCCACATATCATTCCAAGTGCTTTCATATTAGTAGTTTGAATTGATTCTAAATAAGTTGACTTGATACTTCAGAGACCAGAGGTCGCATACCTCATCGAGAGTGAGACCCAAGTGGAAGAAGATATTTAGGTACGCCTCCCATATCTTTTTGAACCTGGCTTCAAATATGTACAGGTCAACAAGGTACTGAGACCGGCGCCATTGTCTGTTCTTCAGAAGATTGGCCGTGACTCCAAGTTGGTATACAACCTTAAGGACCTTCTAATCGATCGAACAGTTACTCAACTTGACAGTCTGAGGAAGATCCTTGAGCTTCCATCCATACAACAAATAGCGTTCGATCAGGCAGTTGAATCCATCAATAAACTCTTCTTTGAAATGATTTTCATTCTTCCGGTCCTCAAGTGCTTCCATGAGTTCCTCTGTGATCCTCCAGCAGTACCTTTTGAATATCTCTTCATCTTCGTAGGTGTCAATATCGAAGTGAGTGAATATATCCCTCGCCTCAGGTTCGTACAGAAACTTGATTTCTTTCTGCTTTTCGAATATGGTTTCAAGGCTATATCGTATTGGTTTGAAATCTTCTATATTCATTCCTTATCCTCTTTTTTAGACGTTGGTTCCACACCATTGTGGTAGTTATTCAGAGCCCCGAGATAGGCCACTGCGTCCAGGAGGTTGTCCTCTTTATGTGCATAGGCTTCACGGGCCAATTTGAGAGCTATTTGGAAGTGGTATATGTCCAGTGTGGTTACTTCCTTGTTACACAGAACGGACGCTATTTTAGCAGCCCGTTCGTTACAATCAATGAAAGGTCCGTATTCTCTTTCTTTTTCTTCGGACCTTTCATTGATAATCTGGTTCGCTTTTTCAAGAATGTTCATCCTATTCTTCGGATTGAGTTTCGGTTGAACCTTCTTCAGTAGCTGAACCTTCTTCAGTAGCTGAGGTTTCTTCAGTAGCTGAGGTTTTTTCAGTAGCTGATGTTTTTTCAGTAGCTGAGGTTTCTTCAGTAGTTGAGGTCTTCTCTTTCTTAGGAGCTTTTTCCTTAACTGGAACCGGAGCAAGTTCACCGATCTTCAGGTCTTCGGAGTCGATCCCTTTTCCGTACATGTTACCATCTTCGGCGAGGATTCGGTACTGAATGAAGTTGTTGCGTTTGTCCAGGCGAACACCCTTGATGACGCCTTTGGTTTCTTCCTTGGTCTTGGTGCAGATGAATGTGACTTCATGGCCTTTATTCTTTTCTGTTTCGTCCAACTTAGGAATAAGTTCCTCGTCTGTCAACTGTTTCTTCAGTGGTTTTGGTTCCTTTGGTTCCTTCTCAACCTTAGGGGCTTTCTCCTTCTTAGGAGCTTTTTTCTTTTTGGCTTTTGGAGCTTCAGGCTGAGCATCAGCAACTTCTTTGCCAGATCCTTCGGCCGGAATGTCTTCGTCGGTCAATGTGGTGTTCACGATTGCATCGTCTTCGGATGGATGTTCTTCAAGAGCTCCACGTTCTACCAGGATTTCCTGGATCATACGGAGTTCAACGCCTGTAGCAGTTGAGCGAGATTTCTGAAGTTGTTTCGTGGCTTTTCTTTTCAGAGCAGCAACTTCTACCTCTGTGAGTTCCAAGGTGTCAACGTAGTCACGTTCAATGACTTCAGTAACTCGTGCCACGAAGGCCTCTTTTGTTTCTCCTTCTTCAGCGAAGAATTGAACACCATTCGCTAAGCGAATTTCTTTTTCCGATTTTGATTCAAATAACTGAGCTTTCATCTTTTTAATTTTTTAAAATGAGACATATTTGTAATTGATTACAGAGCAAATGTACGACCTTTTGTCCAGATAAAAAAATTATTTCAGCTAAAAATGAAAAATAATTTCGTTAAAAGGGTAAGTCGTCGTCTGGAGTATTACACCCTTTGGAGCTATTTGCTTGTAAACTAAGCACTTGAATGTTTCCGATTTCATATCCTTACTGCTATTCGTGGACTGAGCCACCTTTGTAATGGCGTTAGCCTCCGCGTGTAATACGTACGGGGGCGTGTTACCATTATCATCTTCACAGACATTGGCAAAACCACGGGGAGTGCCATTGAATCCATCTGAGATGATCATCTGGTCTTTCACTATAATAGCCCCGACCTTCAATCTCTTGGCGTAGGAATTCTCAGACCAGATCTGAGCCATACGCAAATACTGTTTGTCAAACTTTTCAGACATACTTCTTTATTTTAGCTTTGACTGCTTCCATCAATCCATCTTGTTTAGCACTCTTCCTCTCCTGTGCCTTGATTACATCTTGATCGATTGTTTTGCAAGCAACCAGTTTGTTAATAATTACAACTTCTTTTTGGCCTTGGCGATCCAGTCGAGCATTGAACTGTTGTTCAAGTTCCAAGGACCAAGTCTGGCCGAACCAAATGATGATATGACCTCCGGCCTGAAGATTTAACCCATGACCACCAGAAGCCGGGTGCATTAGCATGACCTGGATCTTTCCATCATTCCAGTCCTTTATATCCTTATCTACTTTCAATTCCCGAGGATTGTATTTCTTCAGTGCTACCATCAGTCGTTCCATGTCATGCCTGTAGGTCCAGGCAATCAAAACAGGTTTGCCATTTGCATCTTCAATTATTTCCTTGGCTGCTTCGATCTTCAAATCATGGACCACGTGGAATTTTTTATTTTCATCGTACACAGCCCCATTAGCAAACTGAAGGAGTTTATTCGATAAGGCTGCCGCATTCACTGCCGAAATCTCTTTGCCCTCCTCATGATCAGGAAATAAGTTCAAGACCTGTTCACATTCGAAAGCATCGTATTTTTTCTGAATATCAGGAGGAAACTTGATGCCAATAAAGTTATCGATCCGACCTGGCAAAGTCAAATAGTCCTTGGCCTTCATACTCATACAGATGTCTCCGATCTTTTCATGAATTCGTTGCTCACCATCAGGGACCAGATCATAAGAATAGACGATTGCCCCATTCCTTTTACCGGGTTTGAAATAGTCTTCTCTAAAGTGGCTAATGAACTTTCCGAGGCGCTTGCCTCTGTCCAGGAAATAGATCTGGCTCCATAAGTCAATCAATCCATTCGGGGCAGGTGTACCTGTCAGACCAACCACTCTTTTGAATGAAGGTTGTACTCCTCTCAGAGCTTTGAACCGAACAGACTTCGGGTTCTTGAAACTACTGAGCTCATCAATTACGAGCATATCAAATGGAAGCATTGAACCCCCGAACTGTCCACAGAGCCAGGCGATATTGTCTCGGCCGATGGTATAGATATGGGCTTTCTCAGATAAGGCCTTTCGGCGTTGTTTATCAGATCCTATGATCTTGGAGACCTTCAGATGGCTGAGGTGTTCCCACTTTTCAATTTCTGCATCCCATACACTTTCAGCTACTCTCTTAGGAGCAACAACCAAAGCGCTGTCAATATCCAGTTCCTCAAACATCAACCTGGTTATGGCCGTCAGTGTAGAGACAGTTTTTCCGAGTCCCATTTCCAGAAATAAAGCGCAGTGGGTGTTGTCTATGATATGATCAATAGACGTAAGCTGATAATCATGTAAATCATTATATTTCATATTCTCTTATTAGTCTTTCAATTTGTTCTGAGGTGTCTACAACCTCGACTCTGAAGCCAAGAGACCTCAATTTATTATGGATGAAAAGCTGGATCTTCCGGGGTTTCTTGTTCGTGGTCTTCAGTTCCACAAATAAGATCTTCCCTCCAGGAAAAAGGCATAGACGATCTGGGAGTCCCGTAATATGAGCCGACAGTAGCTTCAGGCACCAACCTTTTAGCTTTACTTCTACGGAATTCTTCAACGAACGCTCTAATGTCTTCTCGTTTTCTATATTTTTCATATTCTTCTCTCGTTTCAAAATTAATCGAGCTTTCGAGCGTAATACTTCTGTTTGCCATAGATCTTGAAATTTCTGGTTGAGTTAACCTGTTCCCATTCTTCCAGGCCACGCATGATGTCATTGATGTCCCGAGTCTTGTACCTGTCCATGTCCTCTTTGTTCTTGCCGAGGCATTCACACCATATCTCTGCGATGCAGACGTACACTCTGTCGATTTCACCTTTTTCACTCAAAGGATCTTCCATGAATGCCCTGCGTTCGTACAGATCTAAAGTGTCCCAATCTTTCGGGAGAAGTCTATTCAAATAGGCTTCAATTAATCCCCTCCGTTCATCTGTTTCGCTGTGAAGCTTCTGTTGAACAGTGGCTATCTTTTCAGCTTCTTTACTTAGATATAGAGTTTCACCTTTACGGTATAAGTAAACAGCTTCGGCCCAAATTTGGTCGATCAAGATCCGATCACTGAGGAAGGCTTTTAGTTTTGGATTGTCAACCAATTTAACATTGTGGATGTCTACAGGCATGAATCGTCTATTTCCAGAAGGGTCTCTAAGGAACGTACTCTCATTTGTAGTAGCAATAAAAACACATTGCCTTGGGTATGTCTCAGGAGTACGAGCGTAGGCCGGGCGGAACATATCCTCTTGCTTTGAGATGAAATGTTTGATCGCCTCAATGTCTGCCTTTCTCAATCCTGATAGCTCAGCCATTTCAATCAACCAAGCTCCTTGAAGTTGTTCAAACGCCTCTTTTCCTTGTACGGTGATGAATGTATCAGAGAACCAGGATTGGCCAAGAGCTTTCAAAAATGAACTCTTTCCGGTCCCTTGTTCCTGGCTTACCAACGTAAGAACCAAGTCAAATTTGACTCCAGGATCAAACACCCGAGCCACTGCAGCGACCATCATTTTTCGGATTGCCTCCTTTGAATAGATGCAGTCTTCGGCTCCAAAGTAATCGATCAAGATCCGATCTAATCGTTGAACCTTGTCCCATTCCAATGCTCTGAGATAATTCAGGATTGGGTGATAGTGATTCTTCTCGAATTCCAATGCCATTGAATCTTCGACCTTCATAGTTCCAGAGATCCCGTATATACTTTCAATATAGTTTCTTACTCCTGAATAGTCAACATTTTTCACAGGTTCCGGCTTAGTTACCTTGCGCCAGGGGAGATTGCCGAACACGTACCTCTTACCATCGAAATCATTTTGCCTGAATAGTTTTTTAAGTCTGTAGTCATTGGCAAAAATAAGATTGAGGTTGACTGAGGTTGACAAATAATTTCCTTTCGAATTAACTTCCAGGTCTTGCATCCACTCAATATCTTCATCCTCTACGGCCTCGTTCTCTTCAAGGTCTTCCGTGAAATCGTACTTAGTATCTTGGATGTTCTCAGTGGCAATGATCTTTTTGACAGCCTTATCTTCACGGGCGAATTCTTCCATAGCGGCAAAGCTTTTTGGTTTTTGACCCTGATAAGTCTCGTCACTGTCAAGGTGCCCGAACTTATGGATTCGCACAAGGTCAAACGCATTACAAAGCTTTCCACCACATGGATCTGTACCATGATGAGAGAAGGCAAATTTATCATCATAAACAATCAATCCGGCGGCCGTGGTGCCCTTTGAATATGTGAACCTGTCTTCTATATCAGTGTGAATATAAATGTCATCCAGGAACCTGCTAATGGCCTCAGAAATGGAATATGTTCGGCAGAAGGCCCCGACAATCCCTTTCTTGTTCTCCGGGTCTTCCTGTTTCTTGGCTGAAGCTTTCACATCATTGAGTTCACGTTCAGCGGTCGGCCAAAGACTTGAGTCTTTCCAATCTGTGTAACTATCCAGGATCTCATCTACGTCGATCCATGGACCATCTTGGAATTGAAAGTAATACTCTACGTCTCTCGGGGAAGAAGGCCAGAACATAAGCCTATTAGTTTCAAATGTAGTCTTATCAAATAATTCGATCCCCATAAGACCTGCTATCTTCCTGGCCGATGCTACATATTCATCGGGGGTACATTCTCTGGACAATGGCATGATCAACCTGAATCGAGGAGAAGACTCGCAGTGCTTGTGTGTAGCATGAAGAACCGCGGCATTGCTAAATTGGAGAAGGTAATCATCCCAGAAATCTTTGTGGGCGAAGTCAATGTCAAGAGTGAGCAATTGTCTGTTGACAACATTCTCAGGCTTGCGCCTTCCGTTCCTTAAGTACCCTCCTACGTAACCTCCTACGTCTTTTATTTTCAGTTGTTCCTCTTTTGTGGCTGAGATGAATTCCTTTAGAGTCTCGGTTGTTCTGTTTGTCTCTTTTAATCGAGTAACCAGTTCAGACCATTGAAATTTTTTATTCTTCCAGATTTTGGATTTGGCACTCATCCCTATTGCCAAATGTAATTCTCCGTCGTTCTTAATCATATCATATTAATCTTTTTTATAGAACTTAGTGACGTAACCATCGGCCGTAAGAGGTAGTCCCGGAGCCCAGGAAACTTCTTGACCCATTATGTCTTCCATTCTTTTTAGTTGTTCTTCTCCTTTATTCTCAGGTACTTCGCAAATGACTTCGTCATGAACGTGCATCACCATTTTGAATCCTGCACCTCTGAGGTTCTGCATAGAATAAGCAAGCAGATCTCTTGATATTGCCTGGACAATGTTCTCTACCAATTTGCCCCCGTATGTTTCTACAGAAGTCCATTGTTTGATTACCTGGTCCATCCCCTTAAAGATTATGCTCTCCATTCCAAACCTGTTCACTCCAAGCTTTGGTTGATTATAGAAAAGGCTTCGACCTGAGGGCAGTTCTATACGAAAGATTTCTCCATCGTAATGAAACCCTAAGGATCGAAGCCTCATGCTCTTCCTGGTCTTTATAGTATGTATGGCACAGGTTTCAACATCAGACCAAAGTTGAACTATTTTAGGATTGGCTTTCCGCCATTTCTTTACGATAACTTTTCTCTCATGAGGTGAGATCTTTCCATCTCGATCCATTTTTTCCATGGCCCCTTCCGAACCCTGATAACCAAGAGCAAGCTCGGCCGTCTTTCCTCTCTGCCTCAATTCAGATCCTTTGGTCACTGATTCTATTGGAACCCCAAACATCATAGCCGCTGAAGCCTCGTATATCTTCCCATGAGTTTTAAATACGTCCAGGCGCCACTCTTCATTAGCTACCCAGGATAGAACCCTGGCCTCAATAGCGCTGAAGTCAGACACTGCAAAAGTGAATCCTTCAGGGGCCACAAGAGCTGTGCGGATCAACTCCGATAAAATGTTGGGGATATTATCATAGAGCATTTTGGCCAAGTCATAGTCTCCTGAAGCAATCACCTGTCTTGCAAGATCAAGATCTCTCATGTGGTTCTGTGGCAGGTTCTGTAATTGGATTAATCGACCGGCCCATCGGCCTGTTCTGTTTGCTCCGTAGAATTGGAAAAGACCGTGAGCCCTTCCATCTTCACAGACGCAATTGATCATGGAAACATATTTCTTCGTAGAAGATTTGGCCAACTTTAATCGACCATCGAGAACCTCAGAAACAGCCTCGTCATCAGATTCATCAAGGAGTTCAAGGACTGAATCTTTTGCCAGGGTATGTACATTTTTTCCTAAGGCATCACTCAACCATTCCTTCATCTGTGACGGGCTGTTCGGGTTCTCTACTCCGGTTAATTCAATCATTCTTTCAGTCACCTCAGCATTGAACTTATTGTCAATATCGACTGCATGCTTAACCATACTAAGATCAACCAAAACCCCTGCATCATTGATCTCTTGATCGATAATGTAGTTGATCCTTTCAAAGTCTGGCATGTCATAATGTTCCAGGCGATGATCGATTTCTCTTTCAGCTTCTACGTCGTTGATACAGTACAATTTGAAGTCCTCCCATTTTTCCTGATCATGCCATGGAAAGTTTCTCTCTCGCATACCATTAGCCTTAGTTGGCTTACAGGGATTACAAAAGTATCGAATCAAGGCCTTACCTGTGGCAAGTTTCCCTTTCTCTTCAAGCTTCATGGCTTTAGATACCAGTTCCAAGGAAAGAGTCAGACCACAATAAGCAGCCTTGACCGCTGAACAATACCATTGATCTATTGGAATATCGTAGCCATATTGCCTGAAGGAATTACGTTCGAATGTGGCATTGTGGGCACACTTATGAACAGAGGGATCGAGCAACCCATCAATGAATTCTTGAGGGAGTTTTTCCCCTTGTACCAGGTCAATGATCTTGATCGGTTCATCATCGAAGGCATAAGCTACCAGGAGAATCTCGAAGTCCAGTGATTGGGTGTATTTGTAAGCTCCGGAGGTCTTTATGTCCACAGAGCTAAAAGTTTCAATATCTATATGTAATCGTCGAGCCATGTTCAAAATTTTTATTAGTAGGGGAACCGGGACTCGAACCCGGATGGGAACTCTTTCTAATTGCGTCCAATTTTACTTGATGTTTTACCAGCAGTCAATGTGCCTGCCGCGGCTAACCAATTACGCCATTCCCCCTGTGATTAAAAGAGAGCAGGGATGAGCTGCTCTCTTTTTAGGTTGAGCGAGATTTGACTACATCAAATCGTCGTCATCGCTGCTTCCGAAATCTTCTTCAGCAGATGCACCTCCACCGGCAAGACGTTCACCATCCTCAAGTTTCTGAAGGTTGTTCAATCCACAAGCAATCCCTTTGCTACCATTGGAATCATAAGGATAAAAGTTGATTGAAGCCCTTCCGTAACAACCTGAGTAGAATTCTGATTTGTCCAGGATTGGGTTGAGGTCCTCATCCACGAGGCCGGGTTTGTTTGAAGAGTTGGCGTTCACGAACATGGCTCCTGCGTAAACTTCATCATCCTCTCTTTCATCGTCACCGTCACGAAGAGGAGTCTTCAGATTCTTAGGAACCTTGCCACCCCATTTTGAGGCCTTGCCTTCTTCGATGGCGCTTTCGATAGCGGCCTTGATTTTGTCCAGTGTCTTCTTATCCTTCTTCGGGATGATCAGAGATATACTGTACTTTGGAACTGAACTTTCGTTCATTGCTTTTGGTTCGAAAACCTGTGCGTAACTGAATCGCACCTTTCCGGTAATAACTTTAGTCTGTGACATACTTTTAAATTTTTAAGTTTGAAATACACTGCAAATATAAACCTTCTTTTTCAGATAAAAAAATTATTTCAGATAAAAGTGAAACTAATTTTCATCTTTGAAATCCAACTTCGCTTGTTCGATCCCCATTGCCGGTCTTTTATCAGACTCAGGAACGAGTGTCGGTTTGCCTGGAGGAAGCAGGACCATCTCCCCAAGAAGTACAGGGAAGTCTCTTTTGCCCAGGAGTTTTTCAATGGCAGGAATGCCGGCAAGTTTAGAAACCATATAATCTTTCGGATCATGACTAAGTTCCAAGGTAGCAATGACCTTTTCCTCATCCATCCATTTTCTCTGAGATCTTCCTTCGACAATTTTGTAACCAGGCCATTGTTTACCTTTGAGTGCTTCAGCCAAAAGATATTCGGCTACTGCGTTCACCCAATCCACTAACATAGGTTGTTGCTTGTAAACTTCGATGAGTTGTTTTTCAGTGAGAAGGTGCGGATCTTTGAATTCATGACGAGCCAGAGCTACGTTCTTTGCTGCCAAAGTAGCACACATAGCTTTCACCTTACACCACTTGCAGTGGTCCCCTGCCTTCTGTACGCCTTTTCCTTCATAGGCTTTGGCGGCTGCAGGTTTGACAGTCTTTTCACCCCAATGTGTCAGGTCAGTGACTTTCGTTTCCCAAGAAGATATATGGTCGAGTCTTGGTTGAACAATCGTCATCTTAATCGTATGGATGTCATACATGAGTTCAAAGGACCGAAGAGCTCCAGAACCATAAAGCATCAATTGAGGATTCTCCTCAGCTTCAACTCTTATTCCTTTGCCATACTTGAGGTCAATGATTTCCAGGACTCCATCAGCGATCACTCCTGCATCCCCTGTTCCGAATCCTTGTTCTACCAGGTGTGAGAAGTCCAATCGTTCTTCGATCATCAGAACTGCATCAGGGGTTTTCTGTTTGGCTTCAGCGAATGCCTCCAGGACATAAGTGACATATTTGTCAACTTCACCTTCCATCCCTGATGAGTAGAGTGGATGTTTCCGAAGTTCCTTAATCTCCTTTTCAAAGACTGAGTCTGTTATTCTTCCGGCTGCCTTCCTGAGATTAAGATCCCCGAACTCATGGGCCAATGTACCTTCATCAGCGTAGACTGAGGAAGTTGAAGGAGAAGACTCCTCAAACTTTTCCTCGAGTCTTGCACTTGGTGTACAGTGCAACCACCGGGAAGCTCCAGAGGCAGAAAGCAAAGCATGCTTTCGAGCTGAGTGATTGACTTCTCCCATTATTTCAGACCATTTAAAAATTCAACGAACTCGACATAATTCTCTTTTGCCAAAGCTGTAACATTCGGAGCTCCAAGAGCTGTCAATTTCATTTTGATTTCCGATCTGTTGTTTTCAACCTTCTTTGCAAGAAGGGCTCTCACCTCTTCGATTTTGATCGTTACTTCAGGAGCCTCATCCTTAGTTTCCTCTACAGGGGTTTCTTTGGTTTCAGTTACCCCTTCTTTAGCAGGTTCAGTCTTTGGCTTTTCAGCTTTCGGTTTTTCCTGTTTTGGAGCTTGAACATTTTTCTGAGGAACTTGTTCCCCGGCCAGGGTTGCGAATAAAGCATTCAATGCCCGGACTTGTTTTTGGTCCTGCACATCGATCAGGACTTTCACTTCAACTTGTGTCATACGTTTTTACTTTTTGAAATTAATAATTATAAGATCCAGTTGACTGAGATATTCACTCAATGGAGTAGATCCGGAATGGATGATTGATTCATGGAACATAGAGTCTTGATGGAAGACTTTAGTGATCCAGGTCTCGGAATCAAGTTCCGCTCTGAATTCACCATTTGTAAATACGTGTACACCTTTACGAGCAGTAGCCTTCCAATTTTCCCCCGAGAACAATTCAGAGAGTTGAAGACCGGCCATAAGGGCTAACTTGCTGATCTGGTCAGCATCCAGAACGTTCTTCCCTTTAATGACTCTATTAAGAGCCAAGTCCGGGTACTTGTTCTTGGGGAAGAGTTGGCGGGCCACCTCTTTGATGTCCAGCCCCCGGGTTTTGATTATTTCCTTTACTTTGATCGTTCTCATTACCTTTATGAATTAATGAATTTGAATTATAGGTGCAAATGTAATGGATCTTATTCAGATAAAAAAATTATTTCAGTGAAAAGTGAAACTATTTTTCTGGGTAAACAATGTCACAATCCATTGTGGCAGGTCTAACCAATTCAATATCAATATATTAGATGGGCTTTTTGGTCCTGGGAAACAATAGAAACAATTTTTCCTATAAACCCTTATACGTGTTTTCTCGATTCTTATACCCCCTATTTTCTCCATATTCACTCAAATAACTCTTCTATAGAAATTATTGTGGTTATTGTTTATTTGGGGTCTAATATCCTGAAACTGAATGAAATTGGATTGACCACAATGTATTGTTTACATTGTTTACAATTGTGGTCAGAATTTTATGTGCAGACCAAGTTCGAATCCTTTCTTCTGGAAGTCTGTAAGGTACTTAGCCTCGAATCCAAGATTATTGTAGTACAATCCCCCTCCTGCTCCTACGTACCCGAACGTGTTCGCGGAGACAGATATGAATGGGCTCAATACTTTTTTCCGTTCCAGAGTGATCTGTTTTTGGATTGGGGTGAAGGTGTACCCCAATTTCTGCAACTGGTTGTATTGAACCTGAGCATCAACGATCATGGTTCCGATGGTATCATTGTCAAACAAAGTCTCCCGATAACTATTCTTTTTTATAAACTCGGCAATGATCTGAGCAGTGTCAACTACCTGTGTAATGTACTCAGGTTTTCCCGGAATCTTGATCGTGTCTGGTTTCATAGGCAATACAGGATCGGCCGGGATTTCAACAAGATATGGAACTGGTTTTGGGATGGTATCATGGACCGTTTCCCCTTTTACGTATTCGATTTTTTCTACTGTTTTCATGGTCCATCTTCCGGCCATGAATCCAAGGGCTAATAAGAGAATCCCTATAAATACCCATTTTCTATTGGTTTTATCCATGTGGCTTAATTATTTTATATTGGTGAATATCTTTATAGGGGTTGAAACAAAATAGGGCCTTTAAATGGCCCTATTTTCAATCAATCAAAATCAGTTCTTTTCAAACATCATGATGGACGTCCTTGAGAACGTGTAAGTAGAATTCAAATTGGTGCTTATCCATATCTCTAAGAAATCTCCTGGAGCAATGTCAAGTTCACCGCATATCATCATATTGTCAATGTATGAGCCTGTTTGAAGTTTTTCAGTAGTTCCAAGACCTTCCTCTTTTACATCATTCTTATATATGAATATATTAAAGACAGATTTGTTCGCACTGGCTTGTACACCTGTATTCATGAAAACTCTCAGAGTGATGTTTTTGGTCCCTTGATACTGTACGGCTAAATTACCACTCCCTCTATCAACAATAGCAAAACCAAGTACAGATTTGATCGTTGTAGGGATCTTGATCTTTGTAGGCGTATTAGCTACAATTGTAGGGGTAGTGTAAGGTGAAGCATCTGGAAGGTAACTCGTATATGCGTACGGAGTCAAAGTCTTCCGAATAGTTTCCTGGATGTCTGTTGTAGAGATAACTCCTTGAGCTAATGCCTCGTCAATTACTCTGAATAGTTCTTGTTGTAGAACATATCCTGTGATTTCTTGATTGCCGTTGGTCTTTATGACCTGAGCAATTTGCTGTTTTAAACTTTCCCATGCCATGACTGATAGATTTTTTGAATTGCTTTTATATGATAGTCTGCAATTCTTTTCCTACCTTCTTCGCTCATGATGAACTTACAATCGCTCTCAGTGTCCATGAATAAATTTTCAGTAAGGATCGCAGAACCTTTTGACTTTGTCAATACGTAGAAATCAGCTTCTTTGTCGGGGTCTCCGTCCGACTTGTCAAATCTCATTTTGAATTCAGGAAAGGACTTTTCACATTCCTGGCAAAAGACTGTTGCAATATCATCCGATTGAGTCTTTCCTGGAGAGGTATAGATCTCGAATCCAGAACCTCCCCCGGCATTAGCGTGAACACTGATCAAGATCGAATTCTTGATGGCATTGGCTCTTCGAACTCTTTCCCCGAGAGAGATGTCAACATCTTCAGGAACCAAGATCTTATAAGGAATTGCCAAGGAGTCCAACCCCTTAGCAATCCTTTTTACTATATCCCTGTTGAATTCGAATTCAAACAACTGAGATCCATCTTTCCATTTTGGGCTTCGTTTTCCTGGAGTATTTGATCCGTGGCCATTATCAAGTAGGAACGTTTTCATGATGCTTATTATTTATTTCTTTTTTTGACTTCTACTTCTACAGTAGCTGCAGAGACTTCGGGTTTATTCAAATACTCAACTACAGCTTTCACTATTTCAGAAATATCATCCTTATTAGTGATTATCTTTCCAGCCATGTTAGCTACGTTTTCGATCCGAACCTTATCTTCGGCCTTTTCGTATATGCTCTTAATTTCGATTAAGCATATCCCTATGGCCCCTACAAGAGTGACTACAGGAAATATGGGCCAGTGATAAGAGTAGTATTTTTCAAGGTACCAAAGTGAGCTCATCTGCATTGCATCAATCACAGTCAATGCAAGCATCACATTATAATACCTGGCAATCTTATCGATCGTCCTTTTAAAACCATAGGATGATCGAGCAATGCCATTCTTTTTGGCTTTCCGAACTCCACTCCATAAATCTGCCATGATGGCAAGCAGGACCATTAAATAGATCCCAAACGTAATCCACAGTGTCACGATGATTTTCTCCATTGTTGTTTTTCTTTTATAAATTTTTTTCCATTACTTCCGCCATTCTGTAATAACCTATTGTATCCGGGTGCACTTGTGTGCAATCTGTTGCGGGTTCTCCGTACCAACTTTCAGCATTATAATCAGTTATACCGCTTTCGTTCCATAAATCAATAACAGGCAAACCATACAATTTTGCAATAGCTCTTATATATTCAACTTTTGGGTAACGTTCTGAAAATTCCCAATCAACAACGCTTTTCATCGTTGGAAAACGAACATTTCCCCCTGAATCCAACATTCCGACACGTCCCAATACTCGCATTTGAGTAATAAGATAGATTATTGCATTAGGACACAATGACATTAAATTTTCAATCATTCCTTTGTATGCAGCAATGACTGAAATACTATTATCAATCGCATTTGTTTTGTAGGCAATTTCATTTTTTACAATTTCGTCCGTTGTCGTCCCTAAATTTCCCGCTGTTTTCCAACCTGAAAGAATATCATTTTGACCCCCATAAATAAATATTATTTGGGGATTATAATGTACCGCATCAAATGAACGGATAAATATACTATCTGTTGAATTTGGTCTTATAACCGTTCCACCTATTGCCATTTTATACGCCTTTCGATAATTTGTATCTCCGCTTTTATCTTCTGTTGTATATACACCTGTTGATATATTTACATAACCAACTCCCGTTCCTGTTTCTAATGCACTCCATTGCATCCCGGTAAATTCTTGTAATTTGGGTTGCCAAACTAAATTTGCGGTTAAAGAGTCCCCGATTGTGATTAATTTTTTATTGTAACTTTTATTTGCTTTTACGAGTGTTTCATTGCTTACCGTAACTACCTCCTCCGCTTTTTTTACAATAAACTCATTAAATGCAATATTAGAATCTAATACGGTACAATTTGAAAATATATCCCCCAATTCTGTTTCGGATTTGTTATACAAAGTATTTGATGAATCAATACCCATGTCGATAACTGCAAAATTTAAAATAGTATATATTTCAGTTTGACCACTTGCAACCTCCGCTTTATAAATGTAAAATAATGGATGAGATGCTTTTGTTGCATCCCATATTAATGCAAATGTTTGGGTTGTACCTGTTAGATTGGTTATCCCAAATGTTGCTGCTGTATATTCTGTTGAAACCTTATCCCAACCTGCTGTATTAAACCCAAATTGAAGTCTAAAATCATCTGTTACCGAATCAAATTTTATTTTTGCAACTAAAGCAACTCTATGCCCGGCTGTATAAGTGAAAGGATTTGTTGTTTTTGCATAAGTATTTTGAATGCTTGATTGCAATTTATAACCCGGATTTAAAAATGTCGAATGGTTACTAAATACTTGAATTGAATTTACACCTGGCATTAAATTTAAATATGAAGTCTCAGAACTTTTATTTGACTTCATATTTGCCAAAATACCATTTGCGCCAACAATGTTAACAGTGTTGGTTGCGATTTGGGACTGGTTTAATCGAACTTGTTCTGCATAGTTGAAAACGACTAATCCATTTAACCAGACTATTTGTTTTTGCCCAGTTGCTTGATTAATACCGATGAATGCCGCATTAGTTGGTATATCTGTTCCAGATAATTCCTTTTTTGTGGTTAATAATGAACTTATAAACACATTATTTGAATCAAAAAACACCACATGGTCATAAGCACTACCGCTTGCAGACGTATTAAATTTCACTATATCTGCATTTGTACATGGAATTTTTGGACTACTTGACACTGTTGGATATAAATCCTCAACGCCACTTTTGTTATAATATACGCCTGTTCTGATATTACCATTAATGGTTGCTATGTTAGCAGTGTTGGTTGCTATGTTAGCAGTGTTGGTTGCTATGTTAGCAGTGTTGGTTGCTATGTTAGCAGTGTTGGTTGCTAATTGTTCCATAAAGTTAACCAACGACGGTTCGGCATTACTTCCGGTTAAACGCTGAAATCGTATATATTTAATTTGAGAAACATTTGGCGTTTCAATTGTTTTATATGGAATATCAGGATTTAAACCAGTTACACCTTGGGATAAAACGGTTGAACTTGAATCTAAAAATACAATCCTAAAAAATTCAACGTCATTAAATACATTATAAATATATCCCGGTTTCGTTTCTAATGTACAATATTCAGAGGGGGAGTGTGTACCTGCATTAATCCAATTCCCCTTTATATAAGGTATTATTGGCATCAATGATTGATAAATCCACCCCGATTCGTATTTTAAAACCCCAATCCCATCTACAATAGTAGAACCGAAATTCGAATATGCTCCTCTTATCTGAGTCAAGTAAAATACAGGACCATCGGGGATTCCAGGATTTGTAGAAGGAGTTGCAACTCCTTTAAAAGTAGCATTTGCCCCTACCTGATCGACTATAGAATTCAAAGTTGACTGAAGCAAAGCCCCTGTGATGGACTGGGTTCCATTTGTTTTGATCACTGCAGCAATGGCTGCTTTTAAATCATTCCACGCCATAATTATTGATTGTTGAAGTCGTTATTAAAATCATTATTAAAATCTCCATTGTCAGCAGGAACGAAACCTTTACCTACTTTCTTGATTACAGTAGCACATTGGAATTCAACCTCAACACCTGCGAGATAACCTCCTTCTTGCCACTTTGGGGTCATAAGGAACTGGTCTACGTCATAAGTTTCCCCTTTACTTACCACTTCAACGTTGTCCATCATTCTAATTATTCTCATAGCATCCAATAAATACTCAGGAGCTACGAAATTGAATTTATAAGTCTTTTCACTGATTTGCTTTT
>LSPZ01000088.1_pt1 | contig 17283 bp, 16 predicted proteins | sample 651281 | NCBI WGS metagenome assembly LSPZ01 (sample SAMN04438313, study PRJNA306036) | termite gut metagenome | isolation source: viral DNA filtered from gut of termites from termite colony 2 | host: Coptotermes formosanus | place: USA: New Orleans, Hayne Blvd. | collected 2013-06-18
AGCTCATCTCCTCTGTTAGCTTGGACTGCAACTGATCACGGTGAGCGGCTACACCCGGACTATTTGGCGCCATTTCCAATGCCTTGGTAGCGGTCTTGAATTGTGCACTATTTACGCCGGATTCTGAATTGATCTTATTTACTAATTTCCTCGCCTCGGCATTAATATTACTGTCCCTAGCCTTGACCCTTATCTCATACTCTTGTTTCTCGATGTCACGTTTCAGGGACTGATCGGTGTTTGCTAGCTTAATTTTGAAGGTTTCGGTCGAAGCAGCACCAGCTGTATTCTGTTTGGTCTGTTCTGACATAGCCTTTACCTTTTCTGCAATATTGCCGTCACCAATACCAGCTAAGAAGCCAAAGGATGCCGTTGCCGCGCGGCGTGTGCGACCGCCCTGTAGTTTATCTAATAATGCAGGATCTGATTCTGCGGCAATGAGCTTTTTATTGAAACTGTCGCTCGCTGCCTTACCAGTTATTTTGTTAATGTAATTACCGTCAGCACCCTTTTCGTATGCGCCAGCGCTCTTGCTGGCTATCTTGTTACTTATGCCAGTTAAGGCAGCGCGCTTGCCGGCACTTCCTAGGTTATTGCCCAAATCTTTCATGCCTGTTCTATCCAAGCCCTTTTGCGCCAGCCCTTGCAGCCCACTCAACGCCTGACCGCCCATCTTCATGATCGGGATGACGGCGATAACCGGCACTAGCTGTAGCAGACATACCATAATGAACCCAAATAGATCAGTTTTGGTATTTACGATAATATATGTGACTAACTCAGTCGCGCCCCAAACAAGGGCGATGGCTGGATAGATAAACAAACAGCGTGTAAACTCGGTGAGCCATTTTTTAAACCATTTTTCAGTGTTGGGTAACAGATATAGGACGAATGCGATGGGTGAAATGATAATCAGAACTGTTACTAGTACTTCTCGTAATGCCAAAACGGCCAAAACTAGCAAGAACCCAACGAACACTGTACCGAGATTACACAATACTATTATAAGTGCAGCTGCTACTGCAATTCCTGCGGCCAGCGTTCCAATTACCGCTGCTCCAACATCACCAAAACTGTCGAAAGGATTTGCTGTACCGACTCCAGCTGCTACACTGCGGATTAAATCACGCGCATTTGCCCCCAAAATATTGCTAATGTCTACCAAGGCAGCACAGATATAAAATGACAAGTTAACTGCTATGGCGACGATAACAAGGCGTGGTAAAATTTTCTTGACGGAGTAATTACTAAACATCAGCCAAACTTGCCCCCTATTGCGGTGGAATAGATGATCATCAGGAAGACAATCGCAAAGGCTATGTTCGCAATTGGTATGAATTTATCCCAGGCTAACTTGATGGTGTCACTAGCGTTGATTGATTGATAGTTAAGTTGACTATTAATCATACCCATAAGCCAGTTTACTCCTGCGCTCATGGCTGTGACAATAGGGCACATTATCCACGCCATACTACCACCGTTTGATTCGCAGGTTGGCTCCTCTTTAGTCGCTTCAGGTGGGGCTGTTGCTTCGGGTATGCTGGTTTCTGCTGTCTCGTCCGGATTATTCTTCAGATAGGTTTCGTATTTCGGTGCATATTCATTCATCTTGTTCAGTAGTTGCTCGCATGTTGCCTTACCATCTGTAAAAGAAAAATAATGGCCAGTCTCCTTCAGTGTTTTTTTCTTAGTGCTCCAGCTTATGTCATATGCAATTCCATCCTTAACAACCTTGCGTGTTGCCGAATCAATGTATTTGGCGTCTTTCTGGTTATTTAGAGTAGTACCCGACTCCTTAACACCCTTTTTCGCTTTGCATTGGTTGAATACCATGTCCTCGTAAAACAAGTAGGCATCAGCATCACTTATCGTGGCATTGAATGTGGCAGGCCACTGTTTCCAAGTTAATTTGTCGATTACATTTGAACCACCACTAGTCGATGAAGTGGTTTTCGCGCTTAGCAGTTTGGTTACAATAGTGCTACCTCCACTTCCATATCCAGCTGCAGTACAGGTCTGAGTCCCATTTCCGCTGTTGTAATGACAGCCACCCAGGTTTCCTAAGATGCCGATTTTAAGGTAAGCCGTTTTGCAGACGGTATCCGCGGTGCTGTTTTTATCAACCTCATCCACCTTTATTTGATTTTTCTTGCTATTATCCCATGCATCTGTCTCGCTAACATACCAGTCATTACCGGATAAATAGGCATGTCTGTCGTAGTTCCTCGTTGCTGGTTCTGGCGCGAAAATAAAAGACACAGTGGTAGTCTCCGAAAATGAGCAAGTTATTTCTTTCTCAGCGGATGTATTAGTATATGTCGGGGTATATGCCCCTTTCATGAATTCCGTCAGGCTTTTTGAATATAGACCCAAAAGCGTATCTAATGCCTCGAAGCAATCCATTTCATCGTCGCTCCCTCCAATTTCTTGATATTCTGACACATAGACATTTTTGCCGGCATCCTTAAGAATTTGTCGAGAAGTAAAATTGTATGCTGCATCCCCAACACCATCGGTGTCAATGTTATCCTTGAATGAACAGCCTGTCTGTATGGCCTGACTTAGTAAGTACAGTTTAATATTTTTAGAGTGATCGACAGAGTCGGCGAAAGCGTTTAGTGGCATAAGTACTCCCACCAGAACCTGGAAGATTAGAATTGCCACTACGAGCAACAACCCAATCCGCTTGCCATGCGTTGTCGGTTGCCTATGCCCACGTGTCAATATCATAATAATAATCATAACCGATATTATTTTATTGTGCAAGTAGAGACAGACCTAAAACGTCTAGTTTTCGACTAACTCGGATTCCGACCAGACGCTAAAAGGAATATCCTTTGGTATATCAAAATTTACGTTGTCTGCATCAGAACACGCGAAGCTGATATTGTCGGAATTCTTTTCGTCCAGATCGGCTATACCTTTTGCCATTGCATCTGGAATTGCTGAGTCATACGGTGTTTTCCTCCCGCCTTCCTTATTCCACTGGTATATCCCGTCTCCTTCTACGACCAAGATTTTATCACCTTTAATATCAATAAGAAATTTTGACCAACCCTTGTTAGTTTGAACAGTTTGAGAAATGTCATCTTTATGGATTAAGCAATTAATCGCGTCCTTATTGGATACCTTTTCCTTCATAGTGCTGAGGCTAACTAGAGTCGCTTTGTCTAAGTTTGAATTTTTTTGGGTTAATACAAGGGTAACGACTATCGCAGCGACAGCAACAATGGATCCTATCACAATCCCGACAATAATCTTGGCGCTACCTTCAATTCTGCTTGACCCTGTGTGACTTGCCATCCGTATTCTCCTAGTTATTAACTTTAGCATTATAAATTATAACATGTTTTGTGCTACTTTGAACTTCTGCAAACCTACCTCGTTTCATTATGCGTACGTAAGAGGCAGTGGCGGCCGTAGTTTTTCGATTGACGCTTGTACAAGAACCACAAGCATGTTATGATAATTCCATGTGGATGAAATTATTTGCTGCTGAATGTGGTATTGGCCCAGATGGTAAACCACTTAAAACTTTTTTTAACTGGGGTTGTACTAGTAGTGGTGAACAAATTACTCCACTGCTTATAACTATTCTCAACTGGATGTCAGTTGGTGTGGCGTTGGTGGTGGTGGGCGCTATTATCTATGGCTCTATTCTGTATACTTCGGCCGGTGGCAATCCCGAGCAAGCTAAAAAGGCCATGGGCGTTATTCGCATGGCCATTATTGCGCTACTAATGTACTTTGCTATGTGGGCAGCACTCAACTGGCTAGTACCGGGAGGGATGTTCCACTAATGAAAAAGTTTTTTGTTGGAGTATTTGTGAGTCTGTTCGGTGCTCTTAGTATCGCACTCATGATGCCAATATCGACGGTCAACGCAATTGATTGTGCTGCGGAAGAACAAAAGGCCTCTACGGCTTTCCTAAGTTTTCCGACGTGGTATCGTGGTTTGGGGCTAGAAGAGGGCAAGGATAGCTCCGGTAATCCCACTGGTGATTGCGTATTAAAAAAAGACGCTTTTGAAGGTCAAGAGCTTGGCCCTATCGTATTCAAAATCGCCCTGAATGTCACAGATATGCTCCTTAGACTAGTCGGCATTTTGGCGGTTGGTTTCGTTATATGGGGTGGCATTCGTTACGTTATGTCTAATGGCGAGCCTGAGCAGGCCAAAAAGGCTCTCGATACAATTCTGAAAGCCGTTATTGGTATGGTTATAGCAATGATAGCGGCTATTGTGGTTAGCTTTATAGTGGCGAGGTTGAGCCAATGAATTATTTGGACTGGCTTGTTACCGTAGGGATAACTAAACCTGATATTCCTGCGGTGCCGATGGATAAGCTAGTAACTAATATCCTCAATATCACCTACTTCATTGCCGGTATGATTGCGGTCGTCATGATAATCATGGCTGGCTATAGCTATATGACGGCCAATGGCGACCCAGGCAAGGCCTCGAAAGGTTTACGTACCATTCTGTATTGTTCCATTGGCTTGGCGGTCGTAATATTCGCCTTTGCAATAACTAATTTCGTAGTAGGCAGAGTGTGATGAAGCACCTTAGACTAATAGTCATTGGTCTGATAGCTATAGTGGGTATTGGCTTTGCGCTTGCACCTGCAGTAGCTTCTGCGGAAGATACTACCAAAAAGAATATAGAAAAGATTTGTGACGCAAATCCTAAGGCTGCGATTTGCGATGATTTAAAGGATCCTAATTCAGAAACAAAGCTATCAGGCACCTTCCGGAATATAATCAATATACTGCTTTTCATCGCTGGCACCATTGCAATTATTATGATTATTATCAGCGGTATCAAATTTACGACAGCCCATGGGGACTCTGGTGCTGCGACCAAAGCCCGTCAGACCCTGATTTATTCCGTAGTCGGTTTGGTTATCGCGATTGTGGCATTTGCCATCGTTAATTTCATTATCGGTAAGCTGGGAGAAAGTAGTAGTAACGGCGGTGGTGGGTCGACCCCAACTACATGCACGATACCTGGTCAAATCGAAGATCCAGCCACTCACACGTGTGCTTGCCCTGGTGGTGTGCCAGCGACCGGTAGCCCACTTAAGTGTCCCAGTACTCCATAGTATTAATATATCGTATCTATACTACTTTGTTATATCAAAGTCGCCGATTTGAGATTCGACATGGTAACCAGTGTTGGTTTGTACGACTCGATGAATTGTATATAGTTTTGTGGGGTCGTCAGGGTCAGCGAAGCCAATATTACCATTATTAATGTTGGTAAAATCTAGTACATTACTTCCAGTGAACGATGCTCCTTGCTCAATTGCACCGTTAATTGTTGCCAAGATGGCCAGCTCCACGTCTGGCCCCTCTATTTTGGGCTCTGTTCTCCGTCAGGGAATATGTAATTGAAGTCTACCCCATTAGGCAGATTCAGGTCGGCTTGGATAGTCTGGTCGTCATTGTTATCGGAGATATTCTTTAGCAACGTATCTAAGCTAAGCGTATTTGCATTAGTTGTTGCAGTGGGTGCACCTGAATTAGTGATAAGAGTTACGCCGACTGCTGCCAGTTCCTGGGCTACCAAATCTTGGTTGACCACCGTTAATGCGCCAGTATCCGGGTCGCGTGCCATGATAACGTCTATCTGACGTGGCTGAGCCACCTCTACACGGGTGATTGCATTTGGCTCGGTGAATGCGTTTACTGAATGATTGTATATCATTACTGACCCAACGACTATGGCGCCAGCTAATAGCACAGCTCCAGCTTTCTTGGTAATCAGGCGGTACGTGCCGTGGTTTCTATCGGTGTCTCTGTGATGGTCAGCAGAGGTTCGGTCTGCATCCTTGTGGTGTGTGCTGTCGGTTCGGTCTGCATCCTTGTGGTGTGTGCTGTCGGTTCGGTCTGCATCCTGCGTCTCCTGCGTTACGGCGAGCTTAGCTATTCCTCCGAAGAGCTCCTCCGTTGTTTCTCTTGGGGGCTTTAGACCACCCAGCTTAGTATTTATTGCTATTGGCATCTCGTTCCTTTCTGTTAATTTTTTTTTCAAATGATTACGTGAACAGTATATCACACTTGTGTTAAAAAGTCAATAATTTTTATAACAAACTTGCAAATCTTCTAATAAACATCAGTAGGTATTGCGCAAAAGGCAATCAAAGGTATAATGGTAACGTATATATTATTTGATAATTTAGAATCTAAGGAGGAATCATGAAAAAACTAGTAACTATTGTCGCCAGTTTGGTCGCAATGTTTGGAATCGCACTAGCTCCACTGTTGCCGACTACTGTTTATGCAGCCGTCACCGATGCCACAACTTGTACAGGTGCGGATAATCAAGTAGGTTGTGGCGCTTGTCTTGCAGAAAAGGATGCAAAATGGTCTGATCCCAAGACATGCACAAGACCAAACGGTGGATCAGATTTGAACGGCATCATTCACACCATCATCAATATTATGCTGTTCATTGTCGGTACTCTGTCGGTTGTCATGATAATCTTTGGCGGTATTCGTTATACAACTTCAACTGGCGATAAAGGTCGTGTCGATAGTGCAAAGAACACTATTGTTTACGCTGTAGTTGGTTTGGTTGTGTCAATAATCGCCTTCGCCCTCGTGCAATGGGTGTTTAGCTCGTTACAAAAATAACGGACGAAATGATAACAAACATAAAGCCACGAACCGTAGGGCTCTATGTTTATTGTGGGTTGGTGCTGATTAAACCGGTTTCGGTTTCAGAGGCGATGACCTGAATATGAACGTGGCTTTGGCCAGCAAAGAATAGTCCCTGCCCGACCGGGAAATTAGATAGACGGTTTAATTCTTCTTCGGTGAGCTTGAAAACTTGGCCCAAGACGTCAACTGCTGACGGAGATTGCTTCAGCAAGATTTGCATGCTGGCGTTGGCTACAATCGCCCGTCCCATCTGATCGTTCATCATATCTTCGACGTCCTGCGAGATAGTTGTCAGCCCGAGGTAATATTTACGAGCACGTTTGGCGATCGAGAACATAAAGCTAGCGGCGTCTGGCCATTTCATTAACTGCCAGGCCTCATCAACGATTAGCATGCGCTTTTTCTTTTGGGTGCGGACGATATTCCAGATATGGCTAAGGACAATGTACATGGCAACTGGTCGTAGTTCGTCCTCTAGGTCGCGGATATTGAACACCACCATATGATTGTCAATACTGACATTAGATTGTTGACTGAAAATACCGGCAAAAGTACCAGTAGTGTACTGTCGGAGTCGCTGTGCCAACTGGGGTCCATTACCGCCCATGTGGGCCAATGTGTCGTACAGGTCGGCCATGACTGGCGGTGGCGAATTATGGGTCAGAGGATCGGACGTGATGCCAACGCGCGCATAGGTGTCAATCAGAGCTTGGTCAAGGTCGGCTTCTTCGGACGCGGTCAATATATTAACAGTATCGCCACTGGCTGTGACTTGGCCAGAGCCGAGCATTAGTCTGAGTAGACCATGCAATGTTACCAAATTAGCACGCAAGGCATCAGCCGTTTCACCGTCGTCAGCATCAACAACTTGCGGCAGATCAAACGGGTTAACGCGCGTATCGGAATTTAGTGACAGATGTATGTAGCTACCGCCGACCGCCTCGCTTAGTTTCTGATATTCGTTCTCCGGGTCAATGATAATAATTTCGGCACCCATCATCATGGTGCGCAGGGCTTCGAGTTTAACAGTGAAGGATTTGCCGGCACCAGATTTGGCGAATACTACCATATTGGCGTTTTCCAGAGAGAATCGATCGAAAATCACCAGACCGTTATTATGCATGTTGACGCCATACAGAATCCCGTTATCCTGAGTTAAATCGGCTGATGTAAATGGGAAAGATGTCGAAATTGCACCAGTGTTCATGTTACGACGGATCTTTAAATCATCAATAAACTGTGGTACTGTCGAATTAAGACCCTGCTCCTGCTGAGAAGAAGCGACCTTGGTCATGACCATTTGTTGGCCAAAGATAGTTTCAATCTTGTGCGTAGAGAAATCTAACTCGTCTTGGCTGTTGGCATAGATCGTCACGTACAAACCAAAGCGATAGAATTTCTCCATGCCAGTCTGTAATTCATCGCGTAATTCCTCGGCGTCTTGGTAAGCTGCTTCAAGCGCTGGGTCGCGAATCTTGCCCTTTTCGGCATTAATCGACATACTAGCTTCCATCTGAGTGACTTTTTTTCTAAGGTTATTCATGACGATTTGGCTGTCGACCGGATATATGAACATACTGAGGTCCAAAACTTCGTCGAGATTGATAATTGATGATAACCAGCCGGTGTAGATGCTGCGCGGGTAAGCATAGATGTAAAGTGTTTTGCACCAGCGTGTTCCGAGCATGAAATAGCCTGATTTGAATTCGATTGAGGCTGGCGCTACCAGGTCACGTAGAGTAGTGATGCCCTTCTGTAGTTCAGCCTCTACCTCAGCGGCCTCGCGTGCGCGTTGCTGCTCGGCCAATTCCGCGTCAGATATTTGCTTCTTTTTACTCATTGACGACTCCTCCTGCATTGGGTTTCGGTGCTTCGCCTTGGCCCTTTCGGACTACAGGGGCTATGTAATTTCTAAAATCGCCAATCGGTTCGCGCACTGCGGTATCTGGGTTATAAACATTATAAAATAATTCGCCGATCTCCTTAGTTTTCAGTTGCACTGAATTTACACCAACCTGTGCCAGGCCCTCGACGACAGCGATAATTCGTCGTTGCATTTCTTCCTTGACGTGATTGTATTGATCAACTGGCACCTTGACATGCTGATGACGTTTGGCTGGCACGAATAGACCAGTCAAAAGATTCTTCGAATTGTCACTGTCTTTACCGAGCTGGGCCTTTTCGTCACCTATTGAATAGGGTATAACAAGGAAGAAGCTCTTATCCATGATGTTGGCTTCTTGGGACAACATGTCGATAAACTGGATGTAGTCATCCATTAATACGCCAAGTAGCATATTGTCTTGGCCAGTTCGTACTTGCCCTAGCTTCTCAAGGTATGGTCCGATATCTACTCTCTGTGAGCGTATATAAATCTGAATTGGAAAAGTCAGAGAGTTTAGGAATTGCTGATAAGATTGTTCGATGCCTTCGCGCTCGCGTCCGCTCATTAGATCAAAGTTAACGGATTGGGCTGCTACGATTGTTCGAAAAGTGCCATCGCCCATAATAAGCATGTTATCGCGAATTTCCTCAAACATCAGGGTGTTCTGTGTCGAGTTAGGGTTTTTTGGTGGTGTTGCAGGTGCTTGATCAGAACCAGAAGCAACGTTGCCAACAGGAGCACTGGCACCCGGCATTCCGGTCGGTGCTGTGTTAACTGGCTGTTGTTGGTTCGGATTCACTTGCCCACCCTTCTTCCGATATTAATGTAGAGAAATTTCCCCACCCTGGTTATCATTGCTTGCTCCCGAGTCATGCGAGATGACTTCTTCGGCGCTAATACTCGCAGTATTGTTGCTATCATCTATTGTAGCAGACTTTGGCGTGACTGTCTTTGGAATACTGGCAGGTTCTTCTGGCTCTGGTCTTGGTGCGGGTGGTGCTATCGGCGCTAGCTCAGGGATATGTTCTGGCTCTGGTCTTGGCTCTGGAATTGGGGGCGGCACAGGTGTCGGATCTGGTATTGGTGTCGGAGTTGGCGCTGGCGCTGGTGTTGGTGCAACAGGGTCTGCTGTCACTGGGGCGGCTGTCGTTGTCAACGTCGGATTGTCAATAACAGGCGAAGCGCCCAATGGCTGAACAACAGTCTGCTGGAAAGCAGTCATAGAGTTGGCGGCTGACGATTGCTTCAACATAGCACTAAGGGCAGCCTCGTCAGCCACTGGAACTTCTGGTGTTACTGGCGGTGGCGTGACTATAGCTGGAGCAGCCGGTGGTGTATAGGTTGGCGGCGCAAAGCTGCTCTGTTCGACTGGCGGTGGCGTGGCTATTGCAGTATTCATCCTGGCGATGGCTTCGTCACGCACCTGTTGTTCTGATTGAGCAAGTCTATCGCTAAATACTCGGTTGAGCGACGTATCATCGAACACGTCGGTGGCAGTGTTGGCGGCCGACGCAAAATCATCGACTAAGTTAACATTACCACGTGTCGACCAACCTTGGGTGTCCTCGATGTCAGCCAAAAATGATAGACGTTGAGCCGCCTCGTTACCACTTATATCCTTGACCTGGGGTGCGGTATCAATTGACGGGTTTGTAATCTCGACCAAGTTTTCTTGACCATCTGGGTCCCAGATTCGTCGGGTTGGCTGAAGAAGGAAATGAAGCTTGGCTCCGATGTATATCTCCATTGGCTGACCTTTACGAGGAACTGCCAATACGCCAAAAACCACGAAGACAGGTAATGGAATTACAACCAGAGGTATTGCTACCATGGTTGCCAAAAAATATGCCAAGGCTGCGGCAGCCAGAGCAATCATGGCATAAATAAACTCACGAAACGATAATGGTCCCAGTAGTTTATCGTCAGCCTCAACGTCTTGCGGAACTTTGTGTTCGGCCATGCAGATATTGTATCAGAAAATGGTTATGTTTGAAAATAGCTTGACCGCAGTAGTTTTTTTTGGTTAAATAGTAGCATAAACGTAAAAGTACTATAAAGGAGAATATATGAAGTCAGTTGTTAAGAAAATTACCAGTGCACTGTTGGTTATACCACTGTTAGCGTTGGGAATTGGGTTCTTTGGCGCGATACCAGCCTATGCGGCAAATGATGGGACGTGTAAGGATGTGAATGGTAAAGTATCATACAAGAATTGTACGGCTGCGAATGGGGACAAGTATGATGTAAATGGCGTTAAAACTGCAGCTGATGATTGTGATGAGACAAAAGGCATCGGTGGCGCTGTTAACGAAAACTGTGCAAAGGGTGAGGGCCAGAGATCTAAGTTGTTTGGTACTGACGGTATCGTCACTACTATTATCAATGTCTTGCTGTTCGTCATTGGCATCCTGTGTGTAATCATGATTATCTATGGAGGTATCCGCTATACAACTTCAACTGGCGACAAGGGCCGTGTCGATGGCGACAAGAATACCATTGTTTATGCCGTGGTCGGTTTGGTTGTGGCAATAGTAGCCTACGCTCTGGTTAACTGGGTGTTTGGTTCACTGCAGGGCAACTAAATAAAGTGAGGTCATAATGGCAAGCAAGATGCTATCTAATATCAGGAAGTTACGCACCAGCGTGTCAGTGTTAGCGTTGACCGCGATCGCATCGCTTGCCTCGGTTAGTTCGGCGCACGGTCTATCACTAACGGATGTAATCAATGGATCCTATCGTGGTCAAGGCCAACCAACTGACTTGTTCGCCGGTGGCGATGCCCTGATTCCGCGTCTCATCAACCTCATGCTGTTCATTGTCGGCATTCTAGCAATCGTCTTCCTCATCTTTGGAGGCATTCGCTATGTGATTTCTGGTGGCGATAAGGGCAAGGTTGACGCTGCCAAGAACACTATTCTCTACGCCATCGTTGGCTTGGTAGTAGCTATTCTCGGCTATGCTGTGGTTAACTGGGTAATCGGCGTGGTCGGCAGTGGCACTGGTGGCGGTGGCGGCGTAGTCTAGATTCAATATACTGTCATCAACAAATAAAATACCCCGCATCTCGCGGGGTATTATCATTTAACCAATTCTACTATTGAATTTGGATTGATCGAGGTTGCTTTTCCTTGACCTTGCTAAAGGAGATAGTCAGCACGCCATCTTTTAGGACAGCATCGACTTCGTCTTCTTTAACTTGGATCGGTAGAACCAAAGTACGGCTGAATTCGCCCCAGTAGCATTCTTGTACATGCCATTGGATAGCAGCACTATCGTCACCACTGCTCAATGTGCCGCTGATAGTCAAAACGCTATCGGCAATGCTGACATCCAAATCACTCTTGTTGACACCAGCTGTACGAGCCTTGACCACCAATCGGTCTTCTGTCTCGTATACGTCGACAGCCAGTTGACCTGGTACAGTGTCGTATTCTTCTTCGACTGTGGTAACGGTTGTAACCACTGCTGGTGCAGCTGGTTCTAGAACCGGTTCGTCATCAGTCAAAAAAGCTGCTGCTAATTCATCATCTAACAACAAGTCGTCGCTACCCTTATCCCTCGCCATTTTACCCCTCCTTATTCTCGCTTAATTCAGGCGTTTATGTGATAATTATATAGCATATTGTACTTATGTGCAAGTTATTAATGTTTAAAAAGGTAAAAATTACAATGATTGATTGGCTGTTAGGGTGGTTGTCACCCCATATATGCGAGGGTTGTGGGAAGGTCGGTACGACGCTCTGTAAACGTTGTAATTTTGATATTTTGGGGTATAAATGGCAGAAATGTGTCAGTTGTGAACGCCAGATGACGACCCCTGAATTAGCCAAGCGTGGCAATATGTGTCGTAGTTGTGCCTCGACGCTGCCCTTTCAAAAGGTGTTTGTAGTTGGCGAGAGAACCAAGATTCTCAAAAAATTGGTTGGTAATTATAAATACTTTTCGCGTCGCGAGAGCGCGAAAGTTATTGCAAATTTGCTTGGCAGCGTCTTGCCAGAAGAATTGCCGTCGGATCTAGTGATTGTGCCGATCCCGACAATACCAAAACACATTCGCGAGCGCGGTTTTGACCATATGAAGTTGGTGACGCGCCAGTTGTCGCGGGTGCGAAACTTGAAATATGACGTGAATTTGCTTGGTCGAACGGATAACACCTCGCAACATTTGGCGAATTTTCGTCAGCGTCAAAAGCAGGCCGCCCAGACCTTCATGGTCAATTCGCGCCATTCGATACTGCAGACTATCCTCTTGATTGACGATATTTACACCACTGGTGCGACAACCGCCGCTGTAGCGAAATTGCTGAAAAGACACGGCGTCAAAGAAGTTTGGCTGGTTGTAGCGACGCGTCAAGTGGATGATAAAAAGTAGTAATCTTGTGCCTACTTGCCTGTTTTATTAAACTTATAGTATAATAATTATGGTTACTAGTTGAGGGAATGTGCGTACGCAAGTGAGTTTATAATTATGGGGAAACAATTAAAAAAGACAAGCCTTAAGGCGCGCCTGTGTCGTAAGGGTTTTATTATTAGGCATAAGAAGTCACGAATGATGATCGGACTTGTGTCCCTGCCTGTAATTGCGGCTGGGATTTTCGCTCTGACTATTTTCTACTCCCCTTCCCGAGCTACGCTTGAACAAGCCGATAACAGCGGTACTTTTACTCTTGTATTCGACAATGCTGAAGGGATTGGTGCATCCAACAACATCTCATTTAATGGTGGTTCGGCAACACTAACGAATCCATCGAATCCAGGGTATTTTGTAACCAGTGATATTAGACCATCATCGTTTGGTGGATGGACAAATATCAAGTTGGAGGGACAATGGTCTAACGCCAATATCCCATCGGTCAGTGTTTTGTCTTGTAGCGACGTTGCGATTAGTGGTTTTACTAACCTGTCTGAGGCTTCGGGTGAAATCGATATATCGTCGATTGATCCTTTGGCATATCCCTGTCTGCACGTGCGAGTTGATATGGTGCCTGGCAATTCGGCATTACAGAAATTGTCTGTTAAATGGGCGCCCAAGGCAGTCTATGCAATCCGGATGTCGACTGGGAGCACTGTTCCGGCGGGGGGTAACATCAATTATGTTATTGACTACTCAATAAACTATGCCGATGATAGTGGCGTGGTGCTGTATGTCCCAGTGCCAACAGCCACCGACTTCACAACAGCATACGGTCAGGATCTCAGCCTGGTATTTGGCTCGGCAAACAATAATGGACTTTACACTAGCACTCAGATTACAGTTAACGGCGTTACTGTACCAGCGGGTTCGGTCTATTGGGATTTGGGTGACCAGGTATCAGGCTCAACTGGCAGCGTATCTTTTCAGCTGAAAACCAAAAATGGCACCGAGAATGGCGTTAAGTACAGTGCTCAGGCTACTATAACTTCCCTGCAAACTGGGTCAATGGGCGGTAGCAAACAGAGTAACTCCGCCAACATTACTGTGACTTCGACTCCGAGCCCAGCTGTGAGCAAGAAATCTTCCAACACATTTACTGTCAACAGCGAGGGTCGTACCTATGTTTATGAAGGCTCACCATACAATGGGAATGCCATTTACAATATTGGTTTTTCTAATCAAAATTCGCAGAGTGGTACTGAAACTATATTTAACCCAATCGTGACTGATGACGTGTCTGCCATCATGGATCTTCTGACCAATCAATGTGGTGTAGCTGATGCTAGCACCAAAATTTCAGCAATTACTGATAGTGGCGTATTTGATAGCGTCGCCCAAACTATCACCTGGACACCTAGTCAAAACTTAGCCCCTGGTCAAAGTTTCACAGCCAGTTTCACGGTTGATTACATGGACTGTTTGGGTTCGGAAGGTAACCGACCAGGCGGGTGGGATAAAGACGTCACTAACACTGTTACTGGAACTTCGGTAAAAACTAATTCAGTTAGCGCCAGTACAACGGTGCATCTGTTTAACGTGCCGGTCAGTAAAGTCGGTTTCGCTAAAGGTGAACTCGGGCAAACAAGCGTTAACTATGACGACCAGCCCGGTACAAAAATTGCCTATGGGGGTAATACGACATATAACTTGTATGCTCGTAATGAAGGACTGAGCAAACTATCTGACATAGTATTCCAAGACATGATTCCAGTTGGCACATCATTCGTATCAGCCAGCCTACCTGCGGCAGCCAACGGTACGATCTATTATTACACAGGTGGTAGCGCACCGACTGATCCAAATGCGCCGCCAACCTTTGATTATACAAATCCTGGTGGCAACTGGTCGACGACTCAACCCAGCACTGTTAGCTGGCTAACATTTTATGTGCCATGTTTGAAGTCCCCTCTCAATGGTGACGCGACTGGTTCATGTAATACGCAACCATCTAGCATCACAGCCAACGTGACAGTTAAGGTAGCTAGTGATGCATATATGATTAATACCGACACGTCCAAGCAAAACGTGTGTTCGGTGACAAATATCAACAACATCGGTCATTTTAATGTCTACAACAGTGCGCCAGATCCGTCTGACCAGACGGTCGTAGCACCAATTAACGTGGGTCTGGTAGATATCGAGCCTGCTCATGCTGCTACCCCGCTGCCTTCCCTGGATGTTACTATCACAGCTCAAAACAGCGAGGTTACGGCGGGTCAGTCAAATGTGTACACTATAACTGTCAAGAACACCAGCACAGAGGTTAGTACCAAGAGTGACTCCTCGTTGTTAATTGATATACCACTGATTAACGTCGCTGCTATCAGCCAACGCATGGAATTCAGGGGGTTTGGTGGGGCGCCGTTTAGCACTGTCACCGACATTAACGGCGAGATTAGCCAGATTATGGTTCAGCCTGGCGCACTAGGTCCAAATGCCACGCGTACCTATACTCTAACGCTCGGTACGCCAATCGGTGTCACAGATCATGCTACATTCAATGTCACAGCTAGTATTGTTGCCTACGATGTTAATGACTGTCAGCCTGATGGCATACGCAGCAGCAGAGTCAAGACCACGGCGATTACTGGGCACACAATCCTCAACACTGTTAAATCACGCACACAAAGCCTTGTTTTACCGGGTGGTAATATCGACTACAAGATTCAATTACGTTCGCTTGGCGAAATCAGCAGCCAAAATACATTCATTGTTGATAGGATTCCAGCTCATACAGTTTTCAAAAAGACAACTTGTACGGATTGTACGGTCTACTTCGCGTCTTATGGCGCCATTAATTCGGGTGCTCTACCTGCTCAAATCGACGCGACAACAGATATCAGCCCTGATATGATCTATGCTAATTTTAGCCCAGGTGTGTCTGATGGTAATGATGATTGGACGCCACCGGCAAGTATGGCTAATAGCCAGGTAGCCTATGTAGCATATCTGGTTGGCATTCAGGTCGGAGATACTCGCATTATGCCTGTGCGTAACGCGAACTTTGATTCGGCAATTGCCAACTTGACGGTGAAAAATGATGATGACGGACCGGGACCGTCAACCAACGGTTCCATGTCGGGTACGATTATTGCTAACAGGCCCATAATAGTCTCTAGTCAGACTATCCAGACTATCGGCAACACAGCTCAAACAACCGTTTTGTCCGAGCCAGGTCTTCATATTGAAAAGACTCACGACAAAGATGCCGTCAAAGCTGGCGAAAGTCTTAATTGGTATGTCAACTATATCAACGATGGGACGCAATATGATACTAATGTCATAATCCACGATACCTTGCCGGCCGGCGTCAGTCTTAATGGTATATACAATACTTGGAACCAAGCGGCGGTTGACGCTGGCGCCACGCCATCTGGTGAATATGACTTATTGACCGGCGTGCCGTTAGTCACAACCATATCTGGCACAACTCGCCACACTACTACCTACTATGATTCCGGTAATAATGAATCTGTTATTATAACCGAAAACGCCGATGGTACCACATTCATTACAATTTACATTACACCGAATAATATTAATACTACTGATCCAGGCGGAGGCGGACTGTTACGTTTTAACGTCACGGTGGGCGATAACGCTAGTTCTGGCACATGGAAAACCAATAACGCTGAGGGTTGTTATCGCAATGAAATAACTGGGCCATATTGTGTAACCGATAGTGACATTGTCGATGTCGAAAATCCCGATTTGTTTTTACAGAAAGTCATATCAAATACTAATCCGCATAAGGGCGACAGTGTTACATACACGCTAACAATCGGTAACCAGGGTCAGACTGCGGCTAACGGAGTGCAAATCATCGATCATCTTGATGAAGGGATGTGTTTTGTCTCGAACAGCATGACGCTTCTCACGAGTGGCTGGACGCTCAGCCAACCAACTGTGACTGGTGATTGCAATAACGGCGGGCAGACCCTGACTTGGAATAATTTAACTCAATCTGGTCAAAATGCTGGCGTGATGGTAGGATCTTCGGGTAACGTCATTATTACCTATAACGTCGAGATTAGCCAAAACATTGGTTACGGCGCAGGTTTGAACAATGCAGCCGAAATTAGTACCACTGATACCGAAGACAGTTATGTCAACAATACTGACATTGCTGGCTTGGTTACTCCAACACCCGATCCGTATATAACCAAGACTTCCAGCTCTCCTACTGTCCTACCCGGCGAGGCTTTCAGCTATTACATACGCTATGGCAACAATACTAACGAGCAGGCTCTCGGGGTTTATATTGTTGATGGCTTGCCCGATATTGACGGTGACGGCAAAACGGATATATCTATACTGTCTGTCAG
>LSPZ01000089.1_pt1 | contig 17224 bp, 21 predicted proteins | sample 651281 | NCBI WGS metagenome assembly LSPZ01 (sample SAMN04438313, study PRJNA306036) | termite gut metagenome | isolation source: viral DNA filtered from gut of termites from termite colony 2 | host: Coptotermes formosanus | place: USA: New Orleans, Hayne Blvd. | collected 2013-06-18
CTCGAGGATGAAATTGCATAAGTAGCTTATGTTAGCTATTTTTAAATATGACTAATGAAGAGATTCAGGCACGAATAGAAGAATATCGCGGTTCTGACGAATACATCAATAAAGCATTTCAATACCTGTATCGTGAAATGAATCGTGATTTCTCCAAGTGTCATTCTTCTGAGTTAATCCAGCAGCACATATCTCCTATAGATACATTTGGCCTTAATGCTTTTAATCTCCTTCAGAAGTATACCTCACACTGTTCTCTCGAATTCCTTCTTAAAGAATATAATAAACGAGCAGCGAAGTTTTCTTATCACGCAAAAGCAAGGTTTCCAAAGAACTGGTTTATTTATAAGTTTATTGAACGGGTCTCTACTAATCCGCAATTCTCATTCTTGTTTGAAACATCGTCTTATGTATTTTCGGATAATGACAAAAGATTCCAAAAGTTTCTATCGTCATTTATTAAATGAGTATATAAGATGTGTATCGAAGTAGGCTTGGTGCCTACTTATATCGTATCTTTACTTGAAGGAGTAATAAAATGGCAAAGGTTTTATCAATTTATCCGAAGAAGGCGTATGGTCCTACGAAGCTGGCGAAGATCAAAGCTTCTACGGAAGAAGCAGCGAAAGCAAAATACGGCCCCGAAACGGAAGTCACGGATCTCCCTATTCCGGCGCCCGCCGAAGGTCAGTCCGACTTCCAGCTTGGTCAGATCGTCATAGGTCAGATTACCGGGCATAGTTCCCTTTGGCTTGCAGAAGGTTGGCGTGGCTCCAGCATATGCCGGGCCACCCGGAAATTTGCTCTTGATCTTGGTTTCACCGTTGACGCGGTGTAGTCCACCGCATTCCAAAATAAAGCCCCGGAATGCCGGGGCTTTATTTTTACCTAATGTTTAAACCAGTGTAATTCCATATAGCACTCTCCTACTCCTATTTTAGGAGTGTATATGCTTTCTATACAACAAGCCGGTTATTGGTCAAAGGTTCTTTCGAATATTCACAAGAATGGAACTCCCATTTCTCAAACGCTTTCAGAAGCGCTCTATAGGAATCTCTTTATTAAAGAAGATTTTGTAAATCAGTGTTTTGAGCTTGATGGTTCTACGAATAGCGTTATTTCACGCATTTATTCACATTGGCCGGAATGCCCTGATCGCATTTCAGTAATTTCTATCATAGAAGTTCTTCCATCAAGGTTTTCATTTAATGCACCGCCTACCAATCTTGGTAAAGACTCATCAGTTTATATGCATGACGCTGAGTCTATGCCGAGAGACATTCCTTTTATTCCACCAGTAGATGCATCAATTTGGGCTAAGATTCTTGAGATGGGTCGTCCTCTTATGTTGGTGGGTCCAGCTGGTTGTGGAAAATCTCGAGTTGCTAAGTATATTGCAGAGCAAGGCGGCTACAATTTCTTCCGTGTTAACTTTGATCAGTCTATGTCAGCGGAATCTTTTATCGGCGCCACCCGTGTTCGCTCTAAATCTAATGATCAAGGACAGTTAGTCGCAGAGACTTTCTTCCAAGAAGGTCCAGTCCTTAAAGCTATGCAAGACTCCAGGCCATTTCTTCTATTAGATGAGATTTCTCATTGCCCAGCATGTTATATCTCAGCCCTCCATTCATTCCTTGAAGATATTCACCAGCCGTTTGTTATTAACGATGATGGCGGTCGTATAGTTACTCCATCACCTCATTTAAAGGTTATTATAACCTCTAATTCTCTAGGGGATATGTCAGATATTAATACATCTCTCTATGAGACTCAGACTTTATCTCCAGCTCTTCGTGATCGTCTTTCCATCCTTCAGGTGGGTTATAACATTGAAGAAGAGCGTCGTATACTCGCTCATATTACAGGATCTGCATCTTTAGCCGATAAGCTTTGTGATTTTGCAAAGCTTACTAGGGATGCCGCATCTTCAAATTCCTTAGTACATCCAATCTCTACTCGCCGCCTTATTGCATTTGCTCAATCAATCATTGTTATTGGGTTTAAGCATGCCTGTCTCTGTGAAATCCTTGAGCGGTATGCTAACTCTCAGCGTTCTACGATCTCATCGTTTCTTACAAATGTATTTGGTTCAGGCGCCCTTTCCGACAAATTCAATTTAATTTCCCATCTTAAGTCGACTAAGGCCTCTACTTTTTAATATGGAAATTTTGTTATCTAATCAATCAAAATCTTCTCCAGTTTCATCCTCCAAGTTGTTTGATTTTTTAATTTATTCAAAGGCAATGGCTGCGGATGCTGCGGTATCTGTTTCATTTTCTCACTCAGCCACAACTGCCTCTATGAGCCCAAGAACAAAGAACATAACTCTCCCATATCCAAAATCAGATGAGAGTATTCGGCTTACTAAAGCCTACTTAGATCATGAGATTGCTCATATAAAGTACCCATCTCTCTCCGAGTATGCAAACCCTAGTGTTCCAAAGAGAATTAGATCTTTGGCAAATGCCATCGACGATGTTCGTATAGAGGCTCTTGCCTCTCGCCAATTCTTCGGTGTTCTTGAAGATCTTCATTTTCTTAATCAAGAGCTCTATAATGATGGATCTCTTTTTACCGATGAGGTTTGTAAGAAATCCTATGAGTCAGTCATCGGAACAATAATACTGTTCTATAGTCATGTTCAGCTCAATCCTACAAAGCCGTTTAACGAAGAAGTCTTTACATTCTTTCAGGATTCTTTATACCCTCTTATAAATGAATGTCTTCCAATTCCAAAGTATGATATTCTTTCGCTTGCAGAAAAGATTGATGCTCTGATTTTAGATTTCTTAAAATTAGAGGAATCTGCTCAAGAGCCCAATAATTCAGGGGCTAAAGAGGAATTTTCATCTGAAGAACGGCCGGATCCCAAAGATTCTTTGGATGAAGAAGCTGAGCTAATTGGGTTTTCAGATTTGGACGCATCTAGCAAAGATGAAGAGCCGTTTGAAAATATTGATGTGTTTAATTTAAGTTCTCTTATCAAAGAACTTCTTGGGGATGTGATTGCTCGTGATCCTGTGATTAAAGAACATTTGCGTATTGGTGATTTCAGAGACGTGATTAAGCATGTTAAGCACGATCCCCTTCCGTCTCACATTCAGCAGCGGGGGATTGAGCAACAATCAGTTATAGCTTCCTATAGATCAATTTTCAATCAATTACTTAGTTCTACGTCGCGCACTTTCCGTTCTCGTTCAGAGCAAGGAATATTTGATCCAAAACATGCTTCGTCACTTATCGTTAATCCGATTAATCCTCGTTCATTTTACGTTAATCAATCCCAGCGTTCAATGGGCTATAATGTTTCCATATTAGTTGACAATTCAGGAAGCATGTCCAGGGTCACTTATGATTCTTCTAAAATTTCGCATGGCAGCAGACTGTTGCTAACTCTATTGACATTGTGTCTTCTTTTCTTCGTTCTCGAAATCTTAAAGTAGATTTGGAAGGCTCCCTTAATCCGCAGAAGATTACATCTATTAAAGAAGGTTGTATTCTTATTGTCAGTCATAATGACGTTACTGGAAAAGCAACGTGCCCAATGCCATTCATTACAGATCACGAGTATTGGGCATCTTATGTCACTGCAATTTCTTCTGTACTTGAGGCTTAGAAATTCCTATTCTTTATTATAGGAGTTTGCTATGCCAGCTACAGGAACATTCACATCTGAATGGTTTAAGAATAAAATAAATGAATTAAGGATTCCGGAATCCGCTATTCCGGAATCTCATCCTGAGTGGATATCCTCAGGCCGCAATCGCACAAATGCTGATTATCGTCGCGCTATTGCAGAATTTTATGGCTCAAAAGAGCATCCCCTACTCGGTAAATTCCCGGATTATGAGTCTCCCCAGCTTTGCAAGAATATTACGGACATTAACTCCAAATCTTTTGATATTGAGCAAATTTATACATCCCCGGAGTTTGTTTTTCAGACAAAGCTTGATGGGATTCGCTGTTTAATTGTTTATCAAGCCTCTACAAAATCTTTTCATCTGTATGGGCGTAATCGTTCCGTCCTTAACTGCCATCCTATAGATTACGCTCCAAATCATGTGTTATTTGCAAACGATTTATATCTTCCGCGTCTTGCCAATGATGATTTCATCCTTGATTGTGAGATTAAATCTCGTGAAAACACTGTTCCTACAGCAGAAGGAGAAACAACGCGCACAGCTCTCAATGCCACTGTCTCTATGCTCTCTGGCCCTGCGGAGCACGCAATATCTATGCAGCGCATGGGTCAATGTCATCTTGATATATTTGTATTTGATTGCCTTTGGGCAGGGCAGAATTTTACTCGCAAGCCCTATCGTGAGCGGCTTGAAGCCGCTTGCTTTATTGCTGACAATCTTCAGCAATCTCTTCCACCTCAAGACGTTTCAGGCTTAATGCCTTCTTTTATAAAAATTCAATCGACAAATCCTTCAGACACAAAAGAACAGCGTCTTCAATTTTATGAGTTCTGTATCTCTTCTGGGGAGGAGGGCTGTGTTGTTAAGGATTTAAATGCCTTATATGATATGTCTGGTAATCGTGGCACATTTGCTATTAAGCTTAAGAAAAATCTCAAAGAGTCCATAAAATATAAGTATGGTATTGACTCTATTGATGTCTTTATTACTGGTGGTCAAGTAGGGTCTACAAAAGGGAAGTTTGATAAGAAGCTTCGCTCTATAGAATTTTCTGTGTATCTTTCAAATTCGGATGACTGCTCCGATCCACAAGAACCTCCAGTTTTATTTGCTACAATATCGGGATTCTCCGAAGATGTCCTTGAGGCGATGTCTATTCTCAATCCAGTTACAGGCTTGATAGAGCTTAATCCCGCATTCCTTGGCAAAGTCTATGAGATCAATGGAGAGTCTGTCTCTGCGAAGTCTTTCCAGTGCGAGCATCCACGTATCGTTCGTGAGCGCTTAGATAAGCAAGCATTTGATTGTGTTCTCCCTCGTTCAGTTCTATCGCTACATCGTCAGACTCCGGTGGAGTTATAGGCTTGACAATATAAAGAAACTATGTTATAGTATTTAAAATAGATTTGGAGGCATTATGGCTGATGTTAATTTTTCTCAAAGTTCAGAAGATAGATCTGAGCGTCCGGCTGATTGTTCTACAGTATTAGAACCGCTACCCGTGCATAAAATTCATGGTTTTTCTAAAGATGGAGTCCCGTTATATGGGGACTATAAAGATAAAGGAAAGACTTGGTTCCTGCCGCCAACAACGGCAGATAATCGATGGTCGCCCGAGGAAGTTAAACGTCATTTTGAAGATGACATACTTCACTCGGGCCTTTTAATGAAGTATTGCATCAAATTCTTTGGTGAAGAGCAAGCTCCAGATGAAGTGAATGAAATTGTCCTTAAAATTATGGGATCTACTGGCGATTTCTATTCTCGGTTTGATTCATCAAAATCGGGTCTCAAATGGATGGTTCATCAGGTTTGTTTTAATCATTTCAAAACAAAACAGGATCAAGCAATTAAGCGCTCAAAGAAAGCGTACTTTGTTCCCTTATCTGTAGTCACTCCCTTAGATGATGAATTTGAAATTCCTGTGCAAGCACAAACGGATATTTCAAAGTCCGAAGATTATGTTGCGGCCGTTGCGATAATTGATAAGCTCCGTTCTGGTTTGCGTGGTTCAAATGTAAGAGTTACAAAGCAATTTGACATTGATGCATCTGAGCTATTCTCTCTTATTGAGAAGCATAATTCAGATTTGTCGAAGGTTGCGGATGTTCTTAAAGTTCCTCGGCCGTCTCTTCGTGTTGCGGTCCTTAAGCTTCGTGAGCTTGCGTTTGCCGTGGTTCCGGACTATGTAACTTGAAATGTCTACGCTTATTTTTATTGGGAAATTTAATCAGTTACAGGGCGTTCTTGATAAGCGTCCTGTAAATCTTCATGCAGACTTATCCATCAGCGATTTTCGTTCGCAGCTTGTGCAATTTGTGACTCGTCAAAATGTTGCGCTTATTATACACGCCCCGCTAACAATTGAAAAACAATACTCTCTTCTGAAATACAGCGAAGAGTGCGCGGGAGATGTTATTATCTACTCACAGTTTTACATTCCAAATCTTTTAGTCCCAATTAAAGGCAGATTTCTTACTTATATCGGGGACATGATCTACAACCCGGATTCAAATCTTTCTAAATGGGCTGAAAAAGGATATGATTTTGGCCCTAAATCCTATAAATATCTTCTTGAGAACCAGCAACCTTCTCGCTCAAAGCTTTTATTTTTTCGTTCTTTGAAGCTCCTACAAGGAGCGAAGAAATGAAGTTTTATTTGGTTCCCGAGGGGGAAGTTTCTCGTTTTGCAATGACGCTTAATAAGCAATCAATATCGGAGATTAATCATCCTATAAAAGACGCGCTTATCTTACTTGAAGAAGTTTCAGACGTTGATCTTAAGCTCATTAATGCTAACTGCCTTACGTGGCACCAGTCTCGAACAGTTATTGCCTCAAAATATATTGGCTCCCCAATTTCAGATCCATCTATAGAGCTTATTGAATTGCTTCCTGAAGCATATATCCGTTATTGGACGAATTTTTATCATTTAACCACTTACCCTTCTACAATTAGGCGACTAGTTTCTCAAGTTGAGTTTTCTGGCTATGACTCTTTTATATCCCTCGTTCAGCGTCTTCACTATCTTTCTCTTTCTGAGGGTAAAAAGCGTAAGCTTTCATCAGTTCCGTCTGTTTGGAATCTTTATGAGGCTATTGCCTCTGGGGTTGTCTCGCAGATGCTGGATGTTTTCTTTAAGGCCCGCACATTCTACGGGCAATCTACTCTCGTTGGCTCAATAATTACGTTTTTAGATCGTGTTATTTCTTTCTTAGAAACCTCTACATCAATATCTTCGTATTCTGAGCAATATCAAGAAATTATTAAACAAACCGCCACATCTCTTTCATCCTATGCAATAGTTTTATCTCTTAAGTTTCTTAGTCAAGAAACTCTCCCGTATGATCTTCGTATTATGCTATGTTTTCGTATGCTTAATTATGTTGATATGCGCCAAAGGACGCTTATAAATATTTTATGATTTCAACTCCCGAGTACATTCAGCAACTCCGTAATTGCTCTGCTTGTCCTCAAGCGGCTCCATTTACTCCCATTGGCTCATTACAGGCACGGGTTGCACTTTTATTTCCGTACCCTCAGCTAGAATTGCAGCTTTATCCATTAGAGGCTCCTAGATTTACCCAGCAGCTTATTCTATCGATACTGTCAGCATCGAATCTTCTTACAAAAGACGTGTATATTACGTATGGGCACTATTGTATGTCGGCGGTTAAAGTTTCATCGTATCGTTGTCTCGTTAAACTTCCTTTTGATAGAGATCTTAGCTTAATGCCAAATCTCCAAATGATTTTATCATTTGGCACTATAGAGTATCTTGCTGCATATATGCTTAATCACCCACTTCCTCATCTAATTGAATTACCAAATATTGGGCGTCTCTTTAGGAAGAGGTCTTCACTTTTACCTCAAGTAATTCAAGAGGCTTCTAAAGAAATAGCAAAGGTCCTTTCGTCTATCTAATTATTGTTATGGAGAATATTTCATCGAATCAACAAGAAGTGTCTTCTATTCAGGGCAATTATCGTAGGTATACGTTAAAACGCTCTATTCAAGTAGGGTTAGAATGGGTATCTTTAGAAGTTTCAATTCAGGATGGATGTCGTGATTTTCCCTCGCTTCGTAATGAATTAATACAGGAAATAGCCAGTGCCTCAGCTCAACTCGGTGTCGGAAACTAATTATCTTTCGGATTTAGAGTCCCAGTGGAGTTCTTTTATGAATTCTATTCAGGCATACTCATCAGAAGTGGCGCTCCACAGTCAGTCTATTGAATCAGCTTGCAATTCTCTATTCGGTCTCTCATATTTCGATATGAGTAAAATTCGTTCTCAGGATGGCCTCAGCGAACTATTTAGTGTATCGTTCATCAACAACCATCTTCCTTCTTTCTCTGTAAAGAATCACATGTTTGATATTAAGAAGAGCGTACTTGACACTCGTTTGCAGCTCAATCGGATTAAAAGTGAGATAGACTCATCTCTTTCCCTTATTCTTAAGTCGCCGTTTGTTATGGCTCGTCAATCAACTCTTATTGATGATCCAGAGAATTTGGCTAGATTTAAATCTTCTTTGAAGTTGGTTGAGTCGATGGTTCACTCTTTTGCTGTCTATCCACAAATTAAGAAGCTTATATTTGATTCCAATGAGATTATTGATACTATATCAGCATATGAGGAGTATTTATTTTCAATTAAAACGTGAGTATATCTTACCTATAAGGAGTTTAAATTATGGCAGGTCTTGAAGCTTTATTTACTACACCAGCCCCACAGTCTCAGCAAGGGCAGCCGTTTGCTCAGCCAGTAGTTCCCTCTATGCCAGGGCAGCCAGCCCCACAAGGGCAGCCGCAGCAACAATTTACACAGCAACCTCCCCCACAGCCCGTGGCTCCGGATCCGTTCGCTCCCCAACTGCAGTCAGTTGTTCAGCAACCTCAGCAGGTGCTTGATCAAAGTCAGTTGCCTGCGCCTGTCTCGCAGCCAGCCCCACAAGGGCAGCCGCAGCAACAATTTACACAGCAACCTCCCCCACAGCCCGTGGCTATGCCGCAGCTATCTCCACTCGCATCACAAGTGCAGCCGGCAGTGCAAGGGTTATTTCCCCAGCAACAGAATCAACAAGGCCCTATGGGTTCTGGTTTTCAGATGGGTAATATGCTTAAAAAGCATGGGATTGGAGATGTAATCAAGCGGGATTTGGATGTCTTTAAGGGAAATCCAGATCGTGTATCTCGTTTATCGGTTTTGTATGCCGATTATTTTGAAGTACATCTTCACTGGAATCAGGCTGCAAAGTCTCGTGTTGTTTGTATGTGCGGCGGCGACGGCTCCGCAGCGTGTTGTAAGCATCTTCCTCCAGCGGTTCCTTATTATCTTTGGCTGGTTTGTGACACGATCATTGATCCTTCCAACGGTAATTTTATTCATCAGCAGGGAGTTCAGTATCAGATTTATGTGCTTCAGTTGGCATTCCGGGATGCTAAGGCCTTTTCAAACACAGTTATTGATTATTCTATGGGTGGGGCTAGTCTTCGCCCTAATGATGCATTTTGTGAAACGAGTCGTGGGCAGTATGCTAATAAGTCCTTTTCAGTATCCGGCTCTCCTCGGTTTGTGGATTGGCTTCAGCAAAATGCTCCGGCTGATTATGCTGCTTTGATGGCTCGTGCGGAAATTGCTATTCAAAAGATTTTGCCCACGGTTGGCCGTGTTTTTCAAAATGAAGAGCAGTTTATGCAATCTTTACAGCCACGTGGATCTCAGCAAGGTCAGGGGTTCAATTTTGGTCAGTCTATGGGCTATCAGCCGCAGCAAGGTCAGCAACCAAATTTCGGCGGTGCGCAGCAACAGCCTCAAGGTTTTGGAAATCCATTTTTTGGTAATTAGCAAGTCTTTATAAGTCCGCAATTCGGCGGGCTTATTTCATCCTCTGGTTGACATTTTAATACTCTAACCTAATTTTATTAGGTTAGAGTCATTTGCTCCAAGCCCTTACTCCGATTGGTCTATAAATTGACTTTGGTCATACCGGTAGCGTCTATCCGCTAATCATCCATAAACTTGTAGTTCTTATTTAGGTTTTGTTCTTTGCAAGAAACATTAGTCTTTCTTATTAGTTCGTAAGTCTTGCATATACATTCATTTATAATAGAGGTTATATAATTCATTATGGCATTTGGACACCCAGCTGCACCGGCAGCCCCTAATTCATTTGAGTCGTTATTCGCGCAGCCATCTCAGCCTGTAGTGCTTGCACCATCCTCCATTCTTGAGCCAGAACCCGCCCCCATTTCATTCTCTACATTAAGCCCCGATCCGGTTCAGCCGCCATCTGCTCCCGCACAGGCCTCCCCACCAGATTCATTTCATCCGCAATCATCTACTCCTCAGCCAGTAAAATCTCCATTTATAGCCTCTTTGGCAGAAGAGCTCTCTAAATCTGATGATTCTTCAACGTCAGTTCAATCTTCTAAGAAGCGATCTACAAAGGCTCCTGCAGGCCCTCTCTCAGCATCTAAGGCATTTGCCTCAGCATTTGCCCCATCTCTTAAACTCCAGCACATTCCATCAGGCTCCATCTCTATTGACTTTTCTACAAATGGGGGATGGCCACGTGGCCATATTATAGAAATTGCGGCACAGGAGGGCACAGGCAAATCCACTCTTGCTATTGAGATGTGCAAAGCCGGTCTCCTCTCTCTACATCAGCATGCCCTCTATGCCGATTTTGAAAATCGCATAACTCGTGAATTTGTCCGTGGCTTTGGCTTCTACACATCTGAATCTCCCTACTATGATGCCTCTCATCCCACGGCCACATTTCCCTCTCCATCTGTCTCGGAGGACGGCTCTATTATTCCTGGTGATCCTATTCCTCCATTCCCAACAGTCTTCTTTTATCAAGCTACTACATTTGAGTCTGGAGAGGCGGTCATGCTTGCTGTTCTCAAAGAATTTAAGCTCTTTGCTATTGTTGTTGACTCTGTTCCCAACATGATACCAGAACTCACTCTCTCCCTTCCAACTGGCGATCAACGCCAGAAGGGTCTCTCGGGCCAATATCTCTCTACATTCTGTAATAAATTCTCTAAGCTCACCACGATGCATAATTTCTCTCTATTCTTGATTAATCAACTCCGTACCATTCTTACTATCCCTACAGGCGGCATATCCTTTGGCCCTCCGATGGGGTATGCCCATGATGCAGGTCAATTTAATGGCGGCCTCCGTTCTAAATCAGCCTCCGACGGTGTCATCCGCTACGCTGCCTCGATGCGTGTCTTTCTCCGTAAGACGCAAGTCGAAACTGAGGAAGGATTCCTCGATACGTTCTCAGGTGCAGAGGTCCGCCGGGAGACAGGCGCTAAAGTCATCCTCACATTCGATAAACAAACGATCGATGCCCTCCCCACAACCTTCTACATTAAATTTGGCCACGGCATCGACAACGCTCGCTCCGTCTATGAAGCCGCCCTCTCTACTAATCACATCCAGCAGAAAGGGGCATTCTTTTACTCACCTATAGCCCCGGACACATCCTTTCTCTCTACTCAAGAGCAATCATTTGTCAAAGTATCCGATGATCCTTCTACACATTCCAAATGTCGTCTCCAAGGCACAGACCTCTCTCGCAAGATATTCACCCACCCGTCCAATTGGCCATCTCTTTATCAATCCCTCACTGACTCCGGCCTCCTCACTCGCCCCAACACCTAAATTACCACGTTACTTAACTTATTATTTATCTCTATGGTAGAATCTAATCGTCGGGCATCTCCAGCAAAAGATGCGGCGAATTTTATCATAAATAATTTGTCCTTATTTCCTGAGGCATTTTCAGACTCCCCTACAGTATCCATGCACAAATGCATAACCCAGAGATTTAAACTCTCTCGTTCAGCAGCTATTGCTGTTGTTCGGTATTTGAAGGCATTTAACCATCCAGACATTTCTAAAGCATTACTCATGCAAAACTCAGTAAAGATGGCAGCCTATCATCCCACTCGCCCTTCTAAAACTAAAGAGATTGCATCCTCTATTTTAGAGGATCCAATAAAATACCTCCCTGAAGCATTTACTCCTATTAACCCTTCACTCCCTATCTCAGTTAACAATCCACCCATATTATCTATTTTGTCAGCGATTAAGATTCACTTTCCCGGAATATCAGCCAACCCTATTGTCTCTATTTTAAGTGAATCAGGTAACCCAGATATTCTTAAAGTTTTACCCTATCAGAGGTCGCGCCATCGTCATCAAACGCTCGACGATCGCATGCTTTCTATAGCTAAGCATCTCTCAGCTGACCCTGTGTTCTCTGAACTAGTCTTTTCATATAAATCTACTCCTCTTCAGGTAATTCAAACATACTTGAAGGAGTCAAGATATCATGCGACTCTTATATCTTGTAAGCTACATGATCTTGGGTTCTTTAGCCAATATAAGAGTCGGGCTGTTGAGGTGTCCTTTAATGGCAGAGGGCATTTTGTGTACTCTGTTCTTTCCGATGAAGAAAAGAAAGCTTACATTGAGAAAGGTTGTCCTCGCCTTAATCGTGATTATACTCTTATATCGGCTATTCCAAAGTCAGCTAATGAATCCTTTACTCTCATGTGTAAATCTTGTGGCAATGAGTTTACATCGTACTTTCGTCAATATCCTAAAATTCTTCAATGCACCTTTTGTAATAAGGAGGTGTCTCAATATCAGGGTCAACTTGAGTCTTTTATTAAAGGGCTTGCCGCCTTTGACGTTATTCGCAACTACTTGAAGAACGACAGGTCTTCCTTTTTAGAAGGCAGAGAAATCGACATATATCTTCCAGATCTTAAGATTGGCTTTGAAATCAACGGACTCTATACCCACCACTCAGGCCCATCCCCGTATTCGAACGAACCTCAAAAACAGCCTGTCAATGGCATTCCCTACCATAAATGGAAATCAGATGTTTCCCTTAAGCATGGGATATTACTCTTTCATATAAACCATCTATCTCCAGTCCCTAGCCAATTTGATGCGATTATTAGATCCATCATTGTTTCAAAGTTAGGTCTTTCTCATAAAGTATATGCTCGCTCTACTCAGGTATTCTTTTCTCGGGCTTATTCTAAAGATATTCAGCATTTCTTAAATGTATCCCATCTCAATGGATATGCCCCAGCAAATTTCTTTTTCTATCTTAAGGATTCTTTAGGCATTGTTGCTGTCTTATCCTTTAGGTTTCCAAGGTCTAGGGGTTTTGATAAGTCTTCCATAGAAATTGCCCGTTTAGCTTTTCGGCTAAATTATTCGGTAGTGGGTGGTTTTGCAAAGCTCCTCAAGGAGGCTATTAGATTCTTTAAATTGGAATTCCCATCCATAAGGCAAATCTATACATATTGCGATCGAGATCTATCCCCAGATCCACACAACACAGTCTACTCCCGCCACCACTTCCGCCTTACCGGAAAGTGCATTCCTATTAAAAGCTATTATCTCACTAGACCTATTTTTGTTGGCGGTAGTCTTCGGTGGCCAAAAGAGTCTGTTTATCATTATCGTAATTTCCGCCAAGACACCTTATTAGATAACTTTGATAAGTCACTCACGATGGATGCTAATATGGCACAATTAGGGGCTTATCCCGTATATAATTCTGGTTGTTTCAAATACGTCTTAGACATTTAGGTATATTCTTATATGAAGTTTTCAGCAACGATAGAAAATTCAGAATCCATAAAGAACCCCCTTACATTTAATTTTGAAGGATTCACTGTTCTCACAGGTGCCACTGGCATAGGAAAATCTGCCGTTCTTCGTGCAATCAATCAAGCCATATCAAATCCAAAGGGAAACTCATTTATTCGCACTCTTGATAACCCCTCTAATCCGCCTCCGATGTCTGTTGATTTCGAGTTTGATCTTCCATCAGGCCGTCACTCTCTTACTTATACGAAAACAGCGGGCAAATCAGGGTACTATAAAGATTCCCAGGGTATCCTCTATGATAAAATTGCCAACATTGTTGACCTTATACCAGAAGCAGATTTCCGCCCGATGGATCTCTATGGTCAGAATATCAATCTTAACTACTGGCCCCAGTTTCGCCCGCTTATGTTTACAACTCAGTCGCCAGAGTTCCTTTACAAGCTTCTTGCTTCCTTACTCGATGATAAGCTTATTCATGCTGTTCAGAAATCCATAACAGAGGATATATCATCTACAAAATCATCTATTGAAGCTCTTACTAAGATTAAGCTTTCAAAAGAATCGGCTCTTCTTACTCTTTCTAACTCCCAATTTCCAAACGTTCTCCAGATACTTCATAACCTTGTCACCACATTTAAGTCAATTCTTGATGATATATCAACCCTTCTTTCTCTATATCAGAAGCTCACCCTCCTACAGCAACGTCTTCAGCACCAAAATCAGCTTCTTTCATATTTGCAGCAATCCCTCACCCCTCTCATTGGCCTAGAGAGCTTCGTTTCTCTATTTGCATATGCAAATCAAATGTCAAGACTTTTAAACTCAGTGGCTTCTATTATGAAGATCATTCCATCGGTAGATGCCGCTGTTTCAGCATCCTTTAATGTAAAATCCGATGCCATCTCATCTCTTGATACTTTTATTCAAAGATCTAGGTCTCTTCGCATATTCAAGGACACTTTATCCCGTGTTGTCGCCTCTTTATCCTCAATTCCTGAGGATTTGTTTATCTATTTCAATTCTATTCAAAAAAGTGTTTTAGATTTACAGGCTATATATAAGGCTAAATTATCAATTCCGCAGATTCAGCCAATTCAAGAAGCACTTACACTTTCTGAGGCTCAGTTATCCGAAGTAGCATCCCAGCTTTCTCAGTATAAAGTATGTCCGCTTTGTGGCTCATCAATTTCGGATTCTTCGCACTCTGTTCATTCTAAGGAGACAATATAATGGCAAGTATAGATAATTTATTTGGTCCGGCAGTTCCCTCGCAGACGATGTCTACAGCCCCTGCGCAATCCGCTTTCTCTCAGGGGCAGGATCTTACAAAAGAGTCATTTGAACGGCTCATTAAATCTCGAGATTCCTTGAATACTCGTAAAATTCAGCTTGAAGCGTCCAGGGATGAAACGCAGAAGCGGATATCTGAAATTGAGGCGGAGATAAAAGCATCCTACGGTCTTAGCAATCTTTCAGAGCTCGACACTCTCATTGCAAATAAGAAGGCTGAGCTCCTGTCATCTCTTTCATCAGTCATCAACGCTTCTCAAAATGCCTCTCAAGCTCTTCAGACTCTCCCCCCGGACGTTCAATCTCAATTTGTAGACCTTGGCAATGATATTGCTGCTCTTCAGCGTGCGGCTATAGATCTTCAAAATTCTCAGGCGGCATCCTAATGGATCTTTCAACTCTTCAAACTCTTTTGCAGAAAACGGACATTTCTATTCGTTCAAATGCAAAACTATTTGATAATATAAAGGCATCTCTCTCTGCTGATATTAAATCTCATTCAATTCAGATTGAGCAGGATACGTCCAACCACATTCTCTATTCCGAATCTCTTCCAATTCTCAAACTTGTCACCGACTCTTTAGTCAATGAAGGAAAGGCAGCTCTTGAAGCGCTTGTAACACAAGCTCTTAACACTGTCTTCTCAGAAAAGTATCAATTTAAGATTGAAGTTCAGCCAGATTCCAAGCGTGCTGTTCCATCCCTTATTGATCCTCGTTCAGGTGCGCAGGTATCCCTCGATTCTGCCGGCGGCGGAATCGCTACTCTCTGTGAAATAACAATAGGCGTTTACCTTATAATCCGATTCAATCGGCAGCGTCTCCTTATTCTTGACGAATCCCTTGTAGCGGTCTCAGCACAATATGTTCCTGCAGTATCTCAATTTCTCAAAGCTCTCACCGAAGATCCATTTAATTTCACAATTATCCTTATTAGCCATCAGCCCTTATTTGCACAACAAGCTACTCATAACTATGAGCTTTCCCGTTCATCAGAGGGGCATCTTCAAATAGCGAGGCAATCATAATGAACACTCTTCGTAATTCAATTGCTTCAGTTATTTGTCCCCGTAATGATTTCAAATTTGCATTTGGTACAGATCCGCATCTTATTTCATCCCCGGATTTCCCCCGGTCTCGTATTGATGACTATGAAGATGCGGTTTTCTCAAAGCTAGAATTTTTCTTTTCAAAGGCTCAAGAAGATAATAATGATGCTATAATTCTTGGCGGGGATTTCTTTCATTCATCTCGTGCAGCATCTCTTTCTGGCTCAGCGTGGACGCGTCTTTTTGAGCTTCTCCGTTCGGTTAAAATTCCAATCTATACAGTCATTGGTAATCATTGTATTCATGGTTCTATAGATAATCTTGGCAAATGTTCAATTGGAGTCTTACTTGGCTCAGGCCATGTTCGGCTCTTATCCAGTCTCTCTATTTGGAATTCTCTTAAAACAAAATATCTTAAAATTTTTGGCTTTCCGGTTCTTAATTCCGCAACGGTTTCTTCAAAGTTTATGGAAGAGCTTTGTTCTCTTGTTGAATCCCCATCTTCAGATGAGGAAGCTCTTCGTATTGGTGTAGGTCATTTCGATGTTGTTAACTGGCGAGGAAATGTAGGTCTTGACTCCGCTTATTTTTCTCAAAATCATATCCATTGGATTCTTTCTGGGCACATACATCAAACTCTCGGCAGTGTTCGTATAGGTGAAACAGATTTTATTACTCCGGGCTCCATCACTCGCAATGTATCCGATACAGATGTTCTAGATCATGAGCCAATATTCCTTAATTGCACATATCATTTTGACTCCAATAATATTGATGTTTCTCCAGTTAAAATCCCTTGCAAGCCAGCATCCGTTTGTTTTAATGTAGATTACAAAGATGCAATGAAATCAGCAGAGCTTGCAAAGGAGTCAATGACTTCTCTTATGCAGTCCCTCTCCTCTACATCAGGAGCTCTTGCAACGAAAGATCAGCTGGCTCAAATTATTAAAGAAAAATCCCCTCGTAAAGATATAACGGAATATATTCTTTCAACACTTGATAAAGTCTCTTAATAAATCTATTATTTCATATGGCAACTATTAAGGTTACATATCCGGGCAAATTCCCACTTATTATGTCAGGTATTCGTTTAGAGGGTGGCCTCCTTACTTACGAAGATTCCAACACACCTGTTTGGAATCAAATTCACCCATTCTTTCTTAATACATCTCTTCACCAGCGTCTTCTTCTTGAGAAACGACCTCTTTCATCTAAGTATATGGATGCAGTTCTTAAAATCCGTGCATCTAATTATGGCGATGTTCTTGTTGAGGAGATAAAATCTTGATACAAGCCGTTAAGTTTCTTATATGTTTTCCCTTTGTTTCATTCAGTCTTCTAGCAATCGCTTATTACATTATTCCAAATCTTATCAAAGCCTATCTTAATGCACAGCCCACAAAGTTCCTGTGGTTTACCACTACATGTTTAATTTTTGTGTTTCTTATTTGGTTCTTTTACGATCAGTTTTCTTTGTACGACCTAGTTCAACCGATAAAGGAAGATTAACATCAAGCATAAGACCAAGATTATTTAGTCTAGTTTGATCAACCGGCTTTAATGAGGAAAGATCCGGGAATTTGACTGACTGAACA
>LSPZ01000091.1_pt1 | contig 16525 bp, 16 predicted proteins | sample 651281 | NCBI WGS metagenome assembly LSPZ01 (sample SAMN04438313, study PRJNA306036) | termite gut metagenome | isolation source: viral DNA filtered from gut of termites from termite colony 2 | host: Coptotermes formosanus | place: USA: New Orleans, Hayne Blvd. | collected 2013-06-18
ATCGTTTACAGGTTGCACCACCGGATTCCGAAGGTGTTCTGAAAATTGCCGAAGACCAAATTATTATGATCGAGTTCCAGCGCAAAGTTACGTTCATGTATCAGGCGCTAGTCGAGGCCTATCGTCTGTCCGAGCGCTATATTCAAGACGTTGCTCAGCCACAAAAGACAATCCAATTGCTAGAAAGCGCGGCGGCTCAGGCAGAGGGCGGTTTGGTTACGGCACAGTCGGTTGTCAGTGCCATCGAGAAAACTATCGGTGTCAAGGTCGGCGGTTCGGTTGAAACTGGCGCGCCAGAAGAGCGTGAGATGTTGCTCAATCTAGAAAACCTGATTCACGAGCGTATGATAAACCAAACTACGGCTGTCTCCGCGGTGTCGTCGGCATTACGACGGGCTCGTGCGGGTGTGCGTAATGAAAGTCGACCGATTGGCACGTTCCTATTCCTGGGTCCGACTGGTGTTGGTAAAACTGAGCTAGCCAAATCTTTGGCGGCGGTTTATTTTGGCGGCGAGAATCACATGGTGCGCGTTGATTTAAACGAATACGTGCGAAGCGAGGATGTAGCGCGCCTGATTGCTGATGGGGCAACTGATCCAAATTCATTGTCTGCGCAGGTGCAGAAAAATCCATTTTCCGTCGTGCTTCTTGATGAAATTGAAAAAGCGCACGAGAGTGTTTTGACGACACTACTACAGGTACTCGACGAAGGTATTTTGCGTGATATCAATAACCGAGAGATTTCTTTCCGTGATACGATATTTGTTGCAACTTCTAACGCCGGTTCTGATCGAATTCGCGAATATATCGACAAGGGCTATAAATTAGAGCAATTTTCCGAACAAATTCAGAATGAGTTGATCGAACAGAAAGAATTCAAACCAGAATTCTTGAACCGCTTTGATGAAATTGTGGTGTTTAGGCCGCTTACCAAGGAAGAATTGCTGCAGGTAGTTGATCTGATATTGGCTGGTGTTAATAAAACTTTGGAAACACAAAAAGTCAGCGTGACCGTTGATACGGACGCCAAACGTGCTTTGGTCGATGCTGGCTATGACCCGCGACTCGGTGCTCGCCCAATGCGACGCGTTGTCCAGAAAACTGTCGAAAATATTGTGGCCGAAAAGATGCTGAGTGGGGAACTGGTGGCTGGCTCAAGCCTGCGTGTAACATTACAAGATTTACAGAGCGGTGGCGGTTTGAAAGATCCGTCGTAAATTGGTATAATAGCGATAATGCGGGCGTCGTATAGCGGTTAATATCCAAGTTTTCCAAACTTGTGACGAGAGTTCGACTCTCTCCGCCCGCACCAAACGTAGTAATATTTACAACAAAGTGTAATTATGATAATTTCTAAATATCTCACAACTTGGTCAAGTTTCGTCTAACTCTCGTTGGTTCGATGGAAGTTATTTTGATAAAATGAGGGAGTTTAATGAAAATTAAGAAATTTGATTTAGTGATTGCACTATACATTTTTGGTATAGTTACGGTTAATTTAATGGGTGCAAAAGTTATGCCAATCGGTAGTGCATTTGGTTTAACGTTTAATATTAGCGTGGCGATTTTCTTGATGCCACTTTTATACACTATCATCGACGTAGTGAGCGAAATCTATGGTCGCGAACGGGCGCGTAGTTTGGTCTGGTCAGGTCTGGTCGTAATAATTCTGCTGGTGCTGTTTATGATGCTGGCAACACATCTGCCGGCGGCAGCGCGCTTCACGGCAGAGCCGGCGTACCAGGAAATCTTTGGTATGTCGATTCGGTTGGGCATTGCGTCGATTGCGGCATTTGCCTGTTCGGAGATGCTTGACGTTTTGGTCTATAACAAAATTAAAAAGGCGATGAAGGGCAAGGCGATTTGGCTACGTAACAACGCGTCAAACTTTCTGAGCGAACTATTGGATTCAGTGGTATTTATGACAATTGCATTTTATGGTATCAAGCAGGGTTTTTCCGAAAACGTCCTGTGGCTGGTCGGTCTGATCTTGCCGTATTGGATTGCGAAATGTGTTATGTCGATTATCGGTACACCACTGGTTTATGCTGGAATTGCCTATCTTAAAAAACGAGGAGGAAAACGTGCAGATAAAAGCAATTAGAACCCGCTTGTTACGTGCTGGCGAGATTTCGCTAAATGATTTATTGAGTGAAAGTATTGAAACTTTGTCGGAAAATTCTATTGTAGCGGTTTCTTCCAAAGTTATTTCACTATGTGAAAATCGTGTGATCCCATTTGAAGAAATTTCGCGTGATGAATTGGTGGCGCGTGAATCAGAATATTACCTTGACCCAAAATTGATACCGTACGGTCACCACTTCACGATTAACGGAGGCACATTGGTTGGTAGTGCTGGAGTTGACCTTAGCAATGCTGATGGAAACTGGGTGTTGTGGCCTAGCGATTCGTTTGCTACGGCAGAACAAATACGTCAATTCCTTTGCAAGAAATTCAAATTGAAAAATCTGGGTGTAATAGTTACAGACAGTGTTAGTTCACCTCTGCGACGCGGTACAAAGGGCGAGATGCTTGGTTGGAGTGGTTTCGAGGCGGTTCATAATTACGTCGGTGGCGAGGATTTGTTTGGGCGTGATTTTGTTATGGAAATGTCGGGAATTGGCACGAGTCTAGCGGTAGCTGCCAATGTTGTGATGGGCGAAGGGGCAGAGCAGACGCCGTTAGCAATAATTTCTGACGTTAATTTTGTTAAGTTCGTGGCTCAAAAACCAACGCGCGCAGAAATTGAAGAAGCCTTTGTGCCGTTTGACGACGATTTATTTATGCCATTCCTAAAAAGTATGCCGTGGAAAAAGGGTGGTGGCGGATATGACAATGGTACTAAAAAGTGATAAAATACTAGCGTGTCCCGGTAGCTCAGCGCTGTTCGAGCGCGGCGGCGCGAGTAAAATCGATCAGCAGACCCCTGCTCGGTCGATTGTCAAGTAGCTTGCGTGGGCAGTAAATTTACAGTTCAAGGTATGTCCCGGTAGCTCAGCGGATTAGAGCAGGAGGCTTCTATCCTTCGTGTCGGGGGTTCGATTCCCTCCCGGGATACCAAATGAAAAATCGCCCTTGTGGCGACTTTTTATTATGGGGTGGCTAATCGGGCTTGAACCGACGACCTTCGGGACCACAACCCGACGCTCTAACCAACTGAGCTATAGCCACCATAACGTTTCTACGCCAACAATCCTATCAGATTTCGCGGAAAGTTTCAATGTGAGCGCCCAAACTATTCAAACGTTTGTAGAAATCTTCGTAACCACGGTTGATATTATAGACATCACGCAGAACTGACGTGCCAGGTGCGGCGAGCATTGCCAGCAACACCACGACGCTTGGCCTAAGGGCAGGTGGAGCCACGACATCAGCTGATCGCCAATGGGTCGGACCAGTAATATAAACGCGGTGTGGGTCAACCATTTCAATCCGAGCGTTCAGTTTGGTTAATTCTGTGAAGTAAATTGCTCGGTTTTCATATGACCAATCGTGAATCATCGTTCGTCCCTCGGCCATAGTGGCAATTAGTCCCAAGAAAGGCAAATTATCCATGTTAATACCTGGAAACGGCAGTGCATGAATCTTGTCATTCGCGGCGTGCAACTTAGATTTTTTGATTGTTATGTCAACCAAGCGCGTTTCTCCATTACGTGATTTATACTCAGGACTGAGTTCGAAATTCAGTCCCATACCACGCAGAGTAGCTAGTTCTAATTCTAGAAACTCAATAGGCGCGCGTTTTACAGTCATTTCCGAATTAACCATGATGCCAGCCGTGATGAAACTCATGGCTTCGATCGGATCTTCCGAAACGAAATATTCAACATCCTTATTAATTGTCTTGACACCGCGAATTTTTAGAATAGTTGTACCGATACCGTCAATTTTGACCCCCAGTTTTTGCAGGAAGAAACATACATCTTGAACCATATAATTCGGCGAAGCGTTTCGAATAATCGTCTCGCCATCGTTTAATGCCGCTGCCATGATAATATTTTCGGTTGTAGTATCGCCACGTTCAGTCAAGACAATCGGGCGATTCGGTTGGCGCGATTCGACGCGTATCTGATAATAATCAGTATTGCATGCCGCATCGACGCTCATGCCGAACTGGCTCAGGCCAACCAAGTGTGGTTCGACCGTACGCTTACCGAGGTTACAGCCACCCGAAAACGGTAGGCGAAACTCCTTATATTGATGGAGCAATGGCCCAAGAAACATCAGAATGGTACGTGTCCGCTTGGCGGCGTCTATATCCATTTTATCCAACGCCAGTCGTTTTGGCGGGATAATTTCAAGGTCATTTTCGGCATTCAGCCAACGACAACGTACGCCAATTGATTCAAAAACTTCTAAAATGCGATTGACTTCTTCGATACGCGCAACATGACGCAGAGTCGTTTTTCCCTTATTCATTAATGATGCGCAGAGTAATCCCAGCGCAGAGTTCTTGCTGGTCTTGGTTTCAATTTCGCCGCTCAGTTTATAACCACCATGGATACGCAGATTTAGCTTGCCTTCGTCGTTAACAGATAAAATCTCGGTATTCAATGCGTCGGAAATCCGTGCGATTATCTCAACACTGATATTTTGGGTACCTTTTTCGATACGATTAATGGCGGATTGGCTAGTCCCCAATTTTTTGGCAAGATCTGATTGTGTTAGACCGTGATTGGTGCGTAGTTCTGCAATCAAACGACCAATTTTTTCTCGATAAAGTTCTTTGTTCATGGTGCTTAGGATTATATCATGTGTGATATATCGAAAGCAAGTGTGAATATATCGTATGTGATATATTTCTATAAAATTGCACTACGTGGTATACTTGGAAGGAAATACAGGAGGGGATTATGACATAGGAATCGTTTGGGAACTTATAACAAGTTTCTTTGATTTTTATGTTAATCTTAAGGAGGTGAGTATGTTTGATAAAAATATTTTTGAGCTAATAAGCGGTGAGCTAAAGCGCCAACGCGACGGTCTGGAGCTAATCCCGAGCGAGAATTATGTTTCAAAGCAAGTTTTGGATGCTATGGGTTCGGTGTTGACCAATAAATATAGCGAAGGCTACCCAGATTTTAAGGGGCTAGATGGTGATGACGTAGATATTGCGACAGAAATTTTGCCGAATCATCGCTATTATGGCGGTCAGGAGAATACCGACCGTGTCGAACGGCTGGCGATTTCGCGGGCGCAAAAATTGTTTGGGGCTGACCATGCCAATGTCCAGCCACACTCTGGTGCACAGGCTAATAATGCGGTCTATAACGCATGGTTAGAGCCGGGTGATACTGTGCTCGGCATGGATCTCGGTCACGGCGGGCATTTGACGCATGGTGCGCCAGTGACGCAAAGCGCGCAAATTTACAACTTCATTCGCTATGGTATTGATCCTGAAACTGGCGAATTTGATTATGATGCTATTGAAAAGCTGGCACTCGAACATAAACCAAAAATCATGTTGGTTGGGTATTCGGCCTATGCACGTATCCCTGACTTTAAACGGTTTGCTGAAATTGGCAGTAAAGTTGGTGCACTATTGATGGCTGATATGGCGCACGTGGCTGGATTGATTGCGGGTGGCGCCCACCCAAATCCGTTTGATTACGGTTTTCATGTTATTACGACAACGACGCACAAAACTCTGCGTGGGCCGCGTGGTGGCATGATCTTGTCGAAAGGAATTGTTGGTAATCCGTTAAAGAAGCCGGAAAAGACACTTGAAAATATCCCGACCTTGATTGATCGCAGTGTCTTCCCAGGGACGCAAGGCGGACCGTTGATGCATGTGATTGCGGCAAAGGCAGTGGCATTCCACGAGGCACTTCAACCAGAATTCAAGGATTATGCAGCGCAAATCGTAAAGAATGCAGCGGTGCTAGCCGATGAATTGCAGAAACGTGGCTTCAAATTGGTTACGGGTGGTACCAGTAATCACTTGATTCTAGCTGATGTCATGAGCAGCTTTGGCGTTCACGGTGGAATTGTTGAGAAGGCGCTTGATGATATCGGGCTGACGCTCAATAAAAATGCCATTCCTGATGATCCTGAACCACCATTCCGTCCATCTGGTATTCGCCTAGGCACACCAGCCATGACAACACGCGGACTAAAGGAAAAAGACATGGGGCAAATTGCCGAATGGATGAAACTAGCCATTGAAAATCGCGATAACGAGGCGGAACTCGCTAAATTACATGATGAAGTCATCGAATTCGCGCTGAAATTCCCACTGCCTAGCGATAAATAACTGATGCCTTAAATATGCTACGTTAGACTATTCTTCTCGATCTCGTGCCCACGTCGGACGAACATCCTCGGATTCTTCAGTAGGCGGAACGACAGTCATTGGATGGTATGACACATCTAATGGGTCTGGCATTGGGTCGCCGTCCTCAACCTCTAGTTTCTTTTCTGGCAGCTTTGGCCTGTTGATATCGCCCTTGGGCTGTGATAGCATCTCAGATCCATCTGGTGGTTGTAAAACGCGATTGCCACCCTCTATACCAAAATCCTGATCAGGATTCTGTGATGGTGTGACCTCTGCGTTGTAATCTTCTACTATATCCATACTGTTTACGATTATAACACCATTAAAGAAATTAAACTACGAGTTAGAACTAGCACGAGGACCAATTGCTAACATGATATTCGGGGGATAACCCTTTATTGATGCTCGACTTGAACATTGAATTCCAGTTTGCAGCCGCGCTCTCGCTAACACCAAAACTAGTTACCACATCCTCATAAATTTTTGTGGCCTTGCATTCCGTTTTGCTCTCATTAAGCTCGCCAGTTACATGTATGGATTCATGTATGATAAGATGCAATGCATATCCTTGATCGCGAGATAGGTTCTTACGGTCGGTCTTGAGCCATTCATAAAAAGCATTACATTGGTCTGGCTGAATAACGAATGAATTTTCTCCTTCTTTCGCCCAGCCTGCATGTCCTTCTATCTTGCCCATTTGACTGCCTGTTGAACCGGTTTTTAAACAAAATGCTTTCGTATCCTTTTTTGTTACTTTCTTGGCAATCTCACTAGCCACACACTCAATGTATTCTTCATCGGTCGCGTAGTCAGTATATTGTGTTATGGTGCATTTTTCTGTAACGGATAGTTTGGCACTTATGCCAATTACAGTAAGAATTACAAGTAGGGCAGCTAATATAATATAAGAATGGTCCATTAGACGTTTATGTTTGGCCATAAATGTCTGGGCTGGATTGGATGGTTCGCTAGTCCCATTATTTATATTATCAAGTTTGTCGGAAATTGGAGCCATTGTTATTGGTTTTTGTGCGGGCATGTCTAGCGGATCTGGTATTGGATCATCGACTGAAATTTTCTCGATTTTCTTTGGTATATTGGGCTTGTCGACAACTTGTTCCTCGGGTTGCGATAGCATGTCTTCTTTAGATGGTGGTTGGATCGTGCGTTCTCTACTATTACCCGAATTTTGATCGGGTTCCTGTGATGGTGGAATGTCTTTACTAAAATTCGCCATGAGACTAAATGCTTTCGGGCTCCTGTTCCAGTGTAACGTCAAATTTTTCTTGGACGCGTGTGATAATTTCGGACTTGAATTGCTCCAAATCTTCAGCCGATTTGGCGTTCAAATTTGTCACAACTAATGCGTTTTTCGGATAAATTTGTAAGCCGTGGGCGCTGTAGGATTTCAAACCGGCTTGATCTATTAGCCAACCAGCACTCAATTTTTCATTGTTATCAGGCATCTTCCAATGTGGCGCATCGGGAAATTTGGCAAGTAATTCTTCTGCTGTGTCTCGCGAAACGATTGGGTTCTTAAAGAAAGAACCGGCACTAGCAATGTCGCGTGGATCTGGTAGTTTGTTGGCGCGGATGGCGATGACGGCAGTACGGATATTGACTGGCGAGTAGTCCGTGATGTTGTTATCGGATAAGTATTTTTCCAATACTGGATAGAAGGGCGGTTGCAAGCGGTTCTTTCTTAGCTGTAATGTTACAGACGTAATAATATGATGACGCGTTTCGGGATTTTTAAAAATGCTGTTTCGATAGGAAAATCCACACTCGTCGTGAGAAAGCGTTACGAATTGGTCGGTGTCGGTATCATAGGCATCCAATTCAATCAAAGTATCGGCGATCTCCTGACCGTAGGCACCGACGTTTTGAATTGGCGTCGAACCGACAACTCCCGGAATGGCGCTCATGGCTTCGATACCGCTCAAACCATCCGCCGCAAGTCGTTCAATAATCGAGTCCAAATTCTCACCAGCCCCGATTTTGTATGTAGCTGAATCGTCATCTTCATCTAACTTTTCAAAGTACTTGATTCGATTTAGGATTATAAGACCATTAAAGTCACCAGTCGCCACTACATTAGAGCCACCACCCAGCACAAACCACGGCAAATCATGTTCGCGAGCAAATTCTATAGCCGCAACCAGAATATCCTCAGTTAAAATCTCTACAACATATCTGGCTGAACCACCTAGTCGCATAGTGGTCAGTGTCGACAAGGGTACGTTTTCTTGATATATCATCTTTTCCTCTCTCTGCGTCGCGGAATTAACATGGAAAGAACGGCTATTGCGATACTGACGGCTAACAGATACAGCCCGTGACCATATTCACTGGGTTTCCAGCCGATATGGAATGTCAAAAAGTACAGAGCGACAGTGGTGGCGTTGATGATAGTACCGCCTAATACAATCAATTTAAATGCCAATAGAGCACCAACCAACATTACGGCTGCACCGACAAAAATTGCTACTACAACACTGGGGCTGAAGCCGAAACTATTTAGAAAATCTAATGGTAAGATTTCAGTCAACGCCACGTCGGATGGTCGTAGTCCCTGCCACCATGGCAGAAATACGCTACCCAGGGCGGCCAAGACGGCGACTAAGTTTACAACGAGGAACAACAAGCGACGTTTTTTCATAACCATATTCTATCATATGCGTCCTCTTGCGTAAACGAGACAAATAACGTAGAATAGTGAGCACTAACTGCGGGCCGGTAGCTCAGCTGGTTAGAGCACGGGCCTCTTAAGCCTGGTGTCGTGGGTTCAAGTCCCACCCGGCTCACCACGTGAGTATCATATCCGTCCACTGGGGCGGATTTTAATATTTAGCTACTCGCTTGGCAATTAGAACGCTAATTGTTAGAATCGTCGTTACTCCGACTAAAGCGAGTGCAATCGCGTTTCCACGTTCGGACCTGGTTTCAAAGACAGAGGCACCAGAATTCGGCGCGTCGGGATTATTGTTGCCAGGATTAGTCCTATTCGGAAACACATTACTTGGGTTATAATTATTTGTGACATCTGTTGGCTTGCCAGTATTCGGATCGTTATTGCTTGTATCGCCAATCCAAATCACGCCGCAATTTGGCTTTGTCACGTCGCACGGAATTTGTAGCCCCGTGCCATTGTCGGTGATTATGATATTTCCATCGGGGTCAATGGTGACATTGATATTCGTGTTCCCATCGGTGGTCGAAGTGCCGTCGCCATTATCGGTAATTCCTGTTCCGGGTGTGATAATCTCGTGACCTGGGCCAAGATCGCCGGGGTTTTGTGGCGTGACCGTGCCGGTTTGATCGCCAGGTTGATTCGGATCAATTGGCGGTGTTACGATAATCGGCAGGTCCTTTTTTGTGATCGTCAGGCCGCCGTTGGACATCGTCAAGTTATATAAATCACCCGTCACGGAATTATTGACCGAAAAATCGCTCGCCGTCAAAACCATTGGGTAAGTTCCAACGTCTGTCCCGGTGGCGGTGATGTTGGAATTGCCGCTGGTGTTTACAAAATTCAGTACGTCGCCATTAGGAAGCGTAACTGGTCCGCCATTGCTACTTGTGCCTTGCAGTGTGCAGCCCGAACCTGATAAATTGTCCTGGTCAATATTTGCGACGCCCGAGCAATCGTAGACATCGTAGCCCGAAACCGAATGGGAATTTGCGTCATAAACTACGCTGTCCACGTGACCATCAACATATAATTGCACTGTTGCGGTAATTGGCACATAATGAAGCGTAAATACATGCGATCCGCCGATCGGCACGCCGGACTTGACGGCGCTATTTGGGTCGTTGAAATATGTGCTGAGAGAAGCATCTTCGCCCGCACCTGCTGAACCAGGAGGGTTTAACACCGTCGGAATTCTCACGCCGTCCATATCCCAATAAAATGTATAGCCAACTTGCGGAGACGCCATCGGCAAAACTTCGCCTGGGCCTAAACTTCCAAGATTAACCGTTGGAAAAATATTTCCCCAATCTGTCGAATCTGTCAAACCAGAAATCACGATTTGCGCTTGTCCTTCGTAATGAGCCATATAAAAATCGTTTGGCGGAGTCCCTAAATGCCAATCACTTGGTGATTTTTGCTCTGGCCAAGCACTCCAAAATGCTCCACCATGTAAATTAAAGCCAATTCCAGCTACGTTATGCACTAAGCTGGCTGGCGGGATATTTGCTTGGGAAATACGAAAAGTGACAGTGTCGTTTGCAGCGACCGGCGGAGGAGTGACTGGCGCAGGCGGAGTAACCATCGCATCGTAAATCATATTGTAATTATTTGGGTCGACATAAACCAGGGCGTTTGGCGCAAAAATATTGGACTGCGGCTCGGTGGTTGTGCCGGTGTATGAACCGTCGTTTACCCAGCTACTGACCGACTGACCAGTGTCGGAAAGCGTGCTGCTGCTGTCGACAATGGCATACAAACTGTTGCCGAAATAATTGCTCGGTGGAAGCTGAATATAATAGCCAGCCGGAGCATTGATACTATTATAATGTTGCTCGTATTGCATCATCTGGTTGGTCGTCATATCCATATATTTCAGCTCGAGGTGGTATTGCACCATGCGCGGACCTTGACCGGTGGCATAGCTGCCGTAATTCGCATTTAGGGTGATATTGCTTGTAAGATTTAGTGTGATTGGAATATTGACCTGCACTGATGCGCCGTTCTCGGTGTTGGTATGGCTATAATCGACATAGGCCATTTTGCCATTTGGCGCGGTGCTGTCGCTGTCGTTCGTCCAGGCAATCGCCCCGCTCGGTAAACTATCCAAGGTTACCGTGCCGGCTGGGTAAGATTTCGTATAAGATGTCGAGCTGTTGACGTAAGTGATAGTATAAGTCGGACCAGCCGCCATAACGTTCAATATGGGTATCAATGCCACGATTGCCACAATAATTGCCACTAACCCTACAGAGATTCGTTTCCCCAATCCAATACCCCATTTACCACTCATAATAACATTCTATCAAATAATCGGTCATTATGCCAATGGTTTTATTGCGGTATAGAATCAGAAGAGGTGCTTTTGCCGGCAAACTTTATGTCGATACCTGCGTTCGAAGTTTTCACGACTAACGTTTTTTGCCCGTCAGGTAGATTTTCGGGCAAATTATTCTGACCGTTGGATGTTTTGCTGGTGACTGAAAAGTCGCGCAAAGCACCTTTGATACTACCCGTTATTCTTCCGTTGGAACTGGTCAATTGCAATTTGTTTTTGGCGTCAATCGCGTCGATTTCAATTCGACCGTTGGACGTTTCGGCACTTATTTCACCGCCAGACGTAACTTTTTTCATAGTAATTTTGCCATTGCTGGTTTTGACGCTCACCGTACGTTCGGACTTTACGTCGTCCAATTCGACACGGGCGTTGGATGTTTTGACTCGCAGGTTGTTTTTGGCGACAAAATTGCTCAAAGTTATTGAACCATTGGAAGTGGTAAGGACCGCGTTGCCTGTCGATACTTGTTCGGCGGAGATTTTGCTATTGCTGGTTGTTATTTGCAAATCACCTTGGAATTTTTCTGGCAAGGCGACCTTTACCTCGCGCGAAAGGGATTGAATGTCAAAGTTGAAAATATGATTCCACCAACGACCAGTGTCCTTTTTCGCGATAGTCAATTTGCCAGATTCATAACTTACCTCGTATCTGACGGTGTCGTTTTCGCTGTAATCGACATATACCTTTTCGTCTTTCGAGCGAACAATGCTGATTGCGGTGTTGTCGTCATCGACGGTTATCGACTGCACATTTTCGGATTGCACGTACGAAACGCTGTGGTATTCTGATCCGTTGTTTAGTTTATTGATGTCGAAGCCAAGCGTGGCGAAGCCGATGAAAAACAAGATTATTCCTGCCAGTAATGTGCCACCTGCGATTAAGAATTTGTTATTTTTCATCGCGTAGCCCTCCTTTAATGAAAATTGATTTGACTTTTAGACCGAAAAGTTTGACCAGATTGACAGTCGCTCGCGCTACATTATTTATTGGCGAAAATATGAAAATTGTCACCGCAACGCATATCAAACCGATACCCATATAGCACAGTCCCAGTGGCAGAGACCAAGTGAAACAGTGAAACACGCCCATCGCGATTCCAGCAATCCCAGTCATAAATAAGGCGAATTCCAGCGCGTACAAAGTCACGACGATGCACCAAATTACGAGGTAAACGGACAAAATTGTAATCGCGATGGCGAGGGCAATGGGAAACCACAGTGGGCTGCCGATAATCACCAGCGCGATCCACAAACCCTGATTGCTAGCGCTATTTTTGCTGTCCGATACGCGCGCCTTGACCAAGGTCGGCAGCGACGTATTTTCGAGCATAATGTTTTTGACGGCTTCATCAACAGTGCCGACGGCCTTAACGGCTGCCTTTTCACCCATACCGTCTTCGATGCGGTCGTCAATCATCTCGGCGTAAAAATTCACCGATTTTTCAACTTCGTCTTTCGGCAGGGATTTCAATGCCACCGCCAACTTCCTTAGAAAATCTTTCTTATTCATACTTAAACCTCCTTTTTACCAGTTATAAAATTGTATGCGGTGACCACTCTTCGCCATTCTAATATGAAATCCTCGATTTTTTCGACCCCCGATTTGGTGATTCGATAATATTTTCTGAGACGTCCCTTATGTTCGACCGAGTAGGCTTCCAGCATTTTTGCCGTTTCTAATCGTCTCAATATGGGGTAGAGAGCCGACTCTGATATCTCGACATAAGGGGAAATGTCTTTGATGATTTTGTATCCGTAGGAATCTTCTTCGCCAAGGATTCGTAGCACGCAGATTTCGAGGATACCGCGTTTTACCTGTGCATCCATTTATTACCTCCTACTGATACTATACAGTACATAGTATTATATTGCAAGGGGTATTTTTGAGAAGGTATATTACGAAAATTAAATATGCTATACTGTTTGACAGTTATGGTTTGTATTGCTGCATTTATCATCCTTGCAATCTGCGTGTTGTCGCTGCCGATTATTCGCATTTTTAACAAGAAAGCCGCCGACAGCATTTGGAAATTATTTAGAAAGTCGACCTATTGTGTGTCGCGTCGAGCGACGTTTCGCAAGTGCGATTCGACGTTCAAGGACGATGTTAAAAACTCGATTCTCCGCAAGGTTGTTATCAAACATCCGAATCGGGTTAAACCCCTGTCAATCATCATCGAGGTGACCTCCGTGTTGATAATTCTTGTCACGATTTGGTCGCTGTTGGTTGGCGTCAAATCGCTGGTGTCGCTGTATGTTTACGGGACGTGCAATCCGTCACAGCCGAGTGCCTGCGTGCTCGATAACAGCGAATCTTGCGGTATCGATAGCGTGCCACCTAAATTCTTGGAACATCCGTTGCAGTGGACGGGCAATTGGTTTGCGGAGTTTGGCGAAGCCATCGCGGCAATCCCGACGCGTATGAAAAATTGGGACGCCAAAGAATATACTTCTGACAATCCGTCATATTATAATAAGTACGACGCCAATAAGCCGATAGCCCTAGACATTTTTGACCCGGGTTGCATCACTTGTCGCCGATCATACAACGCCGAAAAAGAAAGTGGCTTCCTTGATAAATACAATGTAACGCTGCTGGTCTATCCGATTCGCGACCGTTTTGAAAATTCGTATTTGATTGCTCGTTATATCGAGGCGGTGCATTTGAAACCATTGGAGAATGCTCCACACCCTGTCGAGTGGCTGATTATTGATCGTTTGTTTACTGGTAACACGGCTGATGGCGACAATTTCCAGACCGCCTTTAACGGTAAAAATGGGCGTGGTTACAGCGACGCCGAGGCGCGGAAAGTCCTAAATGAATGGCTAAACGATTTTGGTTACAGCGACGAACAAGTAGCAGAAATCGCGAAACTGGTCGATTCCGACCAAGTTAAGAAGATCATCGACGAAAATTGCGATATTGTGGACAACAAAATCAAAACCAAGAAAATCCCGACGATAATCTATGACGGCAAACGCCACGATGGATTATTCGCGGAATAGCCACAAGCAGTGTATACTGGTTAAGTAAATTTAGTAGGGGAGGTAATGTATGGCTAATAATGGTTCACAAAAGAAGAGTTGTTGCAGTAAATTGCAGGTTGCCAGCTTGGCTCTGACAATCATTACGTTAATAACAGTTGTTATATTCGGTTTCATCGTCGTATCTAATTCAGGTGGTAATGACGTTGCTGGCAACAGTAAATCTGACTGTCAAAGCAAATGGAACGCACTGCAGAGTCGTGGTGATAAGGCAGACGACGAGGATCTGAAAGAAGAAATTCAAAACATTATGGGTGAAAAAGAGGCGTTCATAGATTATTGCACGACTGGCAATCAGTTTAACTATAGCTACAACTCTAATATCAAAGAGATCGATGCCTATTTGAGCGAGCTAGACTCGTCTGAGTCACTATTAGAAGAAGAATAAGTCGTTTGGATTTATATAAAACTCAAACATGAGTCATGTCAAGACTTTACACCGACGGAAATTTTGGTTACAATAGGACCAAGCGCCGCACGGCGAGAATTTTCGGTGATGTAATATTACTGACATATGTCTCTGGTCTAAAAACCGCGCCGCGCGCAAAGTAAACTAATTAACAATAAGGAGTAAAAATGGCAACATTTTCACGTAGCAAACCGCACGTTAATGTCGGTACAATGGGTCACGTCGACCACGGTAAAACCACATTGACAGCGGCTATTACAGCAGTACTCGCAAAGAAACTTCCTAGCGATACTAACAAACCGATCGCTTACGATCAGATTGATAACGCACCAGAGGAAAAGGCACGTGGTATAACGATCGCTACCTCTCACCAAGAGTACGAGTCTCCAAAGCGACACTATGCTCACGTCGACATGCCAGGTCACGCCGACTATGTCAAGAACATGATTACCGGTGCAGCCCAGGTTGACGGTGCTATCTTGGTCGTTTCGGCCGCTGATGGTCCTATGCCTCAGACTCGCGAGCACGTTCTATTGGCAAAACAAGTTGGTGTGCCAAAGATTTTAGTCTTCCTAAACAAAATGGACCAAGCCGATGCTGATTTGGTTGAGTTGGTCGAAGAAGATATCCGCGACTTGTTAGGCAAGAATGGTTTCGACAAAGACGCCCCAATCATCAAGGGTTCTGCATTAAAGGCCCTCGAAGGCGATGCAGCCAACGAAGATGCTGTATTCCAGTTAATCGAAGCTATGGACGATTATATTTCTGAGCCAGTTCGCGACTTGGACAAGCCGTTCCTAATGCCAATCGAAGACGTCTTTTCGATTAAGGGTCGTGGCACGGTTGCCACTGGTCGTATCGAAACTGGTATCGTTAAAATCAACGACGAAGTTGAGATTGTCGGTATCCGCGACACCCAGAAATCAGTTGTAACTGGTATCGAGGCTTTCAAGAAATCTCTTGATCAGGGTCAGGCTGGTGACAACGCTGGTATCTTGCTACGCGGTATTGAGCGAACCGACATCGAGCGCGGTCAAGTTATCGCCAAGCCAGGTTCAATCACTCCTCACACCGAATTTGAGGCCGAAGTTTATATCCTAAGTAAGGAAGAGGGTGGTCGCCACACTCCATTTACCAAGGGTTACAAACCTCAATTCTACTTCCGTACGACGGATGTGACGGGCGAGGTTGAATTGCCAGCCGACAAAGAAATGGTTATGCCTGGTGACACCGTCACCTTTAAGGTCAAGTTGCAATCGCCAATCGCTATGGAACAGGGTCTAAACCTCGCCATCCGCGAAGGCGGTCGTACCGTTGGTGCTGGTGTTGTAACCAAAATTGTCAAATAATCATACGTAGCAGAATGATAGTTTGAACCGCGTCCATTTGGGCGCGGTTTTGGTATTGAAAAAAAATGAAATTCTGCTATAATAATATTTATGAACAAACTCGAGTGGAAAGAGCACGGCTATCCGTTTAGTGTTGGTATTGATGGGGCTAATCCTAACAACTATGGTCGCACCTGTAGGTTCCTTACAAATGCTGCCATAGCTATGGGTTGCGATATTGGTGTCAATCAGCCAGATCGTTGGCAATGGCTACTGACATATTCACGGGTTATTGCCAATATTGCCGATGGAGATGCCGACGCTAAGGTTGATCCTACGAGTGTATGGCAAAATTATTAACAAGGTTAAACGTACCAATGCCAATCTGGGTACATTGTAGAGCTGGACAATAAAAAGTTACAATATTACAACATTACGTTAGC
>LSPZ01000092.1_pt1 | contig 16520 bp, 19 predicted proteins | sample 651281 | NCBI WGS metagenome assembly LSPZ01 (sample SAMN04438313, study PRJNA306036) | termite gut metagenome | isolation source: viral DNA filtered from gut of termites from termite colony 2 | host: Coptotermes formosanus | place: USA: New Orleans, Hayne Blvd. | collected 2013-06-18
GATAAGAACTTAATATTTCTGATATTCACCCAGTAAAGATTCGTTTACTACCACAAGAATATCATGATTTTTAGAAAAATGCAAGCATAAGAAAAAAGCCCGAGACGAATCTCAGGCATTTTTCTTGGTGGCGGGGGTTGGATTTGAACCAACGACCTTGTGGTTATGAGCCACACGAGCTGACCAGACTGCTCCACCCCGCGATGTAGCCCTGGTATTTTAGCAGAAAATCGTTGGGAAAGCAACCTACTGTTGGATATCTGAACCGATGCGTGTTCCGCCCCATTCCACGACCGTAAAGCCAGCGCGAATTGGGGTTTTCGGTAACTTCTGAGGCTGGACGGTAATTGGCTTATCGAGCGGTTGATACGACATCCATACACGAATAGTAGTATCAGATTTCGGCGAAATGTTGAGAGCTTGACTGGCGTCAATTTCCTCGGCAGTTTGGAAGCGGATATAGTTATATGGATTATCTTGGAGCTGTGGTAGCCAGTAAATGATGAATTCTTCGGACTCGCGAGCATTGAGGCCAAGTTGTGTCAGTTTTTCCTCTAGAAATGCTGCCGTGTCAGAACCTTTGATCACAAAACCGTCTTTTTGGACCGTGGCAGGCACTATGTTTTTACTTTCGTAATATAACGAGTATAATTCACGACCATTATTGTTCAAATCTGTTAAATCACCATTTGGTTGCGCCAAAACACGCCAGCCATTGTTATATTTGGGATATTCAGCAGTAAAGTTTTCTGGATGAGAAACTTGAACGGATACTTCGGTGGCTTCGGTTGGATATAAGTAGAGAACGGGTTTTTCGACGCCACTTTGTGGCTCGCATCCATAGCCAAAATCATATTGACCAGATGGACACTTGCGCTTAGCTGGTCCATCTGAGTCACTATTCCCTGTCAATAATATTACTGCAACTGTTACTGTCGACACCAATAACACCACACCGGCAACAATGCCTAGAATTGCAAACGGCGATAGTTTCTTCTTGGCAGTTTCTGTAATTTTCGCGCCCGCTTTGGTTGAGGATGATTTATTCATAATACTTATGATTATATCATACCCCCCCCCCCCGAGGCAAATGGGCCTTATTTTTTACTTGGCATATTCAATCGCACGAGTTTCACGAATTACGTTGACCTTAATTGTACCTGGATACTGCATAGTCGATTCGATCTTATTGGCAATATCGCGGGAAAGTTTAATCGCACTAAGATCGTCGATACGTTCAGGTCGGACAATAATACGAACCTCACGACCAGCGCTGATTGCATAGGCTTTGTCGATACCGTCAAAGGACGTCGCAATGTTTTCTAGATCCTTCATGCGCTCGACAAAGTTCTCGGCGCTAATGTTGCGCGCGCCAGGACGAGCTGCCGACAATGCGTCACAAACACGCACAATGATCGCCTCGGGCGTGGTTGCCTCAATATCTTCGTGGTGAGCCGCAATTGCATTAATAATCCGTTCATCCATACCATATTTTCGCGCCAACTCTGCACCGATATCAGCATGCTTGCCTTCGATTCGGTGTGTGACGGCTTTACCAATATCATGTAGCAAGGTACTGATCTTTGCGATACGCACATCTGCACCAACTTCGTCGGCAATTACACCAGCCAGTTGCGCCATTTCGGTCGAATGCTTCAGAACATTCTGACCATAGCTGGTTCGGAATTTTAATTCGCCCAACAATCGCAACATCTCTGGTGGAATTCCAACTGCACCGACCTCGCGTGCAGCATCTTCACCAGCACGGACAATTTCTTTGTCAATCTGCTTTTGAGCTTTCTCAACAACTTCTTCAATGCGAGCAGGATGGATACGACCGTCCTTCATCAGCATTTCCAGGGCCAATCGTGCAGTTTGGCGACGAACCGGATCAAAGCTGGAAAGGATAATCATACCAGGAGTATCGTCAACCAAAATATCAACGCCAGTAGCACGCGTCAGAGCCTGAATGTTGCGACCCTCTTTACCAATAATGCGACCTTTCATGTCTTCATCTGGTAGTGGAATAGCAGTAATTGTGCGCTCGCTTGTCACATCCGACGCCATGCGCTCCATCGCAGTCACAATCACCATCTGGGCTTTTTCTTCTGCGGTATCCTCGGCTTCACGCTGCAACTTTGTCACTAAACCTGTCAGATCGGATTTCAAATCACGCTCGGTCATGGCCATCAGCTTCTCACCGGCTTCTTTCTTAGATAGCTTAGCTATTTTTTCCAACTTTTCTTGCTGTTTGTCGCGAATATCGCGAACCTCGTCTTTTAGCTTATCGAGTTCGTTCTCCGTGCTTCGAAGTTTTTCCGAGCGCTTGTCGAGTTCCTCAATTTTCTTAACAATCGAAGCCTCACGATCCGCTACACGCTCCTCGTTCTTTTTAACTTCGCGACGCATTTCGTCGGTTTCTTTTTTGGCAGTTTCAGTGGCTTTTAGCACGATTTCGCTGGCCTTGTTTTGGTAATTGGCCAAAATCTTGTCTGCTTTGGCTCCTTTTTGTGCACTCTGAACCTTAGTTGCAGCAAACACACCGCCACCGCCGACCAATAGGCCGACCACTGTTAATATTACTTCTAGCATAGCTTCCCTTCCGCCGCCCGCTCCGGACACATTTTAATCCTTGCTCACACTGGCTTGGACACCGTCCGCGGCGTGCGGACAATTAAACATTCATCAAAAGTCATCTCTGACTACAAAGTATTATATCACAGATTGTAATCCAAAGAAAATTATTTTCGTGGTGCTGTAATATGTGGCGGTGCACCATATTCTGGCAAGACAATCTTGTCATTTTGCCCATCAGCCAATTTTTTCGCACCATCCGTTAGCCAATCATCGCCATCCGCGCCAACAATTGGAATTTTTTCAGTATAGGCGATCGCATTGGCTGTTGTGACACCGATACGAAGGCCAGTAAACGAGCCAGGGCCACTGAATACTATAATTCCGGTCAGTTTTGAGAAGTCGTCAACCAACTTTTCAATTTCACCCAACAAGTCACGCGCTAGAGTCCGCCCGGTCTCCCACTTTCTCTCCTCAATCACTGCAAGCTCCGAGCTTGCAGTAGAGTTGTCTATAATGTAGATTTCAGCCGAATCACTAGCGGTTTTCAATGCTAATATCATTTGTTCATCTCCACTTCTCGACCTTCTTTTGGTAAATATGTAATTTTCACAACAATTCTCTCTTTCGGCAGTATGTCACGAATACTCTCCCCCCATTCGACAACAGTGATGTTTTTAGGATCCGTCCAGCTCTCAGCAATCTCCATTTTCATAATTCCTGCATCACTTAAACGATAGAAATCATAGTGATTTAGGGTTAATCCGTCACGTGCCGTATAATTTCGGTTGATCGTGAACGATGGCGACTGAATGTCATCAGTGATTCTTAGACCATGTGCCAGGCCCTTAACGAAGGTTGTTTTGCCCGCACCAACATCACCGATTAACTCGAAAATCTCGCCACCACGCAGTTCACGCCCAATTTTGGCACCAAGTTTCCGCATTTCTTCGTCTGATAATACTTTCACTGTTCCATTTTAACATAGTAAATGTTACAATATGTTTATGCTTTTGACGATAAAGAACATGCTAGGGGCTCCGGTGATGTCGCTTCAAACCGGCCAGCCGTTGGCTAAACTTGGTCAGCCTATTATTAATCCAAATGATTTAAAGATTGTAGCATTTTATGTTAGCGGGCCAATGGTAGGTTTCAGCCCGGCCGTGTTGTTTTCTGAAGATATCCGTGAATTTGGCGAAATGGGCGCAATCGTGGATTCGTCGGATAACATCCTCAGCCCAGAAGGCATGGTGCGCCTAGGCGAAGTTATGTCTTACGGTTTTGTACTTGATAGCATGAATGTCGTGGACGAGGAAAAACGTAAGCTGGGACGTGTCGAAAATTATGTCCTAGACCCTGATACTTTCATGATTCAGCAGCTATACCTGAAACCTAAATTGATGAAAAGTTTGAGCGTAGCTCACTTGACCGTCAGCCGTAATCAAATTGTGGCGATTGATAATGACAAGATCACCGTAAAGACACCGACCGTACGCGAGAAAGCTGTCAAAAAGGCTAAGGCTGGTACAGCGCCGGAGACCGTTGCCTTTGAAAACCCTTTTCGTAAGCCAAAGCCACAGTCAGCTGAGACTAAGACTAACTAAATTATTCTTCCGACAAGAAAGTATGATTGCAAGAAACGCCACTATGTGCGATTTTTTGTTTGTCGCACGACTGCTGGATTGCCGCGTGGAGACTGTGTAGAGATCAAAGATCGATGGCTCTAGTTCATCTGTTTCATCGTCTACAAGCTCCGTCTCCTTGCTCTGTTCCAGTATTGGACGATCAATATTTGAATCAGCATTATCATCGGCCATGTCAGTCATTAATTTATAATTACGAATAATCACAGAGACATCACTTTCCATATCGACCAGCGCTACACTAAGCTCTTCCGCAAGTTCCACAAACTCCGTATCCTCCTCTATAGCCTCAGTGTCCAGCACTAGTTCAGAACCTTCATGCTCATTTAGATTAATCTCGTCGACTTGCTCGAGGGTCTGTAGCACAACCGATTCTTCTTCAGATGGTTCGACATCTTGATCCGATGGTAATACGTCTATGTCCTCGTCGGCACAGGTTTCAATTAAATCTACTGGGGGCTCCGTAATAACATATGCCTCAGCCACAGCATCTGAGATGCTAATCTCTTCTTCAACCATTAAATCAGGTGGTTCGCCACAACCCGTGAGTGTCTCTGGGGTCTCGTCAATAATGTTATCGACAAGAACTTCAGGGACTGTATAAATGAGTGGGGGAGAAAGTAACTCAGACGGCTCTGGTAGTTCTGATGGTTCAGTCATTTCTTCAAATTGTTGCTCGATTACTTCAGTCGACTCCTGATACTCTTCAGTTTCTAACACTTCCACTTCCACTTCTATTTTTATCTCTGTTTCTTCGAAAACCTCGTCCTCAGTCTCTATAATCTCGGCAACATCCTTGACCGGCTCGACTTCTTTTATTTCTACGGGCTCGACAACTTCCGGTTTCTCGGTTTCGGGTTCTCTAACTATAGTTTTTGGATTTGTGATAGGAGTTTTTTCGATTTTTTCTTCAACAACTTCGTCATCTTGATCGATAACTTCGATAATGTTATCCACCTCACTAGGAACGATTGGTATTGGTTGCGTAGATACTTCAGTAATGGGTTGCGACACGTTATCCGCTAAGTCAGGTTCTGGCGTTAGTATAATCGATCCACCCATAGCCGGCTTCTTGGGTTTGACATCCGGTGCAGACTGGGATGGTTTTACGTCATTAACGATCTTGTCTTCGTCTGGCGGCTTGTTATCTTGTTCAATTCGTTTCAAAAAATCTTGGTAATCTGGGTCATCCAATATGGTATCTGCCGTGATTATGCCAGTACCTAATGAATCTTGTATTGGTTGCTCTGGACTATCACTAGATGAATCTTGCGACGTCTGGCCACATTCGCCGCCAGGTGGTTTAGCGCACGATCCGCCATTAAAGAATGGGCAACCTGCACAAAATAGAGCCATGCCACCCAAAGGTGATGTGAAATCTAGGGCTATATCATTCGGTACAATTTCCGGTACGACGGGTTGCTTCTCCACGATTATCACCTCTTCAACGACTGCTTCCATTAGAAAAAGGTCTCCGTTGCTATTCTTGTCTCATCGATTCCATCAACAATCAGCGCATGCCACATCGCTCCGACAAAACTTTCTGTACCACAAATAAAGAAAAAGGTACTTGGGCCAAGCTGTTCGGTCGACAAAATTTTTGCTACATCAATCCGACCATTTTCGTAATTTCCTTCAATTTTTTCTCGCGTAATGAAGTGCCTGATTTTCAAATTCTGATACTTAGTCGAGAATTTATTTAGCTCAGCAGAAAAAACGATATCCGCCCGCGTCCGATTGCTGCACCACAATCGCACATCATGCTTAGGATCTCGTTTTAAGGTGTCGCGGATAATTGCCGTTAATGGGCTGACCCCTACCCCAGATGCAATGCAGACAATCGGATCATCGAATTGTGGATTTAGGAAGCCGTATGGGCTGCTAACTAACATTTCATCACCAGGTTTTAGCTCGTGCAGACGCGTCGAATACGGACCAACTTTTTTGACAGTTATCGCTAAGAACGGGTCGCTGGGTATCGACGACAAACTATAGGCTTTGCCTTCTTTAGTGTCGAGGTCGGGAAACAAAACTGTTATGTACTGACCAACCACAAAGTCACAATGACCATTATTTTCATCGACAAAACGTAATGTTACAACATCGTGCGTTTCGCGAATTACCTCAGTTATCTTATACGGTTTCATTAATGCACCACAACTTTCTTAACATACTTTTCCATTTTCTTTTTTATTATTGCAATATCATCATTATCATATGTCGACAATCGTGCAAATTGCGGATTAAGAGTTTTGCTGGGTCTGAACTTTTGAAAAGCATAGCGTTTGGCGCCTTTTATCATCCGACCAATCTCGTCAAAATCGTCAATTGAAATTAGCTGTTTGACCACTGTCGTACGGAATTCATAATCTAACCCACACGTCATAATCAGCTTGATGCTTTCTTTTAATGCCTCCGTATCAATCGGTCTAGCGATTGCTTCACTATAGCGTTCAAATGTAGCTTTGATGTCCATAGCGATAAAATCGATCGAGCCCATTTCTATCATTCGTCGCATCATGTTAGGGTGAGTGCCATTGCTATCAAGCTTAACTAAAAACCCCATTTTTTTAATAGCCATGGCAAATTCTGGCAAATCATCATGCATGGTCGGCTCTCCGCCGGAAATTACCACACCTTCTAGTAAACCGACTCGGCGAGCCAAAAAGTCTAAGATAAAATCAAGTGGAATTTCTGGCGCAAATCGTTCAGGTAAAACCAATTCTGGATTATGACAATAGCCACAGCGCATATTACAACCAATTGTGAACAACGCAGCAGCAGCCTTACCTGGATAATCCACTAACGAAAATTTTTCGATACCACCGATTATCATAAGAATCCTTCCTTTAGATTAAGCCGTGTTTAACGCGATATTGTTCTTCGGATTTCTTGGCATTATTCCAACGCTCCAAATCGCCTACTAGATAGCCTGTAATACGACGGATTCTCTCGAAATGATTCTCATCCTCTATGCGATGACAATTTGGACACTTAGTGTCTTCGATAATACCGTTATACCCACAAACTGGATCACGATCAACGGGATGATTAATAGAACCATATCCCACATTCGACTCCTTCATAACACGAACGATTTTCTCAACTGCTGCCAAGTTTTGCGATGGATCACCATCCAATTCTACATAAGTTATATGCCCAGCATTACAATAGGCATGATAAGGCCCTTCGATAAGAATTTTACCAATCGCGTCACTGGCAAATTCAACTGGGACATGAAAACTATTAGTGTACCATTCTTTGTCAGTCACACCTTTGATTTTGCCAAAAACAGCTTCGTCAATTTTCGTAAAGCGACCCGACAAACCCTCGGCCGGCGTCGCCAGTAACGAATAGTTCAGCGTATGTTTCTTGGCCAATTCATCGCATTTGTCGCGCATGAACTTAACAATTTCCAGACCGCGTTTTTGTGCTTCCTCGGACTCACCATGATGGACGCCCATCATCGCCACCAACGCTTCGGCTAACCCAATAAAGCCAATCGACAATGAACCATGTTTTATAACGTCTCGCAATTTATCATCAAGTTTCAACTTTTCACTCTCAAACCAGTTACCTTGCCCCATTAGAAAAGGAAAATTCCTGACTGTGCGTTCGGCTTGGAATTCGTAACGCTCCAAAAGTTGCTCGGCTACTAATTCCATTTTTTCGTCGAGTTCTTTGTAGAAACCATCCCAATCCGGCTGTTTGCGTTCGTCAGTTGCGATTCCATGATTGATGCCGATGCGTGGTAAGTTAATTGTTGTAAACGAGTTATTGCCACGACGTACAGCCATGCCGTAGCTCTCTGGAAAAACGCTTGACATAACACGAGTTCTGCAAACCATTGTAGCAACTTCCGTGCGATAATCGCCCGATTTGTAATATTGCAAATTAAAGGGCGCATCCAGAAAGACAAAGTTTGGAAACAAACGTTTGCCGGTCACTTCCAACGAGCGTTGGAACAAATCGTAATTTGGGTCTTCAGGATTATAGTTGATACCTTCCTTCACTTTGAGGATACTAATCGGAAAGATTGGTGTTTCGCCATGGCCTAGGCCACTTTCAGCAGCGTTTAAAAAGGAGTGTGTCACCAAGCGCCCCTCAGCCGTGGTATCTGTGCCAAAGTTGATCGATGTAAATGGGACCTGTGCACCAGCACGTGAATGCATCGTATTCATATTATGTACAAAGCCTTCCATGGCCTGCAGAGTTTGCTTCTCGGTATCGGTTTTAGACTCATCAATAATAACCTGCGGAACTCTCAACTTCGCTAACTTCTCATCATCGCCCAACGTGATTTTGTCGAATTTGGCGCTGACTTTCTTTCCGGCAAATTTGTTATATTTTGCCAAATTATTTTTCAGAGATTTACGATAAGTTTTATTAACACCCTCGGCCATCGCGTAATCAAAGTTAGGGATCGATTGACCGCCATGCTGTTCGTTCTGATTTGCCTGAAGAAGAATCGCCGCCAGTGCTGTATAACTGCTGATGGATTGTGGCGTGCGCAAAAAACCATGTCCTGTGTTAAAACCTCTTTCGAACAGTGGGATCGGATCGGACTGACAACAAGTTAGCGTACCAGTAGCATAAAAATCCAAATCGTGAACATGGATATCGCCATTATCGTGAGCTTCGGTATGCTCTGGCTTCATCAAAAATGTTTTGGCAAATTCTTTTGACCCCTCTGCACCAAATTGCAACATTTTTCCCATAGCCGAATCGCCATCGACGTTAGCGTTGCTACGCTTGACGTCACTGTCATCGGTCGCCTTGGCGTGTGCAATAGTTTTATAAACGCTCATCAGACGCGATTGGCTGTCACGCACACGATTACGCTCGTTGCGATATAAAATATAGGCTTTGGCGGTTTTATGATAATTGGATTTCATCAAAACATCTTCGATTACATCCTGAAGCTGTTCAACTCGAGGAACGCTATTCTTAATGGTCTTCTCGGCTTGGCGTAGTGCCTTCTGCGATAACTGCTTGGCTTCTGTTGTACCAAATTCGTGTGTCGCACGACCGGCTTTGGCAATTGCAGTTGTAATTTTGTCGATATCTAAATCTACTTGCCGCCCGTCGCGTTTCTTAACTTTTTCAAACATACCAAACCCTCCTACCGTCTGTAACGGCATTATTATTGTTTATATACCCCCGAGGGGCGAAGAGTTGTCGAGGATTAGTGTTGATCCAGCGCCAAACTTCTTGCTCGAGAAGGAATTCTTTTTTAGAATTCCGACAGACAACAGGCAGCCCGACTTGGCTGGCTAGGTAGCCAACTCCACGGTTGCGGCACAGTGCGGATTTTCACCGCTTTCCCTGTCTATGCTAGGTTCCGAATCCTAGTATCCTGTGGCACTAGATATAGTGCTACCGATTATTGTACACCACCATATATAGTGCGTCAAGCATTATGTTAATGTATTATTTACAATAAGTCTTTTATCTCGGCAATAGCTGACTTGATATCGTCATACGAGAAACCTTGTCGCGCCAAGTAGGCAATCAGTTTTTGCTCGTCGTCATAAGCATTACGTTTTTTTGCAATGAGATTTTTTAGAGAAGCGTTTTCGTCAAAATCTTCGTTTTCGGACAAAACTTTGTCGATAATTGCGCTTGAAACTCCTTTTTTCATAAGTTCCATTTTCATTTTGCGGAGCGAAAAGTTTCGTAAGTTTGCACGTGAGCGCACAAAACCTTCTGCGAACTTTTCGTCATTTAAATAGTTGTGTTCGTATAATCGCGCAATGACTTTCTCTAAATTTTCTTTGAGCCACTGCTTCCTAAACGCGTACTCCCGAATTTCTTTTTCTGAGCGTAGTCGTCGCGAAATCAAATCGACTGCGCGAACATAATTTTTACCAAAATCTGATTCTTTTTTTAATTCAGCCAATTGTTCATCGCCACTTTCTTGATCTTTTTTCAAACCCAATTTCACCAACTGCAATTCGTCGAGGCTAAATGAATATTTTTCATCAACAAAAATGTTGTAACGGCCTTTGGTTTTAACAGCTGGTGAAACTTTGGTAATTTTCATACTAACCATTTTAACAGCATAGCAAAATAGTCGCTGCCTTGTGGCACCAGTTTATATTCTTCTGGATTTTTCGTCATAGCAGTAAATTCACTTAAACTAACCCATTTTACAGACTCGACCTCATTGTCTTCGAGAGCAAGTTGTAAATTCTCATTCACTTTCAGAATATAAATCCAGCGAAGTTCGTTTTCAGTCATGTCCGTGTTGGGTACCAGTGTGTAATACTTATGCACACCAACTAGCAGCAAATCTTCCTTGGCGATAGTTAATCCAATCTCTTCGTAGGTTTCGCGAATTGCTGCGGTCAGCGGATTTTCGCCCAAATCTATATGACCAGCAGCTGAAATATCAAACCAGTTTGGCCAGGTTTTCTTGCTGGACGCACGTAGTTGCAATAGAATCTCGCCACCACCCACCGACGAATTGCGCCAGATCCAAACATGCGCTGCGCCATGTAAAAGCGCGTCTTTTTGGGCAACCGTACTGAGAACTTTATTTGGCAAAATTTCTCCGCTACCAGAGTATAATTGCCAATATTCTTCGTGATCCATAGAGTTATTCATTAGCGATTATCGCCCGCCCCGTGAATTAAATTACGTTCGGCTCGATCCGCCAATTTCGTAATATTTTTCTCAGCTACTTCATCAAATTTAACGTCCAAGTGGTCTGTAATAATTGCCAAATACCACAATACATCGCCCAATTCCTTAACTATACTATCGCGATCATCGTCATTAATCACGCCACTTTTGTCGCGAATAATTTTTTTGAATTTATCCATTACTTCGCCAGCTTCGCCCCCCAGACCAAGAAGTTTTTCAAAATTGATTGGGTCATTCCAACCCTTGCTCGCATCACCTAAATCGGTACGCCTAGCCAGTTTTTGGTATTCGTCAAAAGTCATTTACTCATCCTCTTTCTTTAGTTTTTCGCGGACAGCCTTATCAATCTCCGATAAGACTTTTGGATTATCTTTTAGATATTTTTTGGCAGCTTCGCGACCTTGACCGATTGTCTCGTCATTATATTTATAGAACGCACCAGATTTTGCAACCACATCATTGTCGGCAGCTAGATCCAAAGCGTCGCCGATGCCCGAAATACCTTCGTTATACATGATGTCGAATTCGGCTTGACGAAAAGGTGGAGCAATTTTGTTTTTGACAACTTTGACACGAACACGGTTACCGCTGATGTCATCGCCAGTCTTGATTTGGCCAATACGTCGAATATCAATACGTTGGCTGGCATAGAATTTCAGCGCATTACCACCAGTCGTGGTTTCTGGATTACCGAACATCACACCGATTTTCATACGAATCTGGTTGATGAAAATGACTGTGGCTTTGCTCTTCGAAATAATCGACGTCAATTTGCGCATCGCCTGTGACATCAAACGTGCCTGTAGTCCCATCTGTGCATCGCCCATATCGCCATCAATTTCCGCCTGTGGAACCAGCGCCGCAACAGAGTCAAGAATAATCAGGTCAACCGCATTCGAACGTACCAGAGTCTCAACGATTTCCAACGCTTGCTCGGCATTGTCTGGTTGCGAAACTAGTAGATTCGTGGTGTCAACGCCTAGTCGCTTGGCGTAAGCCGGGTCAAGCGCATGCTCCACGTCAATAAACGCTGCCGTGCCACCAGCCTTTTGGATTTCGGCAACAGCATGCAATGCCAAAGTGGTTTTACCAGATGACTCAGGACCATAGATTTCAACAATGCGACCCTTTGGATAACCGCCACCCAAAGCAAGGTCTAACGACAACGCACCAGATTTAATGGTTTCAACGTTAATTTTATATGCATCACCAAGCTTCATGATCGAGCCATCACCGAATTGTTTAGTGATTTGGTCGACCGCCAGACCAAGTGCCGCGCTTTTGCCTGTTGCGTCTTCGCCTTTATCGGCCATAGTCTTGGATGCTTTTGCTTTCGCCATAGTAGGGAACCCTCCTTTTATGCAAGTTTCTAACGTGCAGTATTTAATGTACATAACCATAATACAGAGTAAAATCACATAAATCTAGTACTCTCTTTGCAAGACCAGGTCTTGCAATACTGTTACGCAAAAAATATCGCAAATGCTTTCTCCATTGCAAGACCTGGTCTTGCAATGGGTTTTTTGAAAGATACTAGTCTTCGCCGATTTCGTGCTTCAACCTGTCGTTAGCACGTTTAACGTCCTCGTAGTCGTCAACGTAATCCAAGTAAGCTTTCTTGGACGGAAACATTTCCAAAATGAACTCTGTTGTTACCCACTCGCGCGGTTGATACAGGTAGTCGCTATAGCTACTATGATCCCATATGCGATAACCCATCGGGTTAAGATGGATATATCGTGATACATGAGTTAATTGCTCATCAGTTTTAATTAACACTGCCTTGTACGGCGACTCATATAGTGGACCGCGACGGCTATATTTTTTATTAAAATACATTGAATAAGAAATATTGACACTATGCAAAAACTTTTCAATCGAACCGGCGTTCTGTTGATGAAATAAAATATGGAAATGATTTGGCATTAGACAATAAGAGTGAATTTCAACATCATTAGCATAGCTATTGTAGACCCTAGAGAATTTGTCAACAATTTTTATCTTAGACAAACCACGTTCCAATAATTTTTCAAAATAATCATAATCCGTATCATCAAGAAAAATTTCCATCTTGTTGATACCGCGATTATAGACATGGTAAAACTGATCATCGTAATCTTCGCGACGAGTGTTTTTATATGACATATTTTTATTATATCACGTTTGCACGTATTTTTTACAACATCTTGCAAGACCAGGTCTTACACTTTTTTGCCTGGGTTATTGCTGGCTGTCTTAGGGACTAGGCTTTGCGATATTCGGATCAATATTTAGACCAATAAGAGCGGCTCTCAGACCAGAAATGATTCTCTCCTCGCTACTACGCATGTCCGGCTCGAACCGTTGACCAGTTAACTGCTGAATTCCTTCTATATATCTTACTGCTATCTGAGCCCTCTGTTCATCCGTATAACCTTCTTTGCCCTTTGACATGCCTCTAGCAAACTCTTTGGAGTAAGATTTTGGATTTAATTCGGTGATATCATCATCTTCCAGCTGTTTCATATAATCGTCCCTTAGCCAGAATCTCGACGAGTCCATGGTGTACAGCTCGTCTTGAGAAACTATTCGGCCATCAACGGTAATGCCATGCTCTGTCTTAGTGTCGGCCAAGATAATACCTTTTTGAGACAGATATAACGAAACTGCCCCAAACGCCGCAATCGACGAATTTCTGATCTGCATATATTGTTCAGGAGTGCATATGCCATTCTTAAATAACCACTCCGGGCTAACTGATTCGTCGTGTTCGTCTGATTTCGTCGATGGCGTGTCCATAATGTATGGCAGTTTACCATTGGCAACCAGATTCTCTGGCATTGGATGCCCAGAAAACTCTGTTTCACCCCTGAGCCATGCCTGATAGAGTGATGTCTCGGTACTAGACTTGCAATTATAGGCTCGAAGCACATTTTCAACAGGAATTTGCGTCAGGTTTTCGGCAGCGATAACAACTGAGCTAGGTTGCAGGTCAGGTATGTCAATCTGCGATGTGCCAATGGAAGGAGTTACTATGCCACTCATAAGAGTGTGGTTGATTGCAAGCACCTGATCCTTGAAAGGAATACTGCCCCTAGTGACATCATGAGTTGAGATCCCGTCACTTCTCACCATCAACCTAATAGGCAACCCCCTTGGTGTTTCAAGTGCTGGATTCTCGAAATCAGCTCCTTTCTCGAAGCCAACACCACCGAAAATTGAGCCGGAAACTTTTCCAGACCTTGCTTTATAGTTCCCTAGTCTTGGAATTTCACCAGAATCTAATATACCCTGTAGAGTTAGCGCACCCCCCCCCCATATCTTGCGCCATTTTTTGTTCAACTATTTCTTTAATTTCTGACTCGGTAAGAAAATCATGGCTAGCGCTCATAAACTTCTCCTTCTCCCACCATTAGTTGATGAGTTTATTATAGCATCGATAAGGTAGATAGCAAAATAGGCTAAGGTTTTGTAATGTGTTTAATCGCTTTTTGCGTGATTTTGCGGCCACGTGGCGTACGTTCAATAAAACCAATTTGCAACAAGTATGGTTCGTAAAAATCTTCAATGGTGGTGGCTTCGTCACCAGTCAGTGCTGCAATCGTATTTAGCCCCACTGCACGGTCTGCGTAATTTTTATGCATAGCGTCCAACATCTGACGATCAGCTGGATCAAGTCCCAGTTCGTCAATTTCCATCATGTCAAGTGCCTTTTTGGTCGTAGGTTGGTCGATAAGGCCATCGCCATTAACGTCAGCGTAGTCACGAACACGCTTCAACAAACGATTAGCAATGCGTGGCGTTTGACGCGAACGAGCTGCTAGTTCCTGCGCAGCAATGTCGTTGATTTTAGTGTCCAAAATACCCGCTGCACGTGTAATAATCTTTTCAATATCTTCAGGATTATAAAATTCCAAACGATGAACATGGCCAAAACGATCGCGAAGTGGTGCTGCCAAACTGCCAGTGCGTGTCGTCGCACCAATTATCGTAAATTTAGGTAAATCCAATCGTACACTTCGCGCCGCTGGACCTTTGCCAATCACAATATCCAGTTTGAAGTCTTCCATTGCAGAATAGAGAATCTCTTCGACAGTGCGTGACAAGCGGTGAATCTCGTCAATGAACAAAATATCGCCTTCTTGCAAATTGGTCAAAATCGAAGCCAGATCACCTGCCCGTTCAATCGCCGGACCCGCCGTGACACGTAAACCTACGCCCATTTCATTGGCAATTACACCAGCAAGAGTAGTCTTGCCAAGTCCCGGAGGACCATACAGCAACACATGGTCAATTGGCTCGCCACGTTTTTTCGCCGCTGCAATTGCTAGCTTTAAATTCTTCTTAATTCGTTCCTGTCCAACATACTCATCGAACTTCTGTGGACGAAGTGTAACCTCGATAATTTGCTCATTTGTATCGTCTTCGGAAGCACTCGGTTCGACTAGTCTTTGGATTGCCATAATCTACTTTTGCCTCAATGCTAGTTTGACTCGCTCGGCGGTTGGTTTATTGGTCGGGACGTCTTTTAGCGCATTTGTAGCATCGGCAAGGTTGAAACCGAGTGCCATCAACGCATCGAGGGCCTCGTCGCCAGCAAAGTTAATCGTCGCGCCAGTTTCAGCATCACGCGTCGGCACATAGGACGGCGCACCGACTTTGTCGCGCAGGTCGACCGCAATACGCTCGGCGGTTTTCTTGCCGACACCTGACGCCGTCGCGATATAACTAACGTCCGCGCTGGCGATGGCGGAACGCACTGCATCGGCTTCGGCCAGGCTCAGAATCGATAGGGCTGCCTTTGGACCGACACCCTGCACAGAGGTCAGCAGTTCAAACAGTCGCTTGCCAGTCAGCGTCGAAAAGCCAAACAGTTCTTCGGCCTGTTCGCGCACGTGATGGTGTGTGTAAAACCGAACTTCGCTATCCACCGTGGCTCGGTCATAATCGCCCGCCGCCACTTGGACTTCGTAGCCCACGCCACCAGCATCGACCACAACGGAACTGGCGAACTTCTCGATAACTTTGCCGTAAACTAATGCAATCATAAATCTATTATACCCTACTCATCAAGTCATGCGTAATCGCCGCTGCTAGTGCATCAGCACAGTCGTCGGGTTTGGGTACGGTTTTCAGACCCAGATGAATCTTTACCATTTCCTGAATTTGTTTTTTATCAGCACGGCCATAGCCAGTCAAAGTTTGTTTGATCTGGAGTGGTGTATATTCCGCAATCGACAGGCCAGCTTTGGCACCGCAAAGCATAGCGACACCACGAGCATGCGAAACTGAAATAGCTGTCGTGACATTTTGTGTGAAAAACAATTTCTCAATCGACATAGCGTCGGGTTTAGTTGCAGCAATAATTTCAGTTAGACTATCAAAAATATCAACTAAACGCTGGTCGAGTGGCGTATGAGCGGGCGTTGTAATAACTCCAGCATCTATCATTTTGGGTGGCCTATTAGGGGTGAAGTCAATCACGCCAAAACCGAGAATGCCAGTACCCGGGTCAATGCCAATAATTCTCATGTCAGTATTTTATCACGATTGTCGCACCAGCAGTAACTTGGATCGAAATTGCCGTGCCAACTGAGCCAGTTCCATACGAAATTGGAACAAAATTATGCCCAGCGTAACGGCCATAACACTGTCTACTAAAACAATCCGACGCCGGCG
>LSPZ01000093.1_pt1 | contig 16213 bp, 15 predicted proteins | sample 651281 | NCBI WGS metagenome assembly LSPZ01 (sample SAMN04438313, study PRJNA306036) | termite gut metagenome | isolation source: viral DNA filtered from gut of termites from termite colony 2 | host: Coptotermes formosanus | place: USA: New Orleans, Hayne Blvd. | collected 2013-06-18
TACGCAGTTTCCAGTCCACAACCATACATAGCATCTGCGAGGATTTCTTGACGCATGCTATCGGATGCAACAGCACCAGACATTCCCGAATATCGCCGTTGGCAAAAAACACGTCGTAAACGCCGGTAAACATCTTGGAACCAGCAAAGGTATTGGTGCAAATCAACGAATCGACATCCGTTTCAATGTTGTAATGGTTGTGCGGACGATTGTTGGTATTCGACATCAGAAGTGCCTGATACGTACTGGTAATGTACGCCGGTCCCTTCTGCACGGAGTCGCCGGAACGGTCGCGCACCATGGTCCAGCCGTCGGTGATTTTCCATACGCCGGGTGCCACGCTGTAGTCATAGCGGTCTCTGCCGGCGTTTTCGCGTCCGCCGTTAAGCGGAATCGTACCGTATCCGTCCGGCGTAATAAAAATACGGCAAGAGAACGTATCGGCTCCCGTCGCGTTGCGCATACTCGTCGCCGAACGGAACGAATCCGCCGGAAGACGGTCAAACCAATTCTCCTTGTAACTGCCGGATACCGTAAGGACATGATGCGGTTTCGCCATTATGGCACTACGCAGTTTCCAGTCCACAACCATACATAGCATCTGCGAGGATTTCTTGACGCATGCTATCGGATGCAACAGCACCAGACATTCCCGAATATCGCCGTTGGCAAAAAACACGTCGTAAACGCCGGTCTTGTCCGGAGAGCAGAACTGTATCGGTTCTTCGATGACCGACACGTCGTTATCGGAGCGGGAATCGAGGACAAGGGGGCCGTCGATCAGTTCGGCGGCTTGTTTCTCTGTCAGATAAGGGAAGGCACTGGTATCGTTCCGGGTGATGACGGACACGGAAGCGGCGGTTGCCTGACGCTGCGGCTGCTGCCTGCTATACGCTTGCTTGCGCGACGCAATCTTGCTGAAAGACGTTTGCAAACGCTGATAAACACGATTAAAAAAATCGGGACCATAGAAACGGTCCAAAGCCACTTTGACAGACGGATAACGGTCGCAGGCAACAGCCAGCCGTCCGAAAAGACGGGAATCGGACGACGCAAGTTTTTCCAAGTCGCAGCAGTTGCGGGTTGCCAAAAGCTCAGGTGTCTGGTAGCCAGAGGACGCATGTTTCGCAAAACGGCGAATCGCATCTTGAAGCCACGGTTCAAAAGACGCGGTCTTGCCAATAGCCGGCGTAATCAGCGGACGCATATTCGGATAACGCACATTCGATTTCGATGCCGGGTCCGTTATGTTATAGCCGCCGGTCGTTTTACGGGCGTTACGGCACATGTAATTCAACCAGCCCTCCGTCATCGGAACAAACTCGTCCCGGTCGTAAAAATACATCAACTCGTACCCATTGATCTGACCGCTGTTAAAAAACACCGGAACGTAAATCCACATCGAGTCAATGTTGAATGCGTAAATGCCGACAACACGCATATTGTCGTCCGAGTGATCCAGAATGCGAAATCCTATGAAGTTCCCACCCTCGAAAAGACGGCTGCATTTCTCCTTAATGTAGTTCGCCGAAAGAAAAAATACGGACTCTTCCAATTCCGTATCGTTGGCGTTGCCCATCTGGGCAGAAGCCTGCTTGCTGTGGTACGCAGCAGCTCCCGCTGTTTTCGCATGATACGCACGCTCCGCATGATACAGCAAGGATGAAGCATGCTTGCCGCCGGAAATGCGCTTGTCCGGCTGCCCGTGCGGATTGGAAAAAACAGCACCGGCTACGCCCGTCGCTAAATCCGCAACGAAGTCGCTTGAAAAAGGAGATACCGTGCCGTCACGACGGATGTGTAATGTATTAGAATTTTTTCGCATGACCCTATTTTACTGCCGTCAACATACCCGCACTGTCAGACGGCAGTTGTACAGCACGACATTGACATGCCCATCGTCGGAACGCTGCTAACCGAAACGGACGCAGAGGGAATCGTATCGGCACTGTCGCCGGGAGCCGATACCGGAACAATATCTACGGACACGCCTGTATTCATTTGAACCTCCAAAGACACCCACGGCGGAAGAAGATCGCGGAGACGAACACTGTCAAACGTAGCGGATGTCGAATAACCTGTAAAATCCAGTTGAATAATATACGGAAGATTGGCGTGTTCTTTCAAAAATAAGTAAGGATTCACACGCCCGCCGACAACAGCGTAAGAGACCACCTGTGCCGGATCTATCCCGGATTGCTGACAGTTTGTCCAAAAGGACTGCCAGTAACGGTCAACATCGGACGGATGACCGTAAATCGGAAAACGAATCTGCCCGTTCTGATAAAAAACCGGAAGCGGCTGATTCACAAACGTCAGACCGCCGAAATAGTCCGAACCAAGCAGATGCCTGGGGATTAGTACACCTGGTACGCCGCGGTCGCTCTGGTTCAGTTCTTTCGTCAGAGGGTCGCCGGGAGCAACAACGGTACCAACAGATACGCAAGGCGTATTCGATGCCGTGATGGGATACTGATTCTTGTCCGTCTTAATCAGAAACGGATAAACCGCCTCGACCGTTTCGTGGTCTCTGGCAACCGCATTACCGGTCAGCACCGCAATAATCGACAGCACATCCGCATAACTGCATCCGTTAATCCGGGCATCGAAAATACTGTTGATCAGGTCGCGGTAGGCAAGGGAGGATTTATCGTACAGTCCGAGCAGGCAGCCATAGTGTTTCTCGATCCAGCGTTCGTCCGTAAGCGTATGGAGCATCCACAGGGTACGCTGTTCGCCAACCAGCGGGTCGACCACAAACGTAATGCGTCCGTCGCTAATGCGGTAATCGGTCAGTCCAGACCACGTCTGCGACGGATCGACCGGCGCGTCCTGTATCTGCGACACCGAAACCACGTTCGAAAGGGGGAGAGGATACGAGACCGCACCGTCCGTGCCGGGTTCCCGAACAGACGGGGACAACTCTAACGGATAACACTCTTCCGTATGAAAAATCGGAATCTGTTCGCGGGATGCCGAAAGGAGAAGTTCGGTAAGATTGATCTCGACCTGCGTCTGCAAAACTAACTGCGCGGCAAGGATGCCCTTAACAAAAGGGTCATCTTTGTAAAAACGGCTCCAAAAGGAGCCAAGCATCGAATACAGTGTTTCGGACGAGATCGTTTGCATAGTAAAAAAATTTGTTGCGAAAAATGACAAAGAATCATAGTTGGTTACAAAACGTAACCAACTCAAACGTGCGAATAGCGCGGCGACTCAAGTGAACAGCGCGCAGTTGTCTCTACTGAACCGCTGTTTGTTGATCTGGCGGGCCATTTCATAACCAAACAGTGCGCCAAGCGGAACGCCAACACCAGCACCAATAATTCTGTTCGTGCCAAATACGTTTCCGTCACCTTTGCCGAAACCGCCCAGAATAGCACCTTTCATGCCGCCCAGAATACCACCCGCAAGTGCATAGTGTGCCGGATCGGCTTTGATAATATCGCTGCCGGGTTCCGAGTACATCACTTTCGCTTTCGCCTTCAACGCAACCGCGGCAGGTGCAAACAGCGCACCAGAAACTCCGCCATACAATGCGCCCAACAACGCAATGCCAGCGCGTTCATTCGGAGGATCTCCATTGAGGGCACCGATGGCTCCGCCGCCAAGTGCTCCAAGACCACCGCCAAGTAAGGCCCACCTGCCGTAACGCGGGATCAACGCCTCACGCTGGTCTGCTTTTCTGTCTTGCTTTTCCGCCCCTAATTTCGATAACATGCTGATGTCTTTCAAACGTAATTGGGTCTGACGAGGTTGTATAATCCGGTGTCAAGCGCACTGAAATGCGGCACGGCAACCGTGAGGGGATGATGAACTGCATCGTTGCCAAGTCCCTGCACCAATTCTCTTTGGATTTCGGTTTCGCCGTGTTCGTTCTTTTTCTTTGTTACGGTCAACGGAGCCGCAACATAATTGTTGACCAATGAGCTCACCAAACCGCCTGCTGCGCCAATACCTGCGCCGCCAAGCGCACCAAGACCGGCACCAATCGCTGCGCCAGGCAAAGGCGCATACCTAGGGTGCATTGAACCAGTCAACGCACCATAACCGGCACCGCCGAGCGCACCAATAAGACCACTCAAGAGCATATGCCGTTTGGTGTTGTGGGCAATGTACTCTCTGCCGGTATATTTATCTTTCGCCACCTGTGTAATCGGATATTGATTCAATATCAAAGCCTTACCGGCACCACTCGCTGCGCCAAGCAGACCGCCAAGACCGGCTCCGGCTGCCGTGACACCTAACGTAGTCAAGGGGGTGTGATCATTGATGACGGCATTCACAGCACCAGCACCGCCGCCAAGCAAAGCACCGGTTATACCGCTCAACAGTGCTTGACGACCAACACGGTACTTCATCTGCCGAGGAGCGTCCTCTTGCGGTTTCTTGGTACTGTCATCAGCCGCTGCATGCTTGACAGTACCGGACAATATCGAATGCAAACTTATCGCCGGCTCCGCGTATGCCGCCGTTTTGCCCGATAAGAACTGATGTAATCTTTGCTCACTCATTTTTCTCTTGACGTTACGGATCGTCTTGTATTTTAGTTGCCGACAAATGCCTGTTCGACTGGATCAACACGGAAGATCGGACAAGAATATCGCTTTCATTCGCCAATTGCTGGAATATCGCCTTGTAACCAATGTTTTTCTGCTTCCAGTTACTGATGTGCCGCTTAAACTCTATGCTCAGATTCTCCCAGTTATACAACGCTTCGTATAACTCTATCTTTCTATCACACGATTCGATCACATTGGGACAAACGATCAGTTTAATCCATGCGCAGATAAACTTATGCACGTCTTCCGTGCTGACTTTCGCATGCGACGCAAACACCGCCTCCATTGCAAGGTAATCCATGACTTTCTTGACCTTCTGGGCAATATAGCCTTCGATACCCAAGCGGGCAATGTCGACCGTATGGTGGTTCGATACGGACGAACTGTACAGGGCAATACGGGCAACATGGTTGACCGATGACTGCACAATAAAGTCCGTGCGGGTTTTATTTTCACCGAAACGCTTGTCCGACACCAGAACAAGCGTTGTGGAACCGTCGAAAATCGCATCACGGCAGTCCCGGTCGATATTCGAGAGTTCGTGAAGTTTGATGACGGCAGAAATATCCGTCACATAATAGCGTCCGCTAACATACAGACCGGACTCTTTCTTCCACGAAATATTCCTGATGGCACCTAACAAAAACAGTATTGTCGCACAAACGACGGCGACTGTTGCTGCATCCCATGCCCCAAACAGTGCAAACATAGTCCTCCTCCTTCAATTATCAAAAAAACGGCTAAATCATTCCCGGAAAATCGGTGGATGTATGCAGACAAATAACTGTCCGGCAGACACCGTTCCGACGTTCTGAACAAAAACATTAGCGTCTTCGTAAACGCCTGCTGTACCGGACACCGTCAGAAAGGCGGGTCCGTCCGCAAGGACAAGGGGGAATACTCCGGATTTTTTAGCAGAGACCGTACTGCCTGCCAGCGCATCCATGTCCAAGAATCCAACAGCCGGGTAAGTGAGAGTCGACGCAGGTACAAATTGCCCGTTGACAATCGCCACAAACGTATTTGCAGGGATCGCCTCAGCTGCGGGGAGTGTAAGGTCGTCCGTGCTGCCTAAAGCAGGACCTTCCCATTCCCCTTTCTCGATCCGGAGAATATACCGGATAAGACCGCCTTCATGCGGATGACAGGTGTTGCAATGGTGGTGGTGGTGATGTTCGTGACCGCGGCAATGGGATTCTTTCGCTACGTAGCGGGCAAGAAAATCATGCGGCAAGTCCTTGACCACCGTCAGTTCGCCATTCGGATGTAACGCGCGCAGTTCCTGAAGACAAACGGTCTTGGCAGTCGACGCTGCCTGGCTATCCTGAAAGAGTTTGATCTTTCTGTCAGGAATGCCCTTATTATCTTCGGTAAGAACCGTGAAAATATACGCCTGCATAGTACCAATGAAGAACGAAGTGGTCGCTTGACTTCATAATAACATACGGGGACGAAAAACGCGTCCGGCAGCCGATTTTCAGCAAACGTAGCATTTCAGGGAAAGAATGCCCGCCTCCAAGTCCGTTTCCGGTAAATCGTCGGGTTCCATACAGGACGGACCAATCCAGACATTGATTTCCTGTAAGTTGGCGGTATCGCCGCAGAACGGATACAGGTTTACGGCTGCGCCGCCGCTTGCGCTGCTGCCGCCGCCAGCAATGTAATTCAGAAGTTTCCAAGGAGAGACTCCGTCGCCTATCTTCAGTTTCGGAGACGAACCGCCAAACTCGACACCCGCTTCGCCTGCCGATAACACAGGGTTAACGGACTCCCACTCGGTTGCCGTGCTGCGGCGAAGTTGTATTCTGCGAAAATTCGACATAGTAGTCACTTCCAGTTAGCCGGGATGGACGCATAGTCAGACCAACGGCTCGGCGTAGCCGCGCCAAATGCATAATTGCGTGTGCCCGGTGTCGGATTGCCGTTGATAATGCTGGTAGCCGTACGACTCTGTACCGTACTCGTCGCAATGCTGGATGCGCTAAAAAACGCTTGAAACACTTGTGATTTATTTATCTCTGTCTGGGATAGCAACGGGAACTTAAACACACTGTTCACCTGGAACCCAGTACCTGTACAGTTGGCGAACATTGACATGCAGAAATACGAATCTACGGTCGCGATACTCTGCGGAAGATTAAACACACTGTTCATATTGAACGCGTCGCCGGAACAATTCATGAACATCTGATAGCAGAAATACGTCCCGACTGACGTTATGTTCGCCGGTATTGTGAATATGCTGTTCATCGTAAACGCCGCACCTGAACAACCGGAGAACATCGAAGAGCAGAATAATAAATCTGAGACGGTCGTAAGTCCCTGCGGCAGGTTAAACGCTGCACCCATCGTAAACGCCGGACCAGAACAACCGGAGAACATCGAAGAGCAGAAATAGCCCCCCCGTGTCGTAACGTTCTGCGGAATGGTAAACACATCGTTCATCGTAAATGCATCGCCGGAACAAGCGTTGAACATATACTGGCAGAAATAATTACCAACCGTCGTGAGATTCTGCGGAAGATTGAACACAGCGTTCATGTTGAACTCCGCACCTATGCAGCCGGAGAACATATACCCGCAGAAATAGTCCCCGACCGTCGTAAGTCCCTGCGGAAGTGTAAACACTGCGTTCATGTTGAACTCCGCACCTATGCAGCCGGAGAACATATAGTAACCTAAATAGCTACTGGACGTCTGAATATTCTGCGGTAGGTTAAACACGCTATTCATTTTGAACGCATCGCCGCTGCAGCCGCGGAACATATACCCGCAGAAATAGTCCCCAACTGTCGTTATACCCTGCGGAAGATTAAATACAGCGTTCATCGTAAACGCCGGACCTGAACAATAGGAGAACATACTGTTGAAGGCATCCGAATCGGCTGTCGTTATACCCTGCGGAAGATTAAATACAGCGTTCATCGTAAACGCCAAACCAGAGCAGTAGTAGAACATCGACTGGCAGAAATACGTACCCACACTCGTAAGTCCCTGCGGAAGATTAAATCCGCTCACCATAGTAAACGAACTGCCGGCACAATTGGCGAACATCGAAGAGCAGAAATAAGTCCCAACCGTCGTCAGACCCTGCGGAAGATTAAACGATCCGCCCATCGCAAACGCGTTACCGGAACAACCGGAGAACATCGAAGAGCAGAAATAAGTCCCAACCGTCGTTATGCTGCTCCAGCCAGGCGAGAACATAAACGCACCGCCCATCTTGAAACCGGCACCCTTACAGCCGTAGAACATATAACGACAGATGTCAGCCACAGAACCGCCACCCGCAGAAACCTGCGAAGCAGTAAAAAACATCAATGGCGTTAACTGACTGTTCGGAGATACTACCTTGTTCTTGTTCGTCTGCACATTCGCGCCAGACGTGTTGTTCCAAAATCCAAACGCACGAAACCATGCATCCGTACCGCTGTTCGGACTAATCGTGATCGTGTACGCACCAGCAGTTGTATACGTGTGCGAAATGCCAGCAGACGTTGAAGAACCCGTGCCGCTCGCCGTCTCGACATTACCATCTCCCCAGTCAATTGACCAGTTATACGAATACGCACCGCTCGTCGGAATACTAAACGTCGTCTCTGTACCCGATGTACCGCCCGATGTCTGGCGAGTGTCAATCTTCAGGACGAATTTCTCCTCTGCGCTAACAGACGCACCGCTCCAGTTCATATGCAGGATTTCGGCATCGCTCCAACGGCTCGCCGTAGACGATTGAAATGCTTGCGTATTTGTGGAGGGTACAGGGTTGCCGTTGATGATTGATGTCGCGGTACGCGTCTGTACCGTTGTCGTCGTGCCGGCTGTATAAAACGTCTTAAAAAACACATACAGATTGTCAATCTCTGTCTGGGACAGCAACGGGAACTTAAACACACTGTTCACCTGGAACCCAGTACCAGAACAGTTGATGAACATCTCGCGCAGGAATTGATTACTGATAGACGTAATACCCTGCGGAATGTTAAATACGCTGTTCATGTCGAACGCATTGCCATAGCACGATGAGAACATCATATAGCAGAAAGATGCGTCTGTGGACGTGATGTTCGGCGGAAGATTGAATCCATTATTCATCTTAAACGCGCTGCCGTAGCAGTTGCTGAACATTGACATGCAGAATGCGATACCGACGCGTCCTGTAATCCCCTGCGGCAACTGGAATATCGAATTCATATTGAACAGATTACCGTAGCAGTAGTAGAACATCTGATAACAGAAGTAATCTTTTGCTGTCGTAATACCCTGCGGAATCTGAAACACAGAGTTCATATTGAACGCACTGCCGCTACATTGATAGAACATCGAAGCGCAGAAATTCGTACCAGCTGACGTTATGTTCGCCGGAAGATTAAATACGCTGTTCATCGTAAGCGTATTATTGGTGCATTGGTAGAACATCCCAGAGCAGAAATAATCACCGACTGTCGTAAGATTCTGCGGCAGTTTAAACGTGCTGTGCATATTGAACGCGGTGGAGCAGCCGGCGAACATCTGCGAGCAGAAGTAATTCCCAACCGTCGTTATGCTGTTCCAGTCGGTAGAGAACCCAAACGAACTGCCCATCGTGAAACCATAACCCTTGCAGCCGTAGAACATATTACGACAGATGTCAACCACAGAACCGCCGCCTGCCGAAATCTGCGAAGACGTAAAAAACATCAACGGCGACAGCGCACTGTTCGGAGATACTACCTTGTTCTTGTTCGTCTGCACATTCGCGCCAGACGTGCCGCTGTCAAACCCAAACGCACGAAACCAGCCGTCCGTACTGCTGTTCGGCTTAATCGTGATCACGTACGCACCAGCAGTTGTATACGTGTGCGAAATGCCAGCAGACGTTGAAGAACCCGTGCCGCTGGCTACTTCGACTTCACCGTCGCCCCACTCTATCAACCAGTTATACGAATACGCATTGCTGGTCGGAATACTAAACGTCGTCTCTGTACCCGATGTACCACTATTCGTCTGCTTCGTGTTTATGTTCAACACGAGCTGTCCCGGCGGAACAGGCGAAACCGGCGGTGCCAGCCCTTGCCCGCCCCAACGTGTATGCAGAGTTTCGGCATCGCTCCAACGGCTCGCCGTAGACGATTGAAACGTATACTTGGCAGAGGACGGAGTGGGGTTGCCGTTGACGATGCTGGTAGCCGTACGGGTCTGTACCGTGGAGGTCGCAACGTCGGCATAAAAAACATAGGACAACACGTCCGCTTTATTCAGTTCGGTTGCCGAAAGCAACGGGAACTTAAACACACTGTTCACCACAAATGCATTGCCGTAGCAGTTGTAGAACATTGACATGCAGAATTGCGACGAGACTGACGTTATTCCCGGCGGCAGGGTAAATACGCTATTCATCGTGAACGCCGCCCCATAGCAGTTTTGAAACATCCCGATGCAGAAATTGCCAGATACGGACGTAAAACTCTGCGGTAAATTGAACGCATTGCCCATCTTGAACGCTGCGCCATAGCAGGTTTGAAACATCCCGGCGCAGAAATTCGGTTCTGCGCTCGTAATACCAACCGGCAACTTTAATACGTCGTTCATCGTGAACGTATCGCCATAGCACGCTTGGAACATATTGCTGCAGAACAACTCTCCGACTGACGTGATGCCGACAGGCAGGTTAAACACGCTGTTCATGTTGAACGCATTGCCATAGCACGCTGTGAACATGTTGCTGCAGAACATCTCCCCGACAGACGTGATACCCGGCGGCAACTGAAATACAGCGTTCATCGTAAACGCATCGCCGCGGCAGGCACCGAACATATTCTGACAGAACGCATTGCCGGCTGCCTTTAAGCCCGATGCTGTCGGAAGGTTAAACTCCGCACCCATCGTGAACGAACTGCCGCTACAGCCGGAAAACATTGACATGCAGAATCCTGAACCGACTGACGTGATACCCGGAGGCAGGGTAAACGTGTCAGTCATCGCAAACGAACCGCCATGGCAGTCTTCGAACATCTGATAGCAGAAACACTCCCCGACCGTCGTAATTCCCGGAGGCAACTGAAACACTTCGTTCATCGTGAACGACGGACCGCTGCAATTGCGAAACAGACCGGAACAGAAATGATCGCGGACTTCCGTCAGACCCTGCGGAAGATTAAACGATCCGCCCATCGCAAACGCATAGTTGTCGCAGCCGTTAAACATCCGGTAGCAGAAATCATCACCGACTTCCGTGATACCCGGCGGCAACTGAAACACTTCGTTCATCGTGAACACGGAGCCGAAACAGTCGACAAACATTTCTAAGCAAAAATCCTCACCGACAGACGTAAATCCCTGCGGAAGATTAAATCCGCTATTCATCGAGAACACGTCGCCGGAGCAGCCGCCGAACATCCCGGCACAGAAACGGTCTCCGACCATAGAAATCGTTTCCCACGCGTCCGAAAACACAAACGTCTGCCCCATCATAAAACCGACACCGATGCATCCGTAAAACATGTCGCAGCAGATTTCGTGGGCGGTATCGTTTCCGCCGGCAGCAATTTCCAATGCCGTGAAAAACATCTGCGGGGTCAGAGGGCTGTTCGGGGAGACCACCTTGTTCTTGTTCTCCTGTGCATTCGCGCCGGCCATGCCGTTATCAAACCCAAACGCACGAAACCATGCATCGCGGGATGCATTGGGACGAATCACAATACGGTAAATACCCGGACCGCCGGCAAACGTATGTTCGATACCTTCGGACTCCGCGGAACCGGTGCCGGTGATTTTCTGTACCGGCGTGCCGTCACCCCAGTCAATACGCCAGTTGTACGCATAGGGACGGCTCGTCGGAATCGCAAACGTGCCTGACGTGCCGGACGTGTCTGTTTCAGACTGCCGGGTATCGATGTCCAGAACGAAAAACTCTGTATCGGACGGGTCAGGCTGATTATTGGAACCGCCGTGAATGCATATCTGCTTGATGCACTGATTGTTAAGAATTTCTGTACCGCTGCTCATGATGGGATAAATACTGGTATGCGTGAAAACAGCCGGCGAAGCGGCTGCTTGTTATTTTAACCAAAATCCGGCATTGACCTTGCGAATCATGCCGGACTGCTTTTTTAACCGTTGCCGCTGGCATCGAAGACCGTTCCGGCACCGCCGCCGTCTATGGTGCCGCCCACGACAGACAGACCGCCGTTAACAAACGATAAACCGCCGCCGGCTGCCAGAAGCACCTGAAGCAAGCCGCCGTCAAACGATAAGCCAGAATTCGCTTTCGTACTAACCGAAACTGCATAATCGGCACTGACGGCAATTCCGTTGCCGCCGGTCATAGCGTTTTTCAACTGACCGCTATCAAGGGCAATACCGCCATTGGGCTTGATGTCCAGTGCCAGTTTATTACTGGTGAATTTCAGACCGCCGCTGGTCGCAATGTCCGCAGAAATCGTCGAACCGGTCAGGGCGATACCGTCTCCGGCTGTCAGTGAGTCTTGCTTGCCGACAACTTTCAAGCCGCCGCTTACAGAGAAATCAAGACCGCCGTCGGATTCCAGTTTCACCGCAATCGAGTCTTGAGAGGAGTCGACTGTGTCTTTCAAAATCCCGGGCCCTGCAACCAGAAACTTCTGCTTGCCGGCTTCTAGTTCTGTGACCCGATCTTCCAGTTCGCCGATACTGCCGGTGCCGTCGCCGGTCAGAGTGTCCAAATCGTTCCGAATATTGGCAACGTCCGTGACCAAATTGCTCCAGCCAATAACAGAACCGGTGCCGTCATTTTCCGGGAATATCTTTCCCTTAGACCCCGCACTGCCGTCATCGGCAACACCCTTGATGAGTCCCGCAGACGAAACCGTAAACGTCGAAATATTCGTGCCGCCGGCATTCACCCACGTGTCGGAAACCGCGTTGTAAATCCACTTCGTATTGTCGAATGTATTGATGACCTGCACGCCGTTGGGGAGCGTTGAATCCGTCCAGCCAAGTGCAGGGGTCTGACCGGCAGCCCAGGTCACCGCATAGGTTGTCAGCGCAGACTGGGTCGGGACAGCATTGCCGAAATCATGGGCATCGACCATAGTGCCGACACCCTTCAGGGCTTCGACCTGCTCCTCTAAATTACGGATCGCAATGAAATCCTCTTTCGCCATAAGACCCGGCTGCGAGTCACTGGCAAGAGGAAGCGTTACGTCCGATGTCGTCACGTTGTCGTCGCTGAGACGCTTAAGGGACAACTGAAGGGCTTTGGTATTGCCGTTCGTAACGACAGATGCCGCAGCCACATAGGACTTCGCAAGCGTCGTCGAAAGACCGCTAACTTCCGTCGGGATGTCGGTCAGCTTCGACCACGAAAGCGAATCCACATTAAGATACGGAAGGGAATTCCATACCGTACTGCCATCACCGATCTTCAGGCGTATCTTGCCGTCGCTGCCATGTTCAACACCAGCTTCACCAAATGAAAGAATCACCGAACTGCCTACGGAAGACCAGTTCGCCTGTGTATCGTGTCGTAAAACAATTCTCTGTGCCATAAATCACCCAGTTTGTATTTTTCAAAATGTTGTTAGTGCCGTGCCGCCGTCTATCACGCCAGCAGAGGACATCACTGGTACTCGCTCTAAATCGTCGTCGCCAAGTCCGTTAAACCAGCCGTACCAACCAAGCTGATTCGGATCATAGACAAATACCTGAAGACCAAGATAACGAAACTGCATCGGAATCGCACGCACCTCCGATAATGTTGAACGCACCAAACGGCTATCAACAGGAAGTGCAGCAAGAACATCAAAATTGGTCTGAACAGCAATGCCCATCAGAAACAAAATAAATAGTTGACATTCGGATACATAGCCATATTCAGGCTGTGGTAAACACGAAAATCGCCTATCTCGGTAAATGTCCAAGCCCCGATATTCTCGAAGTTATTCGCATCTCTGATAGACCGTAATTCACCATACGATTTATCATACACAAGCACGCCATACCCAGAGCCATTGAAGGGCTTTGTGAAGTTATGCTTGTCCTCTATCGTTTTGGTCAGAGTTTCAATGACCATCTGCGTCGTCGGAATCGACTGAAGCAAGCCATGATAGACCGGACGAACAAACGTGTACTTCAACGTGTTCGAACGGGACTCCCCCTTCGCATCGAAGCAACCCGCTTGAAAAACCGCCGAAACAGGAACAGACGCGTCCGTAAGAACCGATATGTCATACGTGCTGCCAGAGGCTTCCGCAGGATAAACAGACGATACAACACCGTCACGGTAAAGAGAAACTTCGCCAATGATGTCCTCCGACTGACGAACCGTTTCGATCGTCAGGTTAATCTGAAACGGGGAAGAATCTATCTCGTAAACGCCCTGACCAGGGATGCCTGTTAGGGATACCTGCGGATACAAATGGGGAACGGAACCAACCGGAATACCCACATTCGCACCGTTGATCTTATAAACATGAAGTAAAACGTCTTTCATTGTATATCTCCGTTTGTTAACACCACTTTATTGCGGCGACTTCGTCTTTGGTTTGGGCAGCGTTCACCTGCGCAATCAAATCACGCTCCTTGACAAACTGCGCTTCCACGTGCTGCCGCACCGCGTCCGCTGCCATACCATCTTTGCACGTATCTCATTGTTCTCTTCGTCCAATAGGTACTTGTAACGGGGAAACACCGGTATCAGCCCGTCGTCTTCCACTGTCGGCGGCTCAGTCGGATTTGATGTCTTCCACAACACTTTGGACGGCTGCTGCTGCGCCGGGGAATCCGGCGTTTTGTGGTCGTGAGCAGGAAACGTCGCCGACATCAACGCCACTCCGATAGCATTCGCCGCTGACGGCGTTACCATATTCGCTTCTAATGACGTATTAGCAAAGTCGCCGTTCGTTGCTTTCAACCCAAAGAAACTCTGGCTCAACGCCTCGTCCGCACGAAACATCTTCGCAAACGCTATCGACATCCCCGCATTGGACATCGTGTTATGCACACTCTCCCGCTGCACAACGTTCCCGTCCCTGTCGAGGGTTTCGACCGTCACCTTACCCCTGATTTTCATGCCCTTATCGCTCATATTCTCCCCTAAATGATAGCCGCAAACGCCCTATCGTGAACCCCGTAATGCAAATCGGTTGCGGCAGTGATGTCTGCCGCTGCTGTCAAAGTGAACCGGTGTTCCGCTGCCGTATGGAGGTTGTCCGACACAACAGCCGTGAACGTATCGTGTACCCCGTAGTGCAAATCGGTTGCGGCAGTAATGTCTGCCGCTGCCGTCAGGATAAACCGGTGTTCCGCTGCCGTATGGAGGTTGTCCGACACAACAGCCGTGAACGTATCGTGTACCCCGTAGTGCAAATCGGTTGCGGCAGTAATGTCTGCCGCTGCCGTCAGGATAAACCGGTGTTTCACATCGACATGCCCGTTGTCTAACGCAACCGCACGGACATGGTCATGAACGGCTTCCCCGATATGGGGTTCTCTCGGCGGTCTCGTCCAAATCAGACCGTGTTCGCCGGTGACTTCGGCAATACCTGAAGCCGTGCAAACTATGTCTGTTATCTGATGTCCGCCGCTAATAATCATTTCTTGTTATTCGTTTTTAAGCATACGTCACGTCATACGAGTACGTTACCCGCAGCATCGCCTCTTCATACGCCGCAATCTTTTCCATACACAGCCACTTCTGTATCTTGATCACACGCGTAAAAAACAACGCCGTTATCTTGCGAATAAATTTCTCCGCTTCCGGCGGCATCTCTTCACATACCGCATCCACCGTTTGATTCTGTTTCGTCAAGATATAGTCCCCAATACGTTCGTCCGTCAACGAAAAAACAATATGGTTGTCGCTGATGGCAGTCGCAATCGCAATGCGCCCGCGCAAGATATACTCCCGCCAATGCGGTTTCTGTTTGGCGTATTCCGATGCCATATTTTGCATCACGCTGCGCATCTTTTCCCGACCGCGGTATTCAAGTTGCTGTATCGTTTCGTAAAGCCCTTCAATGGTCACCGCATCACAGTCCGCCATCTCGTCGATGCCGCTCCGTTTCAGGTAAATTCCAAGCGGAAGTTTCATTTCGTCAAGCATATACTTCCGAAACGCCCTGTCCGCAAAAAATTCAGGAACAGATACGTAAGGGTCAACGTAATCGCAACCACAACCGCACTGCCGCCCGCAAACTCGCCGATACTGCCTACATAAGATGCTATTGATTCCATTCGTTTTTACTCCTTGTTAAAAGTTAAAAGTTAAAAGTTAAAAGTTATTAGTTTTGTTTTTGTTTTGCTGTTAGGTTTTGGGTTTAGGTTATGGCGTTATCCAACTTGCGCTCATTATGTCTATGATGCCACTGTGAGAACCGGCAACACCATACCAGCGTATTTGTCCATCCGACTGAAATAATAAATATCCTGCCACTGAAGTAAGAGCCTGCATTGCTGCAACACCTGTGTTGACTTTCGGTTTGAAACCCTCCGGTATGACCGCACCCGATACAAGGGTTCCTGAAGTAGGCATAGAATATGTCGTCTCCACCACTATGTTATTTGCAGAAAACGCTTAGCCTGACTTGACCAATGTTCAAGTTTTACCAAACAGAGAAATAGAAGTCGTGACCGGTATCTCTGATGGAAGGTCAATCACCGCACCGCCAATGGCTGTCTCTGCAATATTTAGT
>LSPZ01000094.1_pt1 | contig 16056 bp, 9 predicted proteins | sample 651281 | NCBI WGS metagenome assembly LSPZ01 (sample SAMN04438313, study PRJNA306036) | termite gut metagenome | isolation source: viral DNA filtered from gut of termites from termite colony 2 | host: Coptotermes formosanus | place: USA: New Orleans, Hayne Blvd. | collected 2013-06-18
GCAGCGTCAAGTGTGTATAAGAGACAGGGCTCAGGAGATGTTTGAGCAGCAGCTCAAGAAGCAGATAACCGAGTGGGAGACGGAGATAAGGAATCATCCTGAGTTTGGGGGATTGAAGCTCACTGACAGCATAGCCGAGGTGAAGCTGGCTATTTCGAAGATGGGAGGGCCGGGGCTGGAGAGGGCGCTGGACCAGACCGGAGCCATATCGAACCCGGAGATATTCGGGGCTTTTGTGAGGATGGGGAGGCTCTTCAAAGAGGATTCCAGCGTATCAGGGAGAACGCTTTTGAGCAGCGGGGCGCTTGCGATGGGTAAAAGCCCGCAGGAGATAGCCGCTCATCAGCTGTATCCGAATATGAAACACTAAAGGAGTGGTAAGCAATGCCAGGAATGGGAACGGTAATGACGCTGCGAGATTTGGCTATTTCCAACGGGATAAGGGGCAACGACCCCATAGTTGAGATGTTGGCCAAGTCTACGCCAATGCTTCAAGATATGGCCTTCAGGAACGGCAACCAGACGGACGGACACCTGTTCAGGGTGCGCGCCGGGCTGCCGGGGGTGAACTGGAGGGCCATAAACGAGGGAGTGCTGCCAACCAGGAGCACAACGAAGATGGTTCGGGAGACGTGCGCTCTTCTAGAGGCCGTCAGCGAGATTGACAAGGTTCTGGTGGACTTCGAGGATGACCAGTCTCTCTTCCGGGCTCAGGAGGCCAACGCCTTCATAGAGGCTATGGGCCAGCGGTTTTCCACCGAGCTGTGGTATGGGGACACCAACACCGACCCCAGGGGGATAACGGGGCTCACCAAGCGCTACAGTGACCTTGTGGGTTTGAAAAGTAATTACATCATCGACGCGGGCGGAACCGGCAACGATAACGCCTCTATTTGGCTGATAATCCACAGCACGGACTCTTTCTTCGGCGTGGTTCCGAAGAACGGGCGCATTGGCCTCGAACATACCGCCAGCGGCGTAATTGACCTAGAGGACCCGGACAACCATGGGACATACGAGGGGTACAGGGACCGCTTCAAATGGCAGGTGGGGATTTGCCTGAAGGACTATCGGCAGATAATCCGTATCGCCAATATAGACGTATCTCTTCTGCCAACGTTTGGGAGCGCCACGGACCAGAGCGCTCACTTGCTGGAGCTCATGAACAGCGCCACCAACCGTATATGGAAGCTTCAGGCGGGACGCCCAGTGTTCTACATGAACCGTACCATCAAAGAGCATTGGGAACAGCAGCTTTTGAAGACTCACTACATCGAGAAAAGCATAGACGAGGCTACGGGGGTGCTGACCACGAGCTATAAGGGCATACCTATACACGTGGACGATTCCCTGCTGGATACAGAAGAGAGGGTGGTTTAATCATGATATTGGACAAATATTTAATTTTCGCCAAAAAAACCGCTTCGGGGGGAACGACTACGAATCCCACAAAAGCTATTCCTTTGGGGCAGAAGGATTTGACCGGGGAGACGGACGGTTTGGGCCCATATCAGAACATGTGGATTGTGGTTCAGCCAGCGGCGGCTTGGACTGCCGCGTTCAACGTGATATTGCAGCACGCTGATTTAGAGGCCGGGCCTTGGACAAACGTCGCCACGTTCACCACTAGGGCCGCGGGGGACGCCGGGGATATTGCCCTGAAAGCCCCAATGCCTTTCCGGGTGAAAAACTGGGTGCGCCTGAACCTGGGAAGCGCATTGGACTCTGATTCCTTCCTTGTCTACGGCGTGGATAAGGCGGTAATCATAAATGATTAAGGCAGTTTGCGTCAAAGACTGCACTTGGAAAGGGCGTTACTGGAAGGCTGGGATGGAGTATGAGGGGCATAAATCCCCTCCCCATCATTTCAAGATTCTGGTGGACCTTCCTAAAGCCGAGCCAGAACAGCAGAAAACGATAAATAAACAGCAAGAAAAGAAAAAGACGGAGTAGCTTATGCCTAGCGACCTTTCCGTTATCAACGCCGCTCTGCTGAGATTGGGCGTGGAACCGGCGGAAAATTTGGTGGAGGACAGCAAGCAGAGAAGGGTTATGTCTTCTCTGCTTTCCGATACCAAAGACGCCGTGCTGATGGAGTTCCCATGGGCTTTTGCCAGGCGCGTGGCGCGTCTTGACGGGGAACATGAGCCGCCTATCCCCGTTGATTTTGGTTACGCCTTCGGGTTTGTCCTGCCAGATAACTGTCTCTGTGTTCACCGGGTGTTCGAAGCCATGAAGATAAACACCTGCGTGGAGTTCATTGTCGTTGACAGGCTTCTTTACACGAATATGGGGTTTGGGTACATGGACTACACCATAAGAGTGGAGGACGTAAGCTTGTGGCCGCGGCAGGTTTCCGAATGTTTGGAGCTGAGGCTGGCGTCTCAGGCCGCCGTCATGCTGGGGGGAGATTTGAACAAGAGCGGCGCTTTAATGCAGGAGTATGGCCTGCTGCTGCAAAAGGCCGTGGCTACGTCCGTGGTGCAGGAAAACATAGCCCCGGCAATGAGCCATGTGTATATCGAAGTGAGAAGGTGAGTTTCAATGGCTGGGGCGGGCGGAAAAATATTTGACGTAAAAGCCTCTTTCGCGGGCGGGGAAATAGCGCCTGTGCTTCACGCGCGAGTGGACTTGGCCCAATATGCCATAGCCGCTAGGAAGATAGAGAATTTCATAGCCTTGCCTCAAGGGGGGCTTATAAACAGGCCTGGGACTGAGAAAATGTGGGCGGCTCCTGGGTGGGAGTATGAGCATAAAGCGCGGCTGGTTCCATTTGTGTTCTCTCAGGACGACGCTCTTGTATTGGTGTTCAGCGATTATTTCATTGACGTTTGCAGCAAGGAAGGGATTTTTGTGAGAATACCGGGGAGTCCTTACGGCGGCGATACCTTGTCTTCTCTGCGCTGGCTGCAATCAGCGGATTACGTGTACTTGTTCCATCCCGACATAAAAACCCACGTGTTGAAAAGATACTCCAATACCAATTGGACGCTGTCTCCCGTAGATTTCAAGAACGGGCCTTTCCGTGACATGAACACCAGCGACACTCTTCACATGACCGTAAACTATGATGGCGGCTACGTTTTGAACGCCGATTTTGACTTTTTCAAAGACACTTCGGTGGGAGATTTGATAAAGCTGGAGCAGAAGATAGAGTCTAAATCTGGCGATGAAATACATATGAGGCAAAACCCGGGCGTCAGCACGGAAGAAAACCCTTTATGGACCTATATAAAATACGCTTTTGGCCCTATCAACTGGCGTACATCCGGCAAGTGGGTGGGCAAGATTATCGTCCAGCGCTGCGAGTTCGACGACTGGAAGGACACAAAGAGCGAGGACGAGTGGGTTTGGCACGATTTTAAGACATACATTTCCAAAAAGGACGCTGAAGAGAATTTCGGTTTTAGCGACTCCATCAGCGAGTACGCCACGCATTACAGATTCGCCCTGGTGCAGTACGGCGGCGGAGGCGGGCTTGGAGGGAACAGCGGCGAGGGCGACGTGGGACTTGCCTGGGACTTCGAGGGCGGGATTATCGAGCGTCTGTTCAAGATAACGGGGTTTCGCAACATGCGGAGCGCCACGGTGGAGCCTATAGACGGGATATGGCTGCCTATGGAGGACCCTTTTGTGCCAGAAACCGACGCTTGGGCCTACGGGGCTTTCAGCTCCGTCTTCGGATACCCGGCGCTGGGGATTTTCCATCAGGAGCGGTTAGTTCTGGCAAGAACCAGAGCGGACCCGCAGACAATCTGGATGTCGCGCCCGGCTTCCTGGGAGGATTTTGACACCTCCATACCGAGCAAGGACGACGACTCCATCAGCGTGACGCTGGCGAGCAAGCAGATAGACGAGATACGGGGCCTTGCCTCACGCGGGGACCTTTTGATATTCACATCGAGCGCCGAGTGGTCGGCGAAGGCGGGGAGCAAGAGCGACGTGTTCACCCCGTCCTCCATCGTGATAGTTCCCTCCGGGTATCACGGCAGCGCGGACATACAGACGCTGGACGTGGACAAGGGAACGCTCTTCGTCCGCAAGTACGGCACAGCCGTCAGGTCTATCGGGTATAACCTGGAGGTGGACGGGTACGCCAGCAGCGACATATCGATTATGTCGGTTCATATGCTGGAAAAATCGCCGGTGGTGGCATGGGACTACCAGCAATCCCCTTGGGGCGTCGTGTGGATTGTGCTGAGCGACGGCAGCGCTGTGGCCGTCACGCTTCAAAGCGAGCACCAAGTGAACGCGTGGACGCGTCAGCTCTTTTCGGATATGTTGGTGGAAGATGTGTGCTGTGTTCCCGGTATCACTCAGGACGACGTGTACTTCATTATGAGAGAAATTAACGGCTCCGCTCACTTGAGCCGTCTGAAACGCAGGGATGAAGTGGTTGACGCTGGCGTGTTTATCGAGGAAAACGGCTTCGCGGTAGATTCGATACTTGAAACGCTGGATTGGGAGCTTCAAGCCAACAGCACGCTTCAGGCAAGGCATAAACATCTGCCGGTGGTGACTTTCCGGCTTCTCAACACTCACGCCTTGACAGCGGGTATTATAAACGAACATAATAAAAATATAGACGATATAAAATTAAACTTTTCGCAGACTTTCCCGCTGTTTACCGGCGACGCGCGTTTAGTGATACCTGGCGGGGCGGCGAGGCAGTGTTTTGTCAGGGTGTTGAGCAAGCGTGACATTGACGGTCCAATAACAATATTAGGTCTATTCCCGGAGGTGGTGATACCCGAATGAAAGCCGAGGCTATAGAGTCAGTTCCTGATGATGTCGTTAGGCTTTACGAGCGTATGACGGAGAATGAGCGCCGTTTTTTGAGCGATAACTGGGGCGTGAACACTCTCGATGGCATGTTGGAGGCTGAAAGGCAGTCTGAGCTGTGCTGGACGATATTTTTGGACGATGAGCCCGTAGGGATATTTGGCTGTGCGCGTGTTCTGGGGGAAGACGGAGAGGATAGCAATGTCGGCTCCGCATGGCTGGTGACGGCTCCGGGCATAGAGAAGATAAAACTGCGCTTTGTGAAGCACACCAAAGAGTTTTTGCTGAAGCTGTTCGAGCGCTTCGACATTTTGATATGTTCGGCCAGCGCGGAAAATGAATCGCTGGTGGACTGGATTTATTGGATAGGGTTTGAAGTTTTCGCTGAAGATAGATTTGTGTATGGGAGGCTGGATAAATGTGCCTGCCGATGGCTATCTCAGTAATAGGCGGGGTGATGAGCGCCGTAAGCGGCGTTATGGCGGCTCAGGCTCAGGCTCAGGCGTATGAGGCGCAAGCGGCTATGGCCCGGAATAACGCCCGGCTAGCCGAGAAACAGGGAGTGGAAGAGCTCAGAAAAGGGGCCAGGGAAGCGAAAGCTTTCCGCAGGGAGGCCGAGCAGTTTCAGGGCGGTCAGCTGGCGGCTCTTGCGGGAAGCGGGGCGCAGATGTCCGGCTCTCCGCTAAATGTTATGGCTGATACGGCTATGGGGATAGAGGAAGACGCGGCTATGCTGCGCTATAACGTGTTAGGGCGCAAGTATGAGCGTGACGTGCAGGCGGTGAATTTCCGCAACCAGGCGAACGCCGCTGACGCTGCCGCCAGTAACGCCCGAAGCGCTGGATGGTGGGGCGGGATAACGTCCATTCTTGGGACGGCGCAGAGCGTTATAGGGATGTCGGCTGGGAGCCCTACGGGGTCAAGCGTCAACGGCGGGCAGATAACCCTTGGCGGGCAGGGCGGGGGCGGGAAAACCACGTTCCGGAACGGTTCAGGGACCGGGGCTTTGTATGGCCAGACTTACGATATGTTCTGGAAAAACGGAGGGCCGCCAATAATCAAAAGAAAATGGTGGGACTTCGACTTCCCGGATTAGGGGTAAAAAATCATGGTTGATAGATACAGGAATCAGATAAACCAAGAAGGCGTCCCGACGGCTTTCGGGAAGAACTACGTTGACGCTCATGCCACGGGAGCAAACGTTTGGGAGGCCATAGGCGGGTTTGGGGAAGGCATAGAGAAATTTGGATTATTCCTGAAGCGTCAGCAGGATTTGAAAGACGCGAAGGCTGCCGCCGAAGCCCGTAAGAAGTACAACGACGCCATGAAACAGCAGAAGGCCCAGCAGAAAGCCCAGCAGAAGGCCGACGCCAACAAAAAGGGAGCCAGCGGAAGCAAGGCGGGGAGCACGAAAGACCTTGCGGACGTTTCCAAGAGCATAAGAGAAGACATTGCCAAGGACCTGACGCCTGAACAGCAAGAAGCTTTCAACACCATGGTGGGGACGGAGAACGACGACGTTCCGCCTGTTGGTGACAGTATAGACGCTCCCGTTGACCTGACGGCCATAGATGAAACTATGGAAGAGCCTCCGATGGGGGCGTGGGAGAGCTCGGCGCACGAGGCTTTAGAGGCCAGCGCCGCTGGTATGGCCCCAGAGTCGCCGGGGGCGTGGGACAACGCGGCCGCCGGCGCTGTAGATGAAGCTATGGCCGCAGCAGTGCCAGAGGCGGAGACTCCGACGCTTTCGGGAGAGGGTGAGCCTACGGGTATGGCTCCGCCTACGGAAGCGCCGGAAGTTCCAGCCGACGTTCCGCAGGGGCAGGCCCCAAGCCCGGTAGAAGCGCCTCAAGCGGCGACAGCGCCGGCCCAAGCGCCGCAAGGCCAAGCGCCTGTTCAAGCTCCTGTTCAAGCGCCTGTTCAAGCGCCGCAAGCGCCGGCTCCAACGCGGACAAACAAGGCTCCTGTAGGTGACGCGGCGCTTTGGACACAGCAGGCGGCCAAGGATGAGATTAAAGAAAACACCGCCAAGGCTACGCAAGCGCTCAATGATTTGGCTCAATCGGCGAAGAACGACGTTATAGATTTGGGCGCTCAGGGGACTATAAGCAACGAGTCTTTAGAGCGCAATATAAACATACTCAGCAGCAGTATCCGTGGTTATGGTTCACAGAATAAGAACACGGAATTACAGATAAACAACGCGATAAAGAAAGAAGTGTCGGCGCTTATCCGCGACGCCGCCATTGCGTCCGTTCAGGGCTCTCCGCAGAAGGCCTACAACCTCATGATGGACTCCCGCCTTACGGCGGCAGACAAAAAACAGGTATGGTCCGCGCTGAAACCTGTTATCACGGAACTGAAAAAAGAACAGCAGACCCGGCAAAAAGAGGCCCGGCTGGACACGATACAAAGCTATGTTGACGGATTGATAAAACAGTATCCGCCGGGGAAAGAAAACGAAGGCCTTAAATATATCGAGGGAAATTTCAAAGGCTCAGATGAAGTCGATATAAAGAAAGAGTATAACGCCCGCGTTAAAGAACAGAAAGAAAGCGCTTCGGAGAGGGCCGATAGAAAGAAAAATGAGCAGCAGGAGTACGCAAACCAGCTTGCAAGTGACTTTGCCGACGGCAATATAAGAAGCAGGCGGGATATAGAATCTGACGTTATTCGGGGGAATCTGACGCCAACACAGGCCAAAGCTTATAACAACATGGTTAGTGCGGCTGGCACGCGGAAAGCGGCTGAAAGTACTCTCTTGAGAAACATGGGCGTTGAAGCTTGGAACAATCTTTCTAGGGCTCAGCAGGAAGAGCGCGTCATGCAGGTTTTGGGACGAACGCCGGAGAAGCGCAAAGAGATACTGGACGAAGTTCAGGAAGGTATGCTGAACGGCACTCTTACCGATGAAAACTTGAAGAAGCTTTTCGCGGAAGGCTATATCACAAAATCAGAGCTGGACCAGAATTTGAAAATCCTGAAAGATATTTCCGACGAAAAAAAGGCCGTTATTCAATCTGAGAAAAAGTCACTGGCGTCTGACATAAGTAATATTTTTGGGAAAGATAAGCGCAAGCCGGACACGGCCAAGATAGCTCAGTTACAAGCTGAGTTCAACGAGAAGGCCATAAAACTGGACCCCAATGACAAAGACTACCGGCAAAAGCTTATAGATTTGCGTAAAGAAATAGTCGTCAGCGCCGTGGTTGACTCCAAGGTGAATCTGACAAAAAGCGGCTGGTTCGGAGGGGAAAGCGAAACCAAAGTTGGAACGGCTTTCAATAAGTGGCTGGAAGAGGTGGACAGCGCTGCAGTCAACACTTCGGAGACACAAAGGCAGATTTACAAGGACAACGTGAATCTTGGGGGACAAGCGCCGTCTGGCAGGAAAATCGATACGCCAGGCGGGAGTAACTTTATGGACTTCGGCGGCTCACAAACGCCGCAAACTCCGCAAGCGCAAGCCCCAAAGACCGGCGGTGGAGCCGCAAGCTTCCTGCCAAGCGTGAAGCCAGTGAAGACAAGCAATTTCGGCGTGGACAGAGTGACTCATACTCACGGCGGCGTAGACTACGCCGCGCCAAAGGGAACGCCTATCGTTACGCCGGACCTGAGTAACTTCAAGGGCTCTTTGCGGGTCAGTCAGCGCTCGTACAGTGAGACTGGCGGCAACATGGCGGTGTTGACGGGGGAGACAACCGACGGGAAGACCGTCAGTATCCGCATTATGCACATGCAGGACGGGAGCGGGCCCAAGGCTGGGACCGAGGTCAACGCCGGCGACGTGATAGGCAAGGTGGGGAACACCGGCAGAGTGCACGCCTCCAAGGGCGGCGACGGAAGCCATATGCACATCGAGGTCAAAGTGGACGGCGAGATTGTCGACCCGGATAAGTTTTTCGGGAGCGGCGGCGAGAGCGCGCCTAATATCCCGCCTAGCGCCGCAATATCTGACGATATAGGAGAGAGTGATGATGGCGAGGAAGAACAGGAGTCTGAACCGGAAGAAGAGGAATCTGGGGAGCCCGGACAAGAGGGAGAAAGCGAAAACGAATCTGGAGAGGATACATCTGGAGAAGATAATGCCGGCCAAAACGGCCAGGAACAGGGAGGCGGAGACCAGGCCGGAGGGCAGGCTGACGGTCAAACTAGCGGAAGCGCTCCATCAGTACCGCCAGTAGAGAAGGCCAAGAGACGCCCAATCTCCTACGACGTACCTATCTTCATGGACAGCGCCAACGACATGCCCCGGTCACGCGACCAGCTTCCGAGGGCCCCGTATAATTTCGGCAGACCGCCGATAGAAGAGTTTTTCCGATAGGTGATATAATGACGCCTGGGAGAGGTCAGACGTTTATTTCTGGCTGCCCGGTGAGGCCTAGGACCTCACCAGGACTTACGTCCTATTGTGAGGGAATGTGCGCTTTGATAACGCGGATTAAGTCCGCCAGGGCTCGTACGAGTTCCGCGAGAGCTCGTACGAGTTTTCTTATCTCAGCTAGAAGTATGATAATCAGTATCACACAATCACCCCCTTTCGGGGGCTACCAAAACCCCATGACAGTTACGCTGAATTTCCAGCGCCCTCTCCTGGAGAGGATTATATCCCATTATGCGTGAATGTAGGTGAATGTAAATGGCAGCTGAAACGCCGTTGAAACCGCCGGTGATAGAAGAAGAACCGGTGATAGAAGAAACCCCAATAGAAGAGCCAGTAACAGAAGAGCCGGCTCAGCCCGCGCTTGCCCCGACGCCTAATCAGGAACAGAACTATCTGTTCGAGCCGGAGGCGAAGTCAGCGCAGGCCAAGCCTAAACCTGAGCCGGAAGAGCCGGATATACCTGACCCGGTGGACCAGATAGAGATGTTGAAGGCCGAATACCCCGGCTTCAGTACCAATATGGACAACGCTATGAAATGGGGATGGTCTACCGATGAGATACGCGCTCATCTCCGAGAGAAGGAGCAAGCGGCGAATCTGTATCATGACCAGAACAAGCTGAACGCGTATTTTAAGCGCACGCCTGAGAGCATGAAAAAATTTGAAACCATGGCCAGGCATGACGCGGAGTACAAAATATGGAAGGCCTCCGGCGGCGAGCTGACGCGTCCTCAACAGAAAGAGATAGCCAAGAAAGAGCAGGAGCTGGGTTTGAAGCCTGGCAGCTTGCTGAAGATGGACGCTGTTACGCGGGCAAAGATTATGGCCATAGATACCTCCAAGCTGCAAAGTATGCGCGAAAAAGTGATAGATAACCGCACGGGAAGCGAGAAGCTGCAAAGGGAGAACAGCGACATTGGCTGGAACCGCATATTCTCTATAAACCCGGACGCGCCTAAATATACCGATAAATTGAAACACAATGAAGAGCTTATAAAAGAAATGGCGCTGCCGGAAGACGTTGATTGGATAACTAAGAACGTGGGCGGCGCTGTAGAAATGGGCGTTCAGCAGGCGAGAACGGCGGCCAGGAGCGCCCCGCAAATGGCGGTTGGAGCGGCTGTAGGCGCTGTGGCGGGGCCCGGCGGGATTGTCACTGGAGGTACCGTAGGCTACAAGATAGGCTCTGCTTATGAGATGTTCAAGATGGAGGCTGGGAGCGCCTATAACGAGTACCGCGAGGTGAAGGACGTTAACGGCAAGAGCATGGACCACCACGCGGCTGCTGGGGCGGCTTTGCTGGCGGGGGCTGTGAACGCAGGAATAGAGTTCGCCGAGGCCAGCGTGTTTGCCAAAATGCTTCCCGGCGGGAAGGAAATGCTTGGGGGTCTTACCAGGGAAAGCATTAAAGAGCTTATGCAGGTTCCAACTATCCGCGGAGCGCTGGCGAAGGTTGCCAAAGAATACGTTAAGGGCGATAGTATAGAGGCTGTTCAAGAGATGATTCAGGAGCTTGTGACCATTATGGGCGAGGCTTTAGGCCGCTACGCCTCCGGCCAGAAATATAACCCCATGGACGTGAGCGAGGCCACACAGAGAGTCTTGGAAACAGGGAAGCAAATGATGGGGACAATGGCCGTTGCCGGTATATTTGGAGCGGGAACCAACGCCTATCGAGGCGTCAGGCACGCCCAGGGAGGCAAGCCGTATGTAACCTCCAGGGGCGTAGATTACCAGGCCCAGGCGGAAAAGGCGGGCAAGGCCATAGACAACGGCGGCAGCGGCGACGGGCGTAGTCTGGAGTTGGCCCGCGAGATAGTCTTGCAGCAGAAAATCGCGGCTTTCCGTCAGCAGGAGAAACAGGCTCAGGCCGAGACGATTGTCCAAGAACAAAAAGAGCAGAAAGAGCAGCAGGCTGTCCCGGAGCCGCAACAGGCTCAGGAACAAACGACAACGGCCCAAGAAGCCCCTCAGACTACTCAACAGGAACAAGTAGCCGTCCAAACGTCAGAGGCTCAACAGGCGGCTTCTACGGCGGACGTGGCCAGCGAGGCAAGCGTTAAAGAGACGGTGGAGAATGTGGCGGACGCAGTCGCCGATACGGCTGTCGAGGCCGGGGTGATGGAGCCTGAAGCGGCTGCCAGCGCCGCCGAGGGCGTGAAGGCCGTTGCGGAAGAGGCGATACAGGAGCCCACGGTTGTTCAGGAGCGGGAGCAAGCGGAAACACAAACGCAAGCGGAAACACAAACGGAAACACAAACGCAAGCGGAAACACAAACGGAGACACAAGCGCAACCGCAAGCGGAAACGGCTGTGGCGGGGAATGAAGCCGCGGACGAGGCCACGTATCCGGCTGACTGGGACGAGTACGAAGAGCCGCCGGAAGTGAAGAGCGTGTTTTTGCCTGTGGGGGCCGCAGAGTTGTATTTCCAAGGCTCGCCGGTGTTGGACGAGGTGGACTTGTCGCATATGGTTGGGGATGAGATTGCGCTGTCTGAGCAGGACTATACCCGCTTGGTGGCCGAGGACCCAAATTTTGCCAACGAAGTGAACGGCGAAGTGAGGTTTGGGGCTAGGCAGATGACTACTCGCGAAGGTATGTACTGGGCCGCCAAGAGCGGGAAACCCTTCTACGGGTACGGCGACGCGGCGAAGGGAAACATGGCCTTGGAGAAGGAATTTACCGAGGCTCTTGTCAAGGCTGGGGTGGGGAAGGAAAAGGCCAAGGTTATGGGCAAGCTCTTCATGCGTGAGGCGATGAGGATTGCTGACGCCTCGAACGGGGCAATGTCCGTGAGAGACGCCTTGAACGTGCAGATAAAGAAGGCCAGTGAAGAGAAGTTCTTGGAAGAGCTGCAAAAGCATGGAAAAAAGGGCAGGCGGTATTTCCAAAACATTGACGAAGCGGGGCGTATGTTCATGACCCACGCTATGTCGTCCAAGATGTTGGAGGCGAACAAAAAACGGTTCGGAGACCTTAAATTTCTTGCGCCTTCTTTGGGGATATTCAGGGAGGATAATCCTTCTTACCGCAAGTACGGCGATGTGATTTTCATTGCGCCCAAGGACATGTTGAATTTCGACGACAAGGACATGACCGTAAAGCAGGCGGACTTTTATACCCCCACGGTGAGAAATGTGGAGCCTGGCGAAACGCCTGAGCAGGTTGTTGAAAAACTGAAGGAACGCACGAGCGAGAGCGGCGGCATAGCCGGGTACTCTGCGGGCACAGACAGCTTTGTGTACTTTGAATCTCGTTACTCCAAGGAATTTCATTCTATCGAGGAGATACAGAACCAGCGTGACCAGTTCAAGAGTAACGCCGATTGGGTGATGGACAGCCTTGAGCTTATGCAAGAGTATGACGCTTTGTCTGAAAAAGTGGGCGGTCATGAGACTTTATTTGCCCTTTTTGATAGAGTGCTTGCGAGAGCTGGCGAGGTCGAAGATATTGACGCTGAAAACTACATGGAGTACGGCGAGATTATAGCCGAAGAAGCCGAAAAGATGGGCTTGAAGCTGAGTGAAAAGGCCATTTATGTGGCTGACCATCTTTTCTATAACGCCCGTAGCCCTGAAGCGCTGTACTTCGAGGCAAAGTTTATGCGCGTGGTAAACCCTGGGGAATTCAAGGGCGTACTTGTCCCGAATACGGTGTCGGACAGCATGAAACAGTACTTGAAGGACAAGGGCCTTACCGTGATGGAATACACGCCTAGTACTGACTGGGAGAGTAACGGCGTTGTTTCCAGTCTTTCTGACCCGAACATGGACGAGGCGCTGCTGGAGCTGGCGGACGTGCTGGCGGAGAAGACGGATATATTCTTCCAGAAGCGAAGAATAAACGCCGTGCCGACGGGCGTTCAAGTTGGCGACAGACTGTTCCCCATTCGTGAGACGAGTCTGAGCGCCCTTGAGAAGCTGCTTGATACCGGGCATGACGTAGGGCCTTCCATTGGGATTGTCAGGCAGGGATTGAGCGCGACGAAGTATAACTCCGCGACGATTATTTACGGCAGGGACACGGTAGACCCGGCTGTGAACGAACGTAACCTTATATACCCCGGAGACGCCGCTACGCCAAGACATAAGGAACCTAAAACTTCATATAACTTCCCAGAAAATATCGCCAAACTTCGCGAGATAGCTGGAGATTTGGCTGACGGCATAAACCTCGATGACGAAGAAGAGCGGGTGTCTATAGAGTTATCCAACATGCCTTTAGTCAAGCAGAAGTACACCGAAGCTACTGGCGTCACTCTCACTCCTTATCGGTCAGACATGACAGACGAAGAGTTTGACGCTTATACAGATGTAGCTTTGAAAGAACTCGCTTTGCTTAGGGATTGGATTAAAAAGTGGATGAGAGAGAATCTCGCCTTTAAGCAGACTATAACCACAATAGTCTACGACAACGATGATTTATGGCATTACGAAGAAATCCCGTACAGCGAAGAAGCCGCCGCTGAAGCAATGTTCAGAGAACAGCAGCAGGTAGATAGAAAGGCGTTTGGTTCGATAAAAGAAGTTCAGCAAAACAGGGGCAGGCTGAACAATCCCAACGAGCCCCGCAACTTAAATTACTTCGAGGTCAAGCCTTTCAGGACCGTTGACAACAAAGAAATCAAAGGCATAGTCATACCTGACTCAGCGCCTCAAGCTCTCAAGGATAAGTTGAAGGCCTCTGGCATACCTTTTGCGGAATACGACAGTTCTAAAATAGTCTCCAACGGATACAGGGCTACAGGCGGGGAAACACAGGCGGACGCCGCTCGTTCCATGGCTATGTCTTTAACTAGGACGGAGGATATCTTCTTCCAGGGCAGTGACCCCGCCATTGCTGAGGCTCCGGTAAAGCTTACCGGGGAAACGTCCGGGATAGTTGGGCATTTGTCTCAAGACGTGGCCGATTTTCTTCCTGGGAAAAACGCTGGTCCTGTTTATATTTCTCAAGGAACGCTGGATAATATTGACCAGAAGCATAAAGAACACTTTGTTAAAGTTGGGTTTAAGAATGCAGTAGAATTCGTTCAGTATGTACTCAATAACTTATCGGCTATATATGGCGCTAGGGATAATGCATTTTACTTTGTTGACAGGCAAAGCTCTCCTAATCATACAATTGTTGTTGAGGCGCGATTTAACGAAACTAACGGGCGGTATGAAATAACTACGGCTTATCCTAGGCGTTCTGACTTTTATGACAGAAAAACTCCGCTTTGGGAAAGGGCGCAGACCAATCATTCTCTTTCGAGAACCCCTCGCGCTATCTCGGGCCAAAGTGAAGTTTCTGGTGAGATTTTATCCGCACAGGGCAGGAATGTCAAAGGGGAGCCGGAAGTGCGTTTCCAGTTTGGCGATAGACAGCCTAACGCTGTACCTGAAGGCGTGAGTGACGCCGACAGGATGTTCGCTATCCGGGAAACGGACGAGCACGCTCCAATCATCAGCTGAGAAGTCAGCGTAAGGTTACTCCCAGTTTCCCCCTCGGGGAACAAAGAAAAGTCTCGCAATATATTGAGAAAGCCCGCGTCGCTGGCTATTTGGAAATAGCTGTTGGCATACGCAAAGCCTCTTATCGATTCATAAGTCCATTTCAAAGGCATAATAGACGCAGTAATCACATATACCAATTCATTCGCGGGGTCTATCAATGTCGCCCAAGGCCTTGAATTGTCCGTGTCGCTGATTATTTCCCACAGCTCTTTGCTCAGGTGATAGTTGTTTCCCCGCCCGTTGGAGGTTTCCCCAGGTCTCGGCCCCGGCAGCAGGTCATCGAGGTCCTCGTGCCCAAACACCCCCGCCCACAGACGGATAGGCGCGCTCCACAGGGACCACTCAGCCACCGCCGGAGTATGCTTCGGGTCATTCACAACCCACGTGGCTTTCCACCGGACGCGGAAATAATGCCATGCGTTAGGCGTGTACTCCCCCGGATGATAAAGAAGATTGAAATCCCCCTTCGTCACCGACGGAATATTGTCGTCCACGTCATACCCCCTGCCGCGGGCGTTGTCCGGGGTAAATCGAGGCATTGGAGCTATCCCCACCGCCGGAGACAGCGTAACGTCAAAGGTTCTTACCACCGTTCCCGTTGAAAAACTGGAATCGGCGCTCATTTCTATCTGCACTTCTCGTATCTGTTTCCCCACCGGGCAATCGAAGTTGACGTTCAGCGAAGGTTCCCAGTCTCCCGGCGTTGTATCAATCAGGTTCGCCATGCTATTTCCATCCCCCTTTCTTCAGCTAATAGGAATAGGCTCTTCCCACCAAGGCGGCAGGTAGTTTATATAAGGCACATTCACCAGGTCCGCCGGAAACACAATCACCGGAGCCGCCGGGCGTCTGTCTATCAGCTCGTTCAACCCGTCAAGCTGGCTCTCCGTCACGTGGAAATGCTGTCCTTCAGGCAAGCCGGCGGGCAGCAGCATACCCAGCTTTTCATGCCCCCACGGGTCATTGGGGTCCGTTGGCGGAGTCACAATATCCCGCAGTTTCTCCAGCTCGTAGTCCGTCAAATGGTTGTGATGTTCCCCCGCCGGAAAATCTGTCGGAAACAGGCCCCCCAGCGCTTCATGGTCTATCGCGCCGTTAACGTCAAAGTTGTTGATAATGTTGATAACCTTCTGCCACTGCTCCTGCGACAGGTGATAATGCTGCCCCTCAGGTAAACCAGCGGGCAGCAGGTTACTCAGCTTCTCATGGTTGTCCTCGCCGCCCGTTCCCGTCCCCGTCCCCGTCCCAGAACCGTCGTCCGTCGTGACGGGGTATATCACCCACAGCTCCTTCCCGGCCAGCGAGCCGGACATGGTGGCCGGGGCAACTCTGCACGTCATAGCCATAGTCAACGGGGTGGCGCAGTTTTGGGCCGACTGCGAGGTGATACAGAC
>LSPZ01000095.1_pt1 | contig 16010 bp, 20 predicted proteins | sample 651281 | NCBI WGS metagenome assembly LSPZ01 (sample SAMN04438313, study PRJNA306036) | termite gut metagenome | isolation source: viral DNA filtered from gut of termites from termite colony 2 | host: Coptotermes formosanus | place: USA: New Orleans, Hayne Blvd. | collected 2013-06-18
GTACCAATGGTGCTAACCTAACATTCGACCATCTAATTGCGCTGCAATATAACACGCGGGCTGCAAACGCACCGGATGGCCGCGCGGGTTATGCGCTTAATAGTAAGAGCATTGGCTATTTGTCGACTCAGAAATCAAGCACAGGTCAATATCTTTGGGATCCCGCTGGTGGCTTAACAATTGCATCTCCGGATCGCCTTAAAGGTCGCCCATACGCTGAGTCTCAACAGCTTCGTGGCAACTTGAGCAAGGGTACCGCCAACGCGATTTGCTCTGAGATCATTTATTCGAATGATTGGCAGGAACTGCTTATTGGTGAGTGGGGAGTAATTGAAATTATGGTTAACCCCTACGACTCTGATGGTTTTGCGAAGGGCGATTTACTGTTACGCGCGTTCCAAACGGTCGATGTTGGGGTGCGTCATGGCGCATCCTTTGGCGTTATGTCAGACGCGCTTACACCTGGATTTTGATACTCCTGTGAGGTAGCAGCTTCCCATCCGGGCAATGCTCGGATGGTTTTTTTTATTAAAGGAAAAAAAATGAAATTTAAAGTTCGGGCGGGTTATCTGGTAACCCAAAAAAAAGTAATTAATATTGATGTTGGCGGACAGAAAAAGAAAGAGATCCAGACCAATACTTTTTACGCTGGTCAAGATGTCGATCTAGAGGAAAAAGACGCAGATTTACATTTGCATAAACTTGAGCCGGTCGGTGCAGACGCGAAAAAATTTATCGAATCTAAAGCGGTAAAAGGGTCGCCTCAAGTTCAGGGCGTCGCAGCCTCTGCAAATCCTGCTGCTATTCAAAAGCAAATTGATGACGCTGTCGCTGCTGCGGTTGCGGACGCGGTCGAAAAAGCGTTGTCCAGCACTGAGCCAGTAGCACCGGAACAAAAATAAAAAAATGTTTGAAGAAGACCTCTTTGCCTTATTTTTTGATAGCGGTATGCCCTGCTTATTTAAAGAGATCGAGTATGTTGTTCTGCTTGACATGCCCGATGACATGATTTTTGATGGCGGTCAGCAAAGCCGAGATTATACGATGACTTATCAATCGATTAATTTACCAGGATTGCGCAGCGGAAACAGTGTTTCTATTGCTGGTATTGATTATAAGGTTAGAGAGGTTTCTACAATTGATGATGGAGCGCTCTCGCGCGCCAAATTAACAAAGATATGAGCAAGGTTGAAACAATTCTGCAAGTAGCATTTTCGGCGATTAATACCGATGATATCGGCGTACCAATAGAACGTAGCCGAGTAATCCCGTTTGAGCGCGACGAGTTACCCGCGATTGTTTTGCGGCCATTAAATGAAGATTCTGAGCCTGTTGGGACAAATCTACTGAGGTGCATGCTGGCAATTGCAATAGACATACACACGCGAGGAGATATACCAGATGCAGTTGCAGACCCTATAGCTGATGCCGTGGATGTCGCATTGCGTGGATCTGTGGATTTGCGTGGTCAGATCGCTAAGGTTTTTCGGTCAAATAAAGCATGGGAGTTTTCAGATGCGGATCTCGCCGCCGGGAAACTCACCTTAACGTATCAGATTCATTATACAGACCTGGCCTAGCCAGAAGAAAGGAGCAATAAAATGAGCAGTCAGCAAATAATGTTTGGATCCGGGATTTTATACGGCGTGCAGACCCAAGACGGTGCGGGGAATCCCGTACAGAATGCAACACCAGTGCAATTCGCCAACCTGCAAGAGACCGCAGTTAATTTCTCGTTTGATGAGAAATCATTGTACGGCGCGCAGCAATTCCCGATTGCGATTGGTCGCGGTCAGGGAACGATTGAATTACAATCATCCATGGCGTCGATCAATGGTGCAATTATCGGAGATTTATTTTTCGGATCGGGCGCACAAAATGCTAAACGCGGAATTACAAATTATTCGACGTCGGCTGTTGATACTGTGACTATAACCCCGCCGGGGTCGGGTACTTTCGTTACTGACCTTGGTGTTGTTGACGTTGCGACTGGTACAGCACTGAGAAAAGTTGCTACATCGCCTGGCCAAGGTCAATATCAATCAACAGACGATGGTATTTATTATTTCGCTGCCGCAGACGCGGGCATAAGCATTGTTATCACTTACGAGTATAGCGCGACTAGCAATACCTCAAAAGTTATAAATATAACTAATCAATTGATGGGGTATGTGCCGACCTTTTCTGCTCGGCTCAAATTGCCGTATGGCGGTAAAGATTTAACCTTTGTGTTCAATCGATGTTCTAGTAATCAGCTTAATTTCCCGCTGACAAATGATGATTTTGCGATCCCGGAATTTAATTTTGCTGCAATGGCCGATGATAACGGCGATATAGGTTATATAGCGCTAGACGCTTAATGGAGATTTTAATGCCTGAAAAAATAAAACTTGGCGAAAAACACTTTACATTGTTGCCAATCCCCGCTATTGGATTGCGCGCTATGGGCGATAACTTGGCCAGCCTCGGAAGTTTAGATGCGTCCGGAATCGAGGCGCTTGTATCGGCTATATATTATGGTGTATTGCGCGGGATGCCTGATGATTGTCGCAAGGATTTTTCGCGCGAATTTGTTGAATGGAATATTGGCGTCGATAATTTACAAGATTTGATGGAGCAAGTTGCAAAAGTTAATACGCTACAACGACGTGATTCATCCGGGGGGAATCGACCGGGGGAAGACGCGGCGGCGGTTTTGACTGGGACTACACCATCGCCCACGTCTGTCAATGCCTAGGCTGGACATGGGATTACTGCGAGTGGCATCTAGACTTGCCAAGGCTATCTACATTAACAGCCTACTGGCAAGACAATCCGCCCTTGCATGTCATGATCGCCGCGTTTTTAGGACATAAAAAACGGGGACGCAAAAAGCTGATGGGTAAGTTAGTGGCTGCGAATAATCCGCAGGACGTGGATAAATTGATTGCTATGTTCCCGCTGAGGACTCTGCCAAAAATTTTAACGCCAGAAGAATATTTATGGAGCAGAAAAAAATGAATGCGCCGAATTACGAATTAATTATTGGGGCGAATATAGAAGAATTGAAAAGATCGCTCAATGATGCGTCGCGTTCGACGCGCGAGATGGCCGCGGCAGTTAATCAATCGATGAATACTTTAGGAGGCACTTTCGCAAAAGTACAAAAGCTTTTTACAGGATTTACTGCTGTCCTCGCTGGCACAACAGCTTTTGGAAAAATTATACAGGAGTCCGTTGCCTGGCAAACTGAAACATTAAAAATGTCAAAGGCAATGGGCATAACCGCTGAGCAAGCCAGCGTTATGAAAACAGCTATTGGTCATATCGGCGTTGATCAAGAGCTTGTTACAGCGGGCGCTATGAGGATGTCTAAACAGATACAGACAAATAGCCAAGCATTTACAACATTGGGTATAACGGTTAAGGATGCCGCTGGCCAATATAGGCCGGTTACGGAAATAATGGGCGAGGTAAATACTAAGCTCGCCTCGATTAAAAATCCAATAGAACAAAATATTGCGGGCATGCAGATTTATGGTCGTGCATGGCAAAACCTCAAGCCATTAATGCGTTTAACAAGCGACGAAATGGATTGGGCGAAAACGCGCGCGCAAGAATTAGGGCTAGAGATTAGCAATAATTCTGCGGAGGGAGCCAGGAAATTCCAGCTTGTGTTAAACGATTTAAGCTTGATAGCCAAAGGGCTTGCGGTATCGGCTGGTCAGGCACTCCTACCTGTGTTGTCAAAGCTTGGGGAGTGGCTGGGAGAAATTGGGCCTGCGGTTTGTAAAATCTTTTCTGCTGCGATGTCTGTAATAGGCAACTCGATTATGACAATCGTTAAATATGCTGAGGCGGCAATAGGTACTTTATCGCAACTTGGTAAAGTTATGGCCGCAGTCTGGAACCAAAATAACGCTAAAGCGGCTGAAGAGTGGCAGCAAATGATGCAGGGTGGCGACACAAATAAAGAGGTTTATAACATGTGGGCTGGTGCAGATAAGCAACAGGGCACATCAGCAGATAAAAATTCAATGCCTCAACAAAGTTACGATTTTTCAAAGGAAAAAAAAGGCGGCAATACAAAACTGAAAGAATGGGAAGCGGAATTACAAGAACAAAAAGCAATGTTTATCCAGCAAAACCAGGGATATGAAATGTCATTGCAAATGGAAAAAGATTACTGGGACGGAATACTTGCAACTTTAAAAGTTGGCACAAAAGAATATGCCAGCGTTAGGAAAAAATCTTCAGATCTTGAGTTACAAATTATGAAGCAAGGAGCGCGTGATCAACGTGGATTGCAACAACAAGAAATAAATGCCTGGGTATCCCAAGAAATGGGTATGGTCGCAATGCAGGAGCAGGCGGCAAAGCAGCGCTACGCGATGGGGGCAATCAATCAACAAGAATTATTGACGCTCGAACAACAATTTGAAAATGATCGATATGAGATCCAGAAAAGCGCGTTAGAAGATCGAGTTGAATTGATGATGCAAGATCCGAATCGTAACCCAGTGGAGGTGCAAAAATTAAATGATCAGCTACTCGAAATAGAGCGGCAGCATCAAATTAAACTAAATGAAATAAAAGGCGCACAGGACAAAGAGGCTGCCGCGCCTTATTTAAGTTTTATGGGTGATGCGCAAAATAGTTTTGCGCAAGGATTAACGCAGATGCTAACGCAAGCGCAGAGCTTCCGCGCTGCTATGCAGGGGATTTTTACAACTATTGGCAATACCTTTATACAAAAGGTTGTGTCAGAGCCAATAGCAAAATGGCTGGCGGAAATGATAACTGGTAGCGCGGCATTCCAGGCATTAATGACGACAGTTACTGCAACAAGCACAGCGGCGGCAGCAACGCAAGCAACTGAGCAGCAGGCGCTTGGTGTTGCTGGGGTTATGTCAAACTCATCAATTGCTGCAACAGCTGCAATGGCCTCAGTTGCAGCCATACCATTTGTTGGGTGGGCGATGGCGCCAGCCGTTGGCGCTGAAACTTTTGCGATGGGGATGGGGTTCCTTGCGACTGCCGCTGGCGGTTATGACATCCCGGCTGGCGTCGATCCATTAACACAGCTGCATGAGCGAGAGATGGTATTGCCTGCACAATATGCAGATGTCATTCGCGGTATGTCTGCACAACCAGCAGCTACCGGTGGTAGCGGGATTACAAATATCAATATATCTGTGACGGACGCAAAGAGTTTTGAGGATTATCTCAAGAAAAACTCATCCGCATTAGCCCCAGGTTTACGTCGTCTGGCTCGTAATAACACGGCGACTTGATCATGAGTAACGCGGTTTTCCCTTTGTTACCAGGGCTTAGTATTGAGGTAACAAAGACGCCGACTTTTAGCACGATCACCGCACGCGCAGTATCTGGGCGAGAATTACGTGTATCAACAATGCCATTCCCTGTTTGGGAAATAAATCTATCATTTAATGTCCTGCGGGCTGGTCAAGGTTACTCTGAATTTCAATCTTTGCTTGGATTTTTTCTTAATCGTCAAGGATCATTTGATTCGTTTTTATTTTTTGACCCAACGGATAACCTAGCGACACAGCAGCCTTTCGGAATTGCAGATGGCACAACAAAAGATTTCCAGCTTGTACGTGCGCTTGGTGGCTTTGCCGAACCCTGCGAAAACATTGCAGGCACTCCGACAATATATTTTGATGGTGTAGTAACAAGCGCAGATTACGAAATTAGCAATACTGGAGTTGTGCGTTTTGCCGATGCGCCATCATCTAATGTACATATATCATGGACTGGTAACTATTACTACCGTTGCAGATTTGATGCCGACGATGTCGATTTTGATCGGTTTTTACAGGATTTATGGCGGCTAAAAAAATGCAGACTCATTGGCGCAGTAGGGAATAAAGTATGAAATATGCAGCGCCAGAGTTGATTGAATTTTTAAACTCTAATCAGCAATTCCGCGTTGTCGATTTATACGATATCGATCTTGTTGCTGGCGCGTCGTTACGATATACCTCATTCGATGGCCAGCTGGATTTTAACGGCAATATATACGACGGGAGAACGATAATCATTGAGCGAGGCATGACACGTACTGTCATCGGCCTAGAGGTCGACACACTTGATTTGATAATCAATGCGCTGCCTACGCATTTGATCGGTAACGTTCCGTTTTTACAGGCTCTCCGTAATGGTGCTCTTGATGGTGCGGCAGTTACTGTGCGCCGGTGTTTTATGCCTGAGTGGGGAGATGTGTCATTAGGTGCGGTAATTTTATTCATGGGTAAAGTATCGGATATGGATGTAGGCCGAACTAAAGCAGAGATACGCGTTAATTCTGACTTACACCTCTTAAATATACAAATGCCGCGAAATATATATCAACCAGGATGCATTAATACGCTTTACGACGGCGCATGTACGATGATCAAAGATACTTTCGGCGTCGCTGGGTCAATCATATCTACATCTACGGTGGCGATATTAAAAGTTTCTCAATCTCATCCGCCAGGTTATTTCGATCTTGGAACTGTCACATTTACAAACGGCGTTAATGCTGGTGTCTCTAGATCGATAAAGCAGGCAACGCCAGGCAATTTTGTTTTGATGTCCCCTCTTGTGTCAGTGCCAGATGTTGGAGATACATTAATCGCTTATCCGGGCTGCAACAAAACTATGCAGACTTGCAAAAGCAAATTCAGTAACCTAAATAATTTTAGAGGCTTCCCATTTGTTCCCGCGCCAGAATCAGTCACTTGATAAACGCCGAGCAGATGTAATATCAGAGGCAATGCGTTGGTTAAGAACCCCCTGGGAACATGCCGCCCGCGTTCGTGGTGCTGGTGTTGATTGCGCGCAATTTTTAATTGCTGTCTTTTCTTCTGTCGGCTTAATAGATGATTTTAAGCCGCCTGCTTATGCCATTGATTGGCATTTGCATCGTGGTAATCCGCTGTTTATGGATCAACTTCTCGCGCGGTCGTTAAAAATAATTACGCCGTTGCCTGGTGATATTGCGATGTTTCGTTATGGGCGCCAACCTGCACATGGATCAATAGTCACAAGTGTTGTAGATTTTTCGCCAGTGATCATACATGCCTGGCGAGATGAGGGCATGGTTACAATGACTGATTTATCTGTATCCCCACTCGCAAAACGTCTGTATGGTTATTACAGATTAAGGAGTTTTAATTAATGGGTGGTTTGTTCGGCGGTAAATCCGTCAATACATCAGACCCTATTATTGCATCGCTCAGGATTAATACATCTGCCTCCGGTAAAGCTATTGCTCTTGTTTATGGCACCACTCGAATTGCAGGTAATTTGATTTGGTATGGCGACTTTACGGCAATTGCACAGAAGGAATCACAGGGCGGAGGTAAGGGAGGTGGCGGGAAGCAAACGCATACCAGTTATACATACACCGCAGCAGCGTTGATGGGGTTGTGCGAGGGGGAGATTATTGATGTCCTCTCTCTCTGGGCAGATAAAAATCACTATGAAATGCTTTATCATCCAGAGCAAGTCTTTGCTACATCATATGCTTTTAATGTGCCATATCCGCCAATTGTTTCGGTGCCGTATTCTGGGGACTGGTGGGGAGATTTAGGAGCCGCGTATTTATCTGGAGAGTACGCAGAGCCACTTACAAAAGTAGCTAGCTTTGATATGGGCGCGGGTGGAGAAAATTCCAGGCGAGAATATATAAATAACGGTGATAACGTTTATCAGTTTTCTACTTGGGTTGTTGATAGTTTTGTCGAAGTATATTATCAATACCATTATGACGCATGGTGGGAGAGCGCCCTAGATCAAGTCAGCTTAACGTTATACCGCGGTACGACAACTCAAACGCCATTTACTCATTTACTGGTTAATCATCCATCGGAGGCGCTAGCCTATCGACGTTTAGCATACGTCGCTACCTCAAAATACGATCTTGGTGATTCTGGCAGTATGCCTAACCATACATTCGAGGTACGCGCTCTATTGCCTTATTCTGGTACTGGTGATGCTATCCCCTCTGCTGTTTTTGCAGATTATTTAACGGATGCTTATCATGGCGCAGGATTTACATCAGATAAGATCGGAGATTTAACAGCCTGGGAAATGTATTGCCGTGCGTCTGGATTATTTATATCACCCGCGTACACGGAGCAGGAGCAAGCAAGCGAGGCGCTAAAACGATTATTGCAGTGCGGTAATGCCGCAGCGGTATATTCCGAGGGGATTATTAAGGTAATCCCCTATGGAGATGCATCATCTATTGGCAATGGCGCAGATTACGTTCCAAATAACACCCCCGTTTATGCGCTGACGGATGATGATTTTTTAGGCGATGGCGATAGCGACCCGATTACAGTGTCACGAGGCAATCCAGCGGATGCCTATAATCAAGTACAGGTCAATTATTACAATCGAGACAATGGATATAACGATGATATTGCCGAAGCAAAAGATCAATCAAATATCGAGATTTACGGCTTACGTCCCATGTCGCCGGTTGATCTCAAAGAGATTTGTGATCCCAATGTAGCCCGCGCAATTGCTCAGCTGATTTTACAGCGCGCGTTATATATACGTAATACATATAATTTTAAGCTGAGCTGGAAATATTGCCTGCTCGAACCGATGGATATCGTCACGCTGACAGAGGGTAGCGGGACAGGACTGATAAATCAACCAGTACGCATAATATCAATCGAAGAAAACGATGACGGTACATTGGGTATCGAGGCAGAGGATTACATAGGTGGCGTTACATCTTACGTCGCCTATCCGTCGCAAGTATCTAGCGGATATAAACCATCCTATAACGCTACAGCATCACGATCGGCAGAGCCTATTATTTTTGATGCACCAACACGATTGACTGTATCTGGATACGAAGTATGGATTGCCGCTGCTGGTGCTGGTGATAACTGGGGGGGGGGCGATTGTCCATGTCTCTACAGACGGGGCGACATACAAATCCATAGGGACAATTGATGTCCCTGCTCGTTACGGTAAATTGTTGACCGATCTGCCTATAGGTGAGCCTGATGATACGATTAATAGTGTAGATGTTGATGTTTCAATTTCTGCCGCTCAGATGTCGAGCGGCACAGATATGGATGTCGAGCTATTAAATACTTTATGTTTAATCGGTCGTGAGCTAGTTGCGTATCGTGATGCGGAATTAATTGCTCCAGGACAATATCATGTCGGCGGCCTGCTACGCCGTGGCGTTTATAACACAGATATTCGGTCGCATGCCGTTGGCGAAAAATTCGTAAGGATGGACTCGAATGTTGTTAAATTTGCATATGATCGCGCACTGATTGGTAAGACAGTATTTTTTAAGCTGACCTCTTACAACATGTATGGTGCCGGGCAAGAAAATATAGAGGATGTCCCGGCCTATCCATATCAGATTTCCGGGCCGATAGGTCGGCCTGATTCGGTTGAGATGTTTAATATTTCCGGGGATGTTTTAAGTTGGCCAGCGGTCGCCGAGAAGGATATATCAGGCTACCGAATTAAATTTAATAGATATCAAAATACAGATTGGGCACAAGCATCATTGATTAATAGTGGTGTGATTAAATCTAGCCCCTACAGAATCGAAGTGAAGCCGTCCGGCATCGTTACACTCATGATCAAGGCAGTAGATATTGTCGGTAATGAGTCACCACAAGCAGCTTATATTGTCGCCAACCTTGGTGATGTATTACTGGATAACGTACTTGAGATTTTTGATTTTAAGGCTGATTGTTGGCCGGGTATGCTCATCAATACAATTATTGATGATGGAGGTAATTTAATTTCTGAGCAGGATTCGTTATTTTTTGATGTAGATAACTTATCAAATTTCTACGAAACAAACGCTGTTGATTTTTATAGTGAATCTTTTTACGGGTTGTGCTGGATTTCTAATGTCTGGTATCCGTCGAGCGTTGCTATTGGTCAAAAATTAAAAGTTATTTGGCAAGCCTCTGGCAAGGATTTAAAAATCGAATACCGTACTGCTGGCTCGTCATTATTTTTTAACCCGGATGAGGATGCGTTATTTTATGCGACCGATTCTATCCAATTTTTTACCCCCGACCCGTGGCAGCCATTGCCAAACGAATTACTTGCAGGCAGCGATGGTTATCAGTTTAGGATTACAAGCAATCGTAGTAACGCATTATCAACGGTAACTGAATTTGTTGCTCAAATTGACGTCCCAGATAAATTGTTAACGCTTGATGATGTGTTTATATCTGCAAGCGGTGATCGTTTGGCTGGTGCTGCTAATTATTTTTCTGTGATTAAAAATATACAACTGACTTTGCAGAATACATCGGCAGTAAGCGCCCGAGTGCTAGATAAAGATGCCTCCCTTGGGCCATTGGTAATCTGTGAGGATGCAACGCAAACCGGTGTCGGTGCAACCATTGACGCATTAATACAAGGATATTAACTATGGCAAATTTACCAAATCGATCACTTTTTGATGGTACGGATAATCCGACAACCGGGCAGGCTAAACAGATGTTTGGCGGACTTTTTGATTATCTTATCGGCTTGTTTACGCAAAGTGGTAATAAACAAGACGCGCTTAACTCGCTCACTACAGGGACGGCGATTAACGAGGCTCAATCATCTGCTATTAGCGCAGCAGATACGATTGATCTTACATCAACAACTGGGAATTTTTTACATGTTGTCGGTAACAGTCGAATTACTACAATTACGCTTAATCCTGGCGCTGAGCGCGTGCTTGTTTTTGACGAAGTTTTATTAATTGTATCATCTGCATCGTTGATACTCCCAGGCGGTAAAGACATTCTTACGGCGCCTGGTGATGTGCTTGTGTTCCGCGGAGATTCTGGCGGTTTAGTGCGTTGTATTTTGTATTCTCAAAATCGCGCAGATGCCAGTTATAAATTTATGGGTTATGTATCTACGACCGCGCCAACAGATCAGCGCTCAGGTATTTTTTGGATAAATGCCGCAGCTATGCCAACAAGTTTCCCGGTAAATATACAATACTGGGACGGTGCAGCGTGGTCGGGATCCATCAACTATACCCCTAACATCCTTGATTTATGGTCAAACCTTAGCGATAACCATGGTTATTACTGGTTCGGAGGCGAATGGAATTTAATTGATGGCGTACCGGATGTGAGCGGATTTGCTACACAAGAGCAGTTGCAGAATGTGGCAAACTCAATCCCGGCAGCAGCGAATAATGGCATCTTAACCATACAGGTTAACGGTGCGACAGTGGGGGCTTTTTCTGCAAATCAGTCCGGCAATACTGGTATCAATATTGTTACCGGTGGTGGGAATTTTATTAATAGCGGCCAAATCAGCGTTAGCACAACTCAAGTAATAAATAACACCGGGAAATCAGAAATTTGGTTTGGGTTTATTGAAATTAATAATGTATATAACGGTACTTATCCAACGTATACCGCTAGCGGTGGTGCTAGCATTATTAATTTAGCTAGATATGGTGCGTATAACGACTCCAGCTATTTTAGTGGATTTGAGTCAATTGCTGTTTTTATGCCTAATGGCGCTGGATTAGTTAAGGGTAGTCAGGGTAGCGCAATCAATTTTAGTCGGATTCAAGTGGGGTAATCTATGGATAATTTAATCTATTTTTATGCAGATCAAAATGGACAGGTTTATCAGCCGGTAAATCCTATTATTGACGGCGAATTACCAGAGGGATGTATAGCATTAACAGCAGCAGAGGTAAAAAAAATAGAAGATGATCTAGCCGCAAATCAGCCGACTATCGTAAACACGCAAGAAGAGATACAAGCTGAATTTACGCGCGCAATCCAGCGGCGTCTTGATGAGTTTGCGCGCACACGCGGATATGACGGCATATTATCTGCATGCACATATGCAAGCTCAACTATAGATAAATTTAAAATCGAGGGGCAATACTGTGTTGATATTCGTGATGCCACATGGGCAAATGCATATCAGATAATTGATATTGTAAAAACAACAGGTGTAATGCCAACGCTAGATGATGTTATCGCACAACTACCGGCACTTGATTGGCCAGCATGAGTTATTGGGCGCGTCTGTTAATTGCAATAGATCAATTGGCCAACGTAATTTTTGGCGGTTGGCCAGATGAGACATTAAGTAGCCGCGCCTATCGTCAGCACGTCGCCGGGAAAAAATCTTGGCCAATGCATTTGATTAATTTTATTTTCGTGGATGGGCAACACTGCAAGGACGCCTATGATAGCGAGCGACTCAATCGGCAGCTGCCGCCTGAGTTTAGATCAGAGACATGATTATTTTTTATTGCATAAAAACAAGCCGCCGCTAGGCGGTTTTTTTATGGGGAAAAAATGAAGAAAATAAAAGATAAAGAATTCGTTGGCGAAATATTGTATAGATTCGAAGTGCTAGAAAAAAGTATCAACAAGATATATTTTCAGGTCGAAAAATTGAGTGAGCAAAGTAAAAAAATAACGCTGCTCGAAGATCATGACACATCAAGAAAACGTGAAACAGATATCGCGTTCATCGAAATAAGAAAAAATAAAAAGGCACTGAATAGACATATAAGAGATGCAGCAGTAGAGCATCGGGAAATGGATAAATATAAAAATCTATTTATTGGCGTATGCCTTTCGCTGTCTGTTGTTTGGTCGTTGTCTGGTTGGTATTTGATCGACCGAATCCGCGAATCTACTCACTTGCTTAATAGCACGGCTCAAAAGCTGGATGTGCATATTGCCGAGCATAAAAAATAAAAGGAAAAAAATGGATATTAAGAAAAAAGCTCTAGAAATAGCGCTAGAAAAAATTCGTAAATTTGAGAGTTGCGTGCTTGTCGCATATCGATGTCCAGCAGGAGTTTGGACAATAGGATATGGCGAAACAGACGGTATTAAACCGCGTATGGTATGGACACGAGATCAAGCAGAAGAAAAATTAATAGAAAGAGCGGCTGAATTTATGGACGCGGTGCTTGCCGTCTGCCCATTACTCGACGCAGAACACCCTAATAAATTAGCTGCATGTACATCGCTTGCGTACAACATAGGGCGTGATGCTTTTGAAAAATCTACCGTCGCTAAAAAGATAAATGCTGGAGATTTTGACGGTGCGGCTACAGCGTTTTTAAGCTGGAATAAAGCAGGGGGAAAAGTTTTAAATGGACTCGTCAGACGACGTCAAGAAGAAATGAAATTATTTAAAAACACCTATCAGTATGATTGATAAAAATAACGACGGGAAAATTTCGGCGGCGGAAATCTCGTCATTTGTTGAAGGGGTAATGACGCAGGTAAAACGCTCGTGCATTTGGGCAGTCGCTGGGAAATTGACAATCTTATGGATGCTTTATTACCACTTAAACAGATTACTAGATCACTGGGAAATCGTAATCGTGTTGCTTGGTTTTTTGATTTGTCCAGAATTAATAAACAGATATTGGCGCTTGAAATTAAGGGGTAGAAACGAATAATGAAACACGCGCTGTCATTTTTCGTGCTTGTCCTTGGTGTGCTTGTTGGTGGGATTATTGGTATATGGTATGGAATATCTATGGATCGTAATGCAGATCATGTTGTATTGGCTAAGAGCCAACTTAATTGTAAAAAAATAAAAAAGAGCACATTATGCCGGTTAAAGTAGATCATTTTTTAAAGGATTTTTATGTCACCAGAACATGAGTTCTTTTTTTCCGCATTGGGGCGCATTGCCTCGGTAGTCGTCTGTTTATTAATGCTTATGTGCATAATAAGAATAATAATAATTGCCATTGATCACATAGAAAATGATTAGAAAACCTCGAAAACCCTTGTGCCGCAGATGTGGCCAAGAGGGGGTATCTGTAAACCATTGTGCTGTCTAGGTCGATTTTTTGAAACCGTTGCGCCGCAATGGTTTCCAGATGTCGCCTTCTTGGCCAAACTTGTATGAGGCTGAAATGCTAGACAAATACGCGTTAATCGGCATGACTATCGCAGCCCTATTTTTAGGCTATTTCGTCGGCGTAAAACTAGAGCGGGGCAAACAAGATGCCGCACTTGTATCTCAACTACATGCCGCGCGTGCGGCGGAACAAAAATTACAGGAACAAATCGATGCGACTGCAAAACAGACTCAGATTGACATGGCTGCCATTACTCATGCTCGTGACGCTGCTATCAACGAGTTGCGCAAGCGTCCAGTCCGCTTGCCCGCAGATGCCCGAGCTAGTATCACGGGAGCCGACGGACGTGGACTATCAAGCGAGGATGCGGGATTTCTTATCGGGGAGGCTGCCAGCGCGCAAAGGCGAGTGATTGCACTGCGCGCGTGTTATTCGGTATACGATGCAGTGAGGCATCTTATTAAACCTTAATCGAGTTGGTCGACGTTGATTTCTAGCGCGCTTGCAAGTTTCTCGCGCGTCGATCTACGATTTCTGGCGGCCGCTTCTATTTGCGCGTATGAGCCTTGAGTTATACCCATGCGTTTCGCTACTTCAGTTTGTGTTAGACCGAGGTATTCGCGCCAGGCACGTGCTAGAGAAACGCCGTTTTTTACCGAGATTGTGACGACTTTTGATGGGATGCCAGTTTCTTTAGGCGGCCGCGTAACAAGGGGCATTATATTTTTCACAAGCGCCTCATACTCGCAGAATGGTATCAACACATATTCTGGTTCCCCTGTGCCGCCATATAAAATTTTGGTATTAGTATGTGTGATCATTTCTTATTTTTACCTCATGTATCAGGATTTCCAGACCGCTTTCGGTTTCTGAAACTGTGAACATCGCTCTATATCTGCCGATTTTTAATCTATAGTCGTATTCGTGACCTTTCAGGTGTGCTACGTGCCGAACATCCGGGAAATCCTTTAACATATCGATGGATTCAAGGATTTCTATTGCAACGCTTTCCGGAAACTTTTTTATCTGTCGAAGCGCTTTGCGGGTATAAATTACCGTGCTCATTCCTATATTATAGGATTAATATTAGTTTATTGCAAATATACGTCAATTTAAACTTTGAGTGCTTAAAATTTAATTTGATACCGACATATATAGTTTTGCATAGTCTATGCGCAAAAAAGCTGCCTTTTTGGCGGCTTTTTTATTACAAGGTTAGTCGTGTTTGTAATCTTTTTTAGTTACAAAATACGATAAAAATCATTCCCGCAACCTAAAAACATGACGAGGCACAACAATGGATTTAATGCAGTTAAACTAAAAATGTTGCGGATACGATTTAAAACTATCCTAATGATTTTATTATAATTTTTATATCCACGCCTGAGATTGAAACGTATTTATAACTTATTGATTTTGTTTGTATTTATATAACAACCTCCGCAACTTGCGGGGATTGTCTCCGCAACTACCTCGCCGGTAATACCGTCTCGCCCCGCCGTCGATAAACTGCCTGCGTTATTTTTTGAGTGGTGTGCCCAAGTAGCTTGCTTGCGTGGATTAAGTCGATTTCACTGGCGGCTTTTGATCTAATGTCCCTAAATTGGCAATTTAAAATTTTTTGCCGAAGGTCTTCGTCTTCTGTTTTTTTCGCAGCCTCTTTTCTGGCTGCGCTATAGTGTTTAGATAGTGTTCCACTTGTGAGCGATTGACCGTGTGGCGTTGATACAATAAATATGCTTTTTATATTTTTACGTCTGCTAAATACTGTTGTAATAAATTCTCCTAGCGCATTTTTCCCGTTATCGTCAGACAGTAGTATTCTTAGTTTTTTACCAGTCTTGTTTTGTTTTATCTCTAGCGCCCCGTCTTTGATATCAGAAAATTTCATCTTTAATACGTCAGCTGGGCGCTGCCCGGTCAAATATGCCAAGTCCATCGCATCTTTAATGTCTTGACGAGCTGACGAATATATTGTGTCCCAGGCTTCGTCATCAAAATATATATCCCTTGGGTGCTGCTTATTTTTTTTAATGCCGGTACATGGGTTTTCTTTGTCTGTATATCCCCACTCGCGCGCTAGGTTAAAGACATGTGAGAGTATTGATAACTCTTTATTTGCTCCAATAGGTGCTTTTCGTCGATTGTCTCTGTACTGCGC
>LSPZ01000096.1_pt1 | contig 15952 bp, 14 predicted proteins | sample 651281 | NCBI WGS metagenome assembly LSPZ01 (sample SAMN04438313, study PRJNA306036) | termite gut metagenome | isolation source: viral DNA filtered from gut of termites from termite colony 2 | host: Coptotermes formosanus | place: USA: New Orleans, Hayne Blvd. | collected 2013-06-18
TTCCTCTTTTTCTTTTAGACATGCTTTCACCTTATCGAGCCCAAACCTGTATCGTAATTATCGCGATAAATCGAATTTTCAACTTCTTTTTTAGCATCGTCGATGATAGATTGGCTGTTTGGTATCTGCGCCTTGAACAGATCTACTACGTTGATCAATAACCCAGCAAAATCGCCTCCTAGTTTGTCGCAAGTGGTTGTCCACAGCTTTTTCGCCTGTTTCTCGGTAACGTTGCCTTTCTCATCTGTGACGTACTCGAACACTTCAAAGAAAATCAGCTGGCCTGTTGCGCAGATACCATCATATGGCTCTTCCGTGGGATTTTCCTTCATAAAGCCCGCTCGGCTCAGGGCTGCCAAGAAATCACGGAGGGCTGCCTCTGTATTATCCAACTTTTCATCGCGAATCACCGATCCGTCATAGCCACGATAAGTTGTAATCCGACGCTGGTTAGCCGAGATTGTGAATATGATTGAATAGTGATTTTCGCTAGCATTAACCGGGCCGCGCGTGCTCATACGCACTCCAATTTGCCCATTTGGCTCGTCTAGTAATTTTTGGCCAGCGTTAACTTCTTTTGTCTTTGACTCACCGCCAAACAGCGACTGTCCTATCCAAATAATGCCGCCAATTAGAATCACTGCCACCACAATGATTAGCAGCGTCGAACCTAGTTTAGTTGGTTGACCACGTCTCATGATGTACTTATATTAACATAAAAAGTTTTAACATCAAAGAATTACGGCGTGTCATCACCACCTATTTCTTGATTCTGCCACCATTCTATATATTGAGCTTCCTTCCAATCAGTTATGACAGTTTTATCGCGATTAACCTCGAGTACGTCTATCGAGCATCTTTCCGATTCGCCAGTTAAAAACATTTCTGAACCAGTAGCGTCAAATAACAGCTTACCAATTCGCCCAAAACGATACTCCCGTTCTCGCTCAGTTTTCTTTGCGATAATAGATTTGGATTCTTTTCCTAGGCTCTCGATAGTGTCATGCGCAATAGCTAGATTATCTGGCGATCCAGGACAATACGCAACATTACCGTTGATTTTACCATCAGGATTTGTCGTATATAGCATAATCTCCCAATCACCGAATGTTTCGCGATAAAGCAACCCTTTCTTCTCCACGACTCTCTCGCGATAGGATACTACTTCACCCCCTTCAACCCCGATATTCAGTTCAGAATCGAGTAACTGCGCAACTTCTGATATTTTTTCTTCATCCAGCACCCCAGTACTAACTGTCACATCCTCTGGTTTATATCGAAGCTCAATCGCCTCGCGCAACGATTGTGGCACATTGCAACTCTCTATCAACACCCGAAGCGCTGGGTACCCCGTTAAAGTTTTTATCTCTGTACAGTCTCCAAAATCAATCTCCCTTTTACCAAGCTCATTCATTCTATATTATAACTCTCCCCAATTCTCGCCCGATTTAACGTCAACTTTTAATTTAACACCGATATTTGGATAAATATTTTCCATAATTTCACGCATTTTGCTGCTGATTTTGCTGACGTCACCTGGGTTGCATTCTACAATAATCGAATCGTGAATCTGTAAAATTTGAGATGCTATACTCCCCAGCTCGTCCTCGATTTTCAACATCGCCATTTTCATCAAATCCGCCTCTGTGCCCTGAATCGGCATATTGGCCGCGGCTCGTTTCGCAGCCTCGCGAACCATGAAGTTTGGCGAATTCACGTCTGGCGTTGGACGACGTCGACCGAATAATGTCTCGACGTAGCCTTTTGTTTTGGCTTGCTCTAGAGTTTTATCAAGGAAATCGCGAATTGGTTGTCGGACCCGGAAATATCGTTCAATAAAATCTTTGGCTGCCCCAAAGCTCATGTCAGTTGCTGCCGACAGACCGTGCGGGCTCATGCCATATAAAACGCCGAAATTAATTACCTTGGCATGACGACGCATCTCGGGCGTAACATCGTCGAATGACACACCATAGGCCTCGGCCGCAGTTTTAGTGTGAATATCCACACTATCGTCCTGGAAATCCTCGATCAAATTCGTATCCCCTGCCAATGTCGCCGCCAAACGCAGCTCAAACTGGGAATAGTCGGCACTAATTAGAACTTTGCCCGGAGATGCCACGAACGCCCTCCTGATTTTCTGCCCCAATTCTGTCCGGGTCGGAATGTTTTGCAGATTCGGATTGGACGACGATAATCGTCCCGTCGCCGTCACATCTTGGCGAAAATCGGTGTGTAAATAACTATTCTGGTCGACCATGGTCGCCAATGCATCAGTATAAGTATTCTTCAATTTCAAAACTTCACGTACACTGGTAATTTTGTCGATAATCGGATGTTGGCCGCGCAATTTGTCTAGTTCTTTTTTACCAGTCGAGTAATAGCCACGGATAGATTTCTTGATTCTAGTCGTTGGCAATCTTAACGTCTTGAACAGCGCATCCGACAATTGTGGCGCCGAGCTGACATTGAATTCGTGTCCAACCATATCCCAAATCTCACGCTCAAATCCCGCGATTAGCTGTGCTAAATCTTTGCTCATTTCGTTCAAGATTGACACGTCAACCCGCACGCCACGCGCCTCGATTTTTGCCAACAGATTTTGCATCGGGAAGTCCAACTCGTGCGCCAGCTTTTCTAGGCTCGGAATCTGTGCCAATCTGGCTTTTTGCTCTTCGTAAACGGTTTTCAGCTGTTCCTCGTTCCCTATCTTTTCGACTCGCCCCAACAAAAATCCGGCAATTCGTGTGTCAAATTCGATTTCCGGCAACTTTTTACCCTCTGTTAGCAACTTTTCGGCTAGGGCTTTGCCATCATTAACGACAATTTTTCCGTTCGGCAAAGTAAAGAAAATTCCGGGACTATCGACTGTTTCTTCGAAATCGAATGCCAAGTTTTCAACCGCATTATCTGCCACGTCATCCTTGGTAATAAAGTCTGGCAAGCGCCGAATCAGCGAACTAAATTCAAACTTTTTCAGAACCTCGATTAGTTTCGCGCGGTCAAATTTCTTGACATCGACCGCTGTTAAATCGAGTTTCAACGGCGCATCGCACCAAATTCGACCAAGTTCGCGACTCATATACGCCGAATCTTTGCCCGCCTCCAACTTGGTCCGCCACGCTGGCTTAACTTTGTCTAAATTGTCATAAATCGCGTCCAGCGAGCCGAATTCCTGCAACAAGGCAATCGCGGTTTTTTCGCCAATTCCTGGCACACCTGGAATGTTGTCGGATGCATCGCCTTTTAACGATTTCAAATCCAAGAATTGCTCGACTTTTAGACCATATTTTTCCTCGAAAGCCGCCACATCAAACTTTTCCAGATTCGCCAAGCCTTTTTTCAGCGCATATAATTCTGTGTCGTGGTCAACGAGTTGCAACATATCCAAATCTGACGAAATCATAATCGTCGTGATGCCCTGTTCGTTGGCCTGCTGCGACAGCGTACCCATCAGGTCATCAGCTTCGTAATCGTCCATCTCGTAGAGCGGCCAGCCAAAGGCGTCAAGCAGTTCGTGTAACAGCGGTATTTGTTCGTAAAAACTCGGTGGCGCAGCGTGACGGTTCGCCTTATACTGGTCGTAAATTTCTAATCGTCGACGAATATTAGTCTTTGGTTTATCCCACGTCACCGCCACATAATCTGGCTCGATTTTCTTCAATAGTTCCAACGCCAGCGACGCAAAGCCATACACTCCGCCAGTCGACACGCCGTCCTTGGTCGTCAGATTCGGCATAGCGTAATAACCGCGGTAAAACACCGATTTTCCGTCAATCAACGCAAATTTCTTCACTCCCTCCGATTCTTCCATCTAAACATTATAGCATAATTGACTTTTTATTGTACTTATGCTAAAATAGTATCACCTGATGCGGTCGGGGTTGTTTAATGTTGCGCCAAATAATTGATCGCTACTTTGAAATACGTATCAAGATCGCCAGAGTTGTTGATGGTTTTATCGGACATGTTTTGGACAGCTACTTGATTATATGCCTCTTCACTATCGCTAACGGCGACCTCTGCACGCTCGTTTTTAGCAAATTCTTCAAAGGAAATAATCGACTCGGCATCGCGGGCACGTTCTTTCATGCGCTCATAGCGAATCTGAATGTTTGCATCAATAAACAATAGAATGCCACCAGCTTTTTGCAAAGATTTCGCCTCACCAACAGTGCGAATCCCCGAGATAACGAGGGGCCTTGGCCGCTCAAGCGCTTTGTCGACTAAAACACCCGCCCCGCCTTCGGCGCGCAACTCTGGACCAACAATTTGCAGGGTTGGTCGCTCAATATTGCCGTATCTTTTGGTGGCTTCGGCGCGCACCATGTCACCGGTCGAAACGTGCGTATAGCCATAATTTTCAACCAGATAATCCGCCAGCGTGTCTTTGCCAGATGACAATGTGCCAGATAGACCGATTATTTCGGGTAAATTATTGGAGGTACTCATATAGTTTCCTTGTATCCTTGTTCTTTCTTAATTTATTCAAGGCTTTCGCCTCGATCTGGCGAATACGCTCGCGTGTGACGGCAAATTCTGCACCGACTTCTTCTAAAGTATGTGGGCGGTCGCCTTCTAAACCGAAACGCATCTTGATAATCTTCTTTTCCCGATCGTTTAGGCCGTTTACTACATCAAGGATTTGTCCACGTAGCAATTCCGTGCTAGCGGCATCTTCGGGCTTAACGGCCGAATCGTCCTCAACAAAGTTGCCTAATTCAGAGCTATCGTCGTCTTCGCTACCGCCAATTGTGGCGTCGAGGCTTTGGATTTCTTGCTTGATCTTGAACACATATTTTATTTTTTCCGGAGTATCGTCCATGGCTTCCGCCAGTTCGTCGATGGTTGGTTCGCGGTTAAATTCCTGAGTCAGACGACGCTGAATACGCAGTAATTTGTTGATCGTTTCGACCATGTGGACAGGAATGCGGATGGTACGCGCCTGGTCAGCAATGGCACGAGTAATCGCCTGTCGAATCCACCACGTCGCGTAGGTGCTGAATTTGAAACCTTTGTCGGGGTCGAATTTCTCAACCGCACGCATTAGGCCCGTGTTGCCCTCTTGAATCAGGTCTAAGAAATCTAGTCCGCGGTTACTATAGCGTTTGGCAATACTGACCACCAGGCGCATGTTGGCCTCGGCCATTTGGTCTTTTGGACGACGCAGTTCTCTGACCTTCAGGCGTAATTTGTCGCGCTGACGACGTAGTTCTATCTTTTTCTCGGGTGCTAGGTCTGGCTTTTTCAGTCTTGCGTTCAACTTTTCCAATTTTTCCTCAGCCTTGGCCAAAGGTTCGACATTCTCGACAATTTTCATCGCCAGCTCGTTCTCTTCGTCCTGAACGAGAAGCGGAATTCGACCGATTTCGCGCAGATAAACGCGCACGCTATCATCAGTCATCTCGTCAAAATCGGTTGGCTCGACCACCGCGTCATCGGCCAAATCTTCGCTGTCGAGATCTTCAATATCTGGCTCGTCAATAAACTCCAGCTCGTCGTTCATCAATGAGTCGTCGTCTGTGGTATTCATTCTATCCTTCCTGTTCCGTTTGTACCTATTTTTGTCCAAGTTTTTGCAGTTAGTTATTTTGTCGCGCACTTTCGCCGACAAACGTAATCTAAAATTACGCGCGTTCTCGCTTGTCTATATTGTAACACTTGAGATTGGAAAAGTAAATGTTGTGATTCGTAACTAGTTAGCATCTTGGCAGTAGTATTTACCATTGCCGCCGGTTTCGACCTGAACGGCAATGGCGGTTGAGCGAGCGGCAGCCTTTTTAATACCAGTATTACTATCACATCTAGCACCTGTATATACGACTATCGTGTTTATATAGGGATTGCCAATTTTACCGCCAGATGGAGGGGTGCTCTGAGGTTCTATTGGGGCAGTATCATCAAAAGTCATCTCATCGGAATCAAAATCCACAACATCAACATAGTCTATATTACCGGATAGCTCATGTAAATAATCTGCCAATCCCACCTTACCAGTAGTTTTTAACGGCGTGCCATCATACACGACACCTGGCTCAATTTGTGCATTCTGATTCGCAACGTAGTTTACTGCAGCCTGCACCACAATAGAAACATCGCGCTTTCTCGCGTCTTCTCGTTGGTTCTTTTGCAATGTCTCGGTGATACCTGTATTTGATGTCGTTGGTTTTTCTGTAGATCCGCTAGTACTGTCATCATCCTTGTTGCTGTTCAAGCTAGATATCACAAGAATTACCGCTAAAGCTATTATGATAACGCCCTCGACTATGGCCAGAATAAGTGCAATATTAGTTTTTTTCGGAGTTGGAGCCGGAGCCTGCTCGGGTGCTGGCGGCAAATTATCACCTGCTAGTTGAACTGGCTGTGGCGGTTGGATAGGTTGCACTGGTGGTTGCGAACTTGGTGCCGCTGGTTCTGGATTGACTCCTGGATTTAGTGGTTCATTTTGCGGATTACTATTTGGAAACATACTACCCCCTACTTACTCAATACATTATCATTATAGCACAAGCATGTTTGCGCGCGGCTTTTCTGTAAATGATTTCTTTGCTCTCAATCACATCACCTGTCGCTAGAATTTCTTCTGCAATAAGTCCTTCGAGAAAATCGTATTTGCCTTCTGTCTGCGCAAGCTCGAGGTAATTATAATAGGCACTCTTGCGCTCTTTATGGATAATCGGCGGAACAAGATTGAGGCTGAGAGCCTTGGCGAACATCAACAGACGCCCCATGCGGCCATTGCCATCAGAAAATGGGTGGGCTTGCTCGAAACTGGCGTGGGTATGCGCCAAAAGGTTTATCGGGTCGGTGGTCTCCTCGTTAATTTCAGCGACAAACTTTTTCATCAGTTCGGGTAACTTTATAAAGTTTGCCAATGCGACACGAGAGCCTTGTAGTCGAACACTGTGATTGCGGTATCGCCCAGCGTTGCTGATAATGCCGTTCATCAGACGCAAATGTGTCGCCAGAATCAGATCTTCGGTAATGACAAAATCCTTGCCCTGTGTATAGATTTCGTCCAACAAGAAGTTCAGGGCGACTTGGTGGTTGATAGCTTCACGCTGCTCTTTGGCAGTGCGATTTGATAGAACTTTATTATCAAAAAGAACTTCGGCGATATCGCTTTCGGTCATAGTGCTGCCCTCTGTACCGTTGCTATGAAAAGTGAATCCTACAGTGATAGCATCAAGTAATATGCGGTTATCCAACAACTTTTTTACGGAATAACGTTCAGCTAACACGCGTTTTTTCAGCTTTGACAGTTCCGTTTGATCAATGTCTATCTTCCCGATTATAGAATCATAAACTTTGTCAATTTTCGCCTTGGCTTTGTCGCGAGGCTCGCTTTTGCCATTTATCCATGTATTTAGTGTCACGAAAGACACGCCAACTCGATTGGCTAGAGTTTCCTGCGACCAGCCAGACGCAGCTATGATTTTTTGCAATTTCGCTTGATAGTTATTCATTACCGCATTGTAGCAAACTTTATAAAGTTTGTCAACATATTATAAAGTTAGCGAACAGGACTACGCGGCTACGCGCGGGCTTTTCGCGAAACAATTTCCTTGACCGACAAGCGGCGCGAATATGCTAGATTTCCGTACTGGAAAATGCGGGCTGCGATCATTAGCACTAACGTCGCCGAGACCGCCGAGACGACAATTCCGACCGACGACACCCATATCGGCAAAGTTTCGAACGCCGAGCGCATCAGAATCGTCATCGGCGCCGTCAGCGGGAAGAACGTCAAGAATTGCACCAGTCCAGAACTCGGGTCACTCATAATTTGCGTCAGGAAAATGAACGGCAAAATCAGCAACACAATTATTATGCCAAAGAACGAATTGGCTTCCTTGGCGGTCGGCACAATCGCCCCGACCATAAAACCCAGCCCCGTAAACAGTGCGATACCGCTCAACGCCAACACAATGCCAATTGCCAGTTGAACCGCATCAATCGGGACATCGCCAAGTTGGAACGGCAAAACATCTGGGAAAAAGACCAGCGCAGCAACAATCGGCAAAACCAGCAACGTCATCTGAATCAGCATCAAAATCCATTGCGCGCAAATCTTACCAATGATCAGGGTGCGCGACTTAATCGTCGTCAAAATCATCTCAGTAATGCGATTTTCCTTTTCTTCGGTTGTCGCCACCAGAATCGTGTTACTACACATCATGATTGCCATAAACAACACGCCCAGACATATCAGCGGCACTACCATCGACCCCAACGAGACGACTTCCCCATTTTTGTACGCCGTTGTTTCGGATTTGATCTCCGAACTTCCGAGCAAAATCGCGCCAGCATTTTGGTCAGACAAACTGGCGTTAACCGCCGTAATCAGCAAACTTTTCGCAGTATTTTCGTACTTGCTGTTGCTGAACGCGCCAGCGTCCTTGTTGAAAATTTTGACGTCTTCCTTTAACGGGTCACGCGGATAAATCACGAACAAGTCCGACTTGCCGTCCTTAACCGCCTGCTCTGCCGCTGTCGTATCGTCAGTCAAAGTAATTTTGGCGGCTTTGGCAAATTCCGATGTAAAGTAACCCGTTTCGTCCTGAATCAAGATATTTTTGACGTCATCGGCCTGAGCGGAATCCATTTTTTCGGTTGAATTTTGCATAAAGAAAGACAGCCCCATACCTATGGCCATAAAGACCGGAATCGACAGCGCCGCCAGCCAAAACGTCCATTTTTTCAGGGTACGGACGACCTCGAAACTAATGATTTTGCCAACATTATGCATTTTGATCCTCCTCGTCGTTTTCGCCCGAATAGACTTTCACAAAAATGTCGTCGAGCGACATTTTGCCGCCAAATTGCTTTTTCACGGCCGCCAAAGTGCCGTATGCCGCCGCCTTTCCGTCCTTTAACAGCAAAACTCGATCGCAGATTTTCTCGACTTCGTCCATTTGGTGCGTAATCATCACCACCGTCGCGCCACGCGCCTGGTGTTCGCGAATAATCTCCATCAGCAGGCGGCGGTTGACCGGATCGAAACCTTTGGTCGGCTCGTCCAAAATCAGCAGTTCGGGGTCGTTGATAACTGTGATGCCGAGTTGGACCTTTTGCTGTTGACCGCCAGACAATTTGTCGAGGCGCGTCGTCGCGTGGTCGCTCAAACCCACTCTCTTCAGATACTCCAGTGATTTCGCTTTGGCCTCGGCGCGCGACAGACCTTTTAGTACGCCAAAGTAAACCATTTGGTCGAGTGGCGTTTCCTTTTTATACAGCCCACGCTCTTCCGGCAAATAACCTAGCCTTATCGAAGTTTCCGGCGAGAACGGTTTGCTATCAATCGTCAATTTGCCCCCAGTCGGCTGATACAACCCCAGTAGCGCCCGCAGCGCCGTCGTCTTACCCGAACCATTTGAACCAAGCAGCCCAAAAGTTTCGCCGCGATGCACCTCAAACGACAAATCGCGAATGACCTCGTGGTCACCAAACCGCATCGCGAAATGCTTCACCTCAATAATGTTTTTCATACCATTAATTATAGCACACCCCCCCCCTAGTCAAGCACGTATTTCTCGATCAATCTCGCGATACTGTTTGCGCCAGAGTTTGGCATATAGTTTCCCATTTTCCAAAAGTTCGTCGTGCGTGCCGTCCTCGATAATTTTGCCGTTATCTATGACGATTATCCTGTCCATATCCGACAAAGTCGACAGCCGATGCGCCACCACCACAGCGGTTTTACCACGCAAAATGTCCCTGAAACTGTCCTTGATAATCTGCTCACTTTCCGAGTCGAGCGCCGAGGTCGCTTCGTCCAGCACAATAATCGGCGCATTTTGCAGGAGTGCCCGCGCAATCGCTACGCGCTGTTTCTGCCCGCCCGATAATTTAACGCCTCGTTCGCCAACGATGCTATCGAGCCCCGCAGGCAATTTTTCGACAAATTCCATAGCGTGGGCGCGTTTTAGCGCCCTAATGACTTCTTCCTCGCTGGCATCGGGGTCGGACAGCGTCACATTGTTAAGAATCGAATTATGCAGGAGCAACGGCTCTTGCGGCACATAGGCAATCTGGCGGTGCAGGTCGCTCTGCGCCACCGACCGAACATCAACGCCATCAATCGTCACACTGCCGTTCGTAATGTCCTCGAAACGCAAAATCAGTTTCGCCAAAGTTGACTTGCCCGCCCCACTAACACCGACCACACCCAACTTTTGTCCGCGCGGAATTTTCAAATCAAGCCCCTTGAAAACCTCTGTTCCGCCCCCCCCACTTCCGCGTAAGAAAAATTCACATCCTTTAACTCAATTTTACCCTTCACATTTTCAAACTTGACTGGCTTTTCGGAATCCTGAACCTTATTCTCGTGATTTAGAATGTCAAAGCCCGGCACGATTTGGTCAACCCAGTTGTCGTGGTCATAGGTATTTTCCTCCAAATTGTAAATCGACATCAGAATCGTGTTGGCATAGGTCGCCACCAGCACCGCCGTACCGAGGTCAATCAGCCCCGCCTTGGTGCGAGCAATCACCAGTAGAACCACCACTAAAAAGAACGAAACCGAGATGATTTCGCGCCCGATTGCATACAACGATTGGAAATTATAACGTCTGGAATAAGCGTCGGCCTCTGTCCGCGAGTTTTTCTTAACTTGACTAATTACCGATTTTTCCCGCCCTGACGACCGCACTGCCACCACATTCGAAATAATATCTGACATAAAACCCGAATTTTTACGAAAGATCTCGCGCGTTACCTTTCGCATTTTATCGAGCCGACTGGACGACCAGAGGATATAGGTCGCCTGCGCCAGCCCCAGCGTCAGACTGACCAATCCCAAAACCCAGTCGTACCAGAAAATCACAATAATCGGGAAAAGGATACCGAAAATCGTGATGAGATATTGTTGACGCCACGCCCGCACCAGCAGAATCGTGCCGTCAACGAATTGTCTGGTCGCCGTCGTCAAATAGCCCGACATATTAGAGTTAAAATATTCAATATCAGTGGTGATGAGTTTGGAAAAGTACGTTTCAGTCAATTTGGCATAGGCGGGATTTTCGCCTTTGACGCTAATAAAACGTGTCAGTGGCGACAGAATGCCAATCAGAATCGAGCCGCCGATAAACCACCACAGCGCGCCGACTGCCCCATCGAAGTTACCCGCCGCCAACTGCGTAATAATCTGCGCCAGCGCCACTGGCATCACGACCAGTTTGGCGATTTGCGAAACCAACCGCATCAGGAACGAAACCCTGACATACCAACTCTTCATATAGGTACGCCAGAGCAGTTTATAAACTTTGCCGTAGTTTTTCAGACCTCGAAACATACGGATATTATACCACTAATCACCCCCCCCCCCAAGACTTGACTTTTTGTTGTGTTTATGCTAAATTATTAGTAATCGATTTTGATCGGGGTGGTTTGGTGTTACTTCACGAGTTTTGCAGTGTCTTTGGCGATCATCAGTTCTTCGTTGGTACCTAGCGCATAGACTGGATATTTGGAAGATTTAGCAGAGATCAACCCTTCTTTGCCGAGGAAACCGCGCGTTTCCCAGTTGACCTTATCGTTCATCTTAAAGCCAAAAATGCCTAGGCGTTTCACGATCTCTTCCCTAGTCTCAGGACCGTTCTCTCCAATACCTGCAGTAAATATGAGTGCGTCTAGATCCGGTAGCATTGTCATAAAACCAGCGATGTATTTGGCGCATTTTCGCGCGAAACTATCAATTGCTAATTTTGCGTTTTCGTCACCCGCTTCGGACGCCGCAATAATATCACGCATATCGTCTGAAATGCTAGACACAGCACTATGACCAGACTTCTTGTTTAATTGGTTAATGACTTCGTCAATAGTCAGGCCTTCCTTCTCCATAATATATGGAATGATTGACGGGTCAATATTGCCCGAACGCGTACCCATCGGCAGACCCGACAGAGGCGAAAATCCCATAGTAGTTGAAACAGATTTTCCATTTTTAATTGCAGCAATCGAAGCGCCTGAGCCAATATGCGCAATAATCAAATTCACGTCTTCGGGTTTTTTGCCAAGGATTTTAGCGGTCTTTTCAGTTATAAAGGCGTATGATGTACCATGAAAACCATAGCGACGAACGCCATGTTTATGATACCAATCACTCGGCACTGAGTAACGATATGCCTCGGCCGGCATAGTAGAATGGAATGCCGTATCAAACACCGCGACCTGCGGGAGATTGGGGTTAATCTGCCCAATCGCCTCAATCCCTAGTAAATTAGCTGGGTTATGAAGTGGTGCAAACGGAACAGCAGCCTTGATGCCATCGATTACATCGCCATCAATCAAGACAGACTTTTTGAATTTTTCGCCCCCGTGCACCACGCGGTGACCCACGGCCGAAAGATTATCTTCTAAATCATGCTTTTTCAAAAATTCAAACACGGCATTTAGCGCCTCGGTATGCTTCGCGTCCGCACCCAACACAATATCTTCTTCTTTGCCGTCGTACTTAATTTTGATGTGAGCATCTGGCAAGCCAATCTTCTCCGCCATACCTTTTGCTATTACCTTTTCGCTCTCGGAATCAATTAATTGAAACTTCAACGAGCTCGAACCACTGTTTATAACTAAAATATTTTTGCTCATAGTAGAGCTATTGTATCACACTAGACCAGCTGAATACCGTTTTTGGTCAGATTTTTCAGTAGGCGTGTACGATATTCACTAGTAACCTTCCACTGTGCAGCCGGTTCCGTAATTCCTGTTACTGTAATTTCATAGCCTTCACCATCAAAATCCGATACCTCGCCGAAATGAATTGCCTCTCTAATTTTGCCTGCCCAAGCCTTATCGACTGCCATGTGTGTGCCGGTTTCGTTAATAATGTGTTGAACGACCTCAATCTTTTCCGCCGTGGCCACACGAAACTTAAAGTTCACTTTTGAAAAACCAATCGTGCGATTTATTACCTGAGTAATTTGGCCATTTGGAATAAAGTGTAGATCGCCGTCGCGATCGCGTAGTGCAGTTGATCGCAGTGAGATCCGATCGACAGTACCCTTTGCACGCTCCATGCCAACACCATCAATTTCGACATAATCACCGATGCGATATTGATTTTCTAGAATCACAAAAAAGCCAGCTAGCGCATCTTTGATAATATTTTGCGCGCCAAAACCAAGTGCCACGCCGATGATACCGGCACTGGCGAGCAATGGCGCCAAATTTATACCGAAATCTTTGGCAAGAATTGCAAACAGAGATACCACAACCACCACAATCTTCAGAACTACACGGAATAGTTGCGAAATAGTCTGTTGACGCTGTTTTAATTCGGTTTTATTGATCTTGTTAGTCGTTGCACGTGCCTTTGTAATGCTCCTCAGCAGTGCCTCAACGACTAGACGAATTATCCAATAGTAGAGCAAGGCAAATGCCACAGTTACCAGGATATCCAAACCAGTTGTTTTCAGCCACTGTACAATGGCTTCAAGGTTGATGTCGATATTTTCAAGCTTTAAGTCGTTCATACTACAATCCTAACATTATTTTACGATTCAATAAATACACATTACTCATTATCGGCCTTGCGACCATCCCAAATTTTGAACAGCCCGGCGAAATCGTCACGCGAAGAAGTATTCTCAAGTAAGTTCAAATCTCGTTTCAGACCATTGACCGCACCGTTTAGTAATTCGACCCTTTCGCTATCATTGCTATCCAAGGCGTACGCCAATTCTGCACTTAAGCTTTCGAATTTAGGGCGCAATTTCAGTTTTTCTAGCTCTAGCGTACTAGCTAGTAACAAAATCCGTTCATCCGTGTCGCCATTTAGCTCTTCGGAAGCAATGATCTCCAGTTCGGCCATTTTGTCAGCCAACTCACTAGTGATTTCAACTTTTTCATCAAGCAAATAATACTTTAATTTAGCAAAAGTCTCAGTCAAATACTCATCACGCAAATTATTAAGGATGCTACGTAGCCGGGTAGTTTTCAGGGCGACTGCAAAAATCTGATTCAGGAAATGTTGCTCGTCACGACGCGAGTTTTCGCGACGTGGTGATTTAATATCACGTAGTAATTTACGTGGTTTTTTATCTGTTGTTGTTGAATACATTTTTTGTTCAAGAACGTGCAAAGAAGCCCCGGTCAGGCTACTTAACTGCTTTAAATAAAACTCGACTTCTACTGCATCGTGTAGGTTACGAATCAATTTCAAAGCCTGGCTGGTCAAGGTTTTCTTGCCATCGGCCGTGTTCAGATCTTCGCGGGCGGCATATTGGTTAATCACCCATTCAACTGCTGGCACATGCTTCTCAATTGCCGTCTGCCATTTATCGACACCCTGCTGGATTAGCTCATCCGGATCCTTTGCGTCGTCAAATGAGATTACAGAAAGCTTCAATTCCAACGGTTCAGCCAATGCGATTGCCCGCTCGGTTGCCGCTATGCCAGCTCGATCGCCGTCAAAACATATTCGCACATTGTGGCTCAAGCGACCAAGAGCTTTCAAGTGATCGCGTGTCAGCGCTGTTCCAGCACAAGCCACGATATTCTTGACGCCAACCTGATATGAACTAATCACATCCAGATTACCTTCCACTAGTATCGCAAAGTCATTCGTCCGAATAGCTGTTTTAGCAAAATTCAATCCGAAGACCTGACGACCCTTATCGTACAAAATTGTCGCGGGCGTATTAAGATATTTTGGCTCTCCATCACCAATAATTCGACCTGTAAAGCCAACCACTTGACCTTGACCATCACGCAACGGTATCATCATGCGCGAACGAAACATCTCGCCACCACGACCACCAATTAAACCGGCGCCGCGCATCTCTTCCGTCTTGTACCCCTTATCTAAAAGTAGCTGTTTCAGCTGAGATTTCTCTGGTGCATAGCCAATCCCCCATTCCATAACAGTTTCACGTGTCAGTCGTCTTTTACCTGAAATATATTCTGAAGCTCCTTTTGACTTAACCATTTCGCGTTGGAAGTAATTCAGGGCAATATTATTCATCGATAGAATTTGTTCTTTTCGTTTGCTTAAATCACGTGGCGCATGTTCATCGTATTGCGACAGATCAACACCAGCTTTGCGTGCCAGTAGTTCCAATGCACCACGAAAATCTAGCCCTTCTACCTCCATGACAAAACTGAACACGTCACCGCCCTTACTAGATGAGAAATCATGCCAGATATCCCGTTCGGGTGTAACAAAGAACGACGGCGTCTTCTCGTTCGTGAATGGAGACATCCCCCGCCAGTAGCGACCAGCACGCTTTAATTGAATATATTCACCAATTACATCCTCGATGGCCAGTTTCGCTCGCACCTCTTCCTTGGCATCCTGCATACATATATTTTACCCTATATTGTAATATTTGTCCTGCTTGTGGTAATATATACTAAGAATGGATCCAAATTCCCCCAGCACACCCCCACCGACACCCTCGCCAGAGGCCCCTTCTTACATGGATGTTATCGCCCAACAAGAAGACAAGAAGAGATTTAAATTACTATCCAAAAGGAACATAATAATAGCAGCCAGCGCGCTGGTTGTTATAATCATTTTGATTATTGTTGGAGTTAACGCCAATAACGCACGTCAAGCCGCACTGCAAGAAGAAAAAACCCTAGAAAACAACTTTAATACTCTGCAGGCTATCCTTGATTACGGCACAACTAACCCGCCAAATGACAGTAGCACAGCCAATATCATTGCCGAAACTAAGCTAATCACCGTGTCACATAGACTCAGTATTTCAGAAGCTTATCCTTCTATAAAGGATGACGTTGATACTACTTTCTATAAGGACGTCGCCAAGGAATTAGATGCCGAAAAAGCACGTAGTAACTTAGATAAAGCCTATAAAGCCACTTTGCGCGAGCACCTCCTTGATATATGCGACCAAATAGAAGTCTTGGGTAATGCGGATAAAGTCACTGATGACCAAAAGACTGTCTTAGACAAGGCATATGACGATTTCAAAGAACTAGCTAACCG
>LSPZ01000097.1_pt1 | contig 15573 bp, 16 predicted proteins | sample 651281 | NCBI WGS metagenome assembly LSPZ01 (sample SAMN04438313, study PRJNA306036) | termite gut metagenome | isolation source: viral DNA filtered from gut of termites from termite colony 2 | host: Coptotermes formosanus | place: USA: New Orleans, Hayne Blvd. | collected 2013-06-18
TATGCTCAAGACTGTGTGGAGATGAAACAATATCACGGTAGACCGCAAAAAGTTGGGATGACAGCGAGTGTAGCTATATGCAAACTGAAGCCAAAGTCGAGTCAGGGGCAATCGAAGAAGTAGCCAAGGACGTTAATTTGAATGACATTGATGTGGACGAGGAAATTGCGCCATCACCAGCAGCTGACTTTACTAGCGAAGAAGAGCCAAAAATGTCATGGAACACATCGTTCGGAGCCGACAATAAAGTCGAGGACGAACCAGTTTCACCATTTGGTGACGCTGGCGGTGATAGTAATAATGATGATGACAAGTACGATACCCCATCGTTCCTGCGTCGTAAGTTCGGTCGCAAGAATAAGGAAAATAAGGAAGACTGAACAAGTAATTTACTCAGGAGGTTAAGAGGTGCATTGTCCAAAATGTGGAGACGACGAAAGCAAGGTGATCGAATCGCGCGATACGGGTGATTCGGTTCGTCGCCGACGTGAATGCTTGAAATGTAACAGTCGTTACACGACCTACGAACGTCTGGAACGACCGAACCTAGCGGTCATTAAACGCGACAAACGGCGAGAATTGTTTGATCGCGATAAGTTAAAGCGAGCGGTTTAACAATCGGTCGGTAAGTTTCTAAACGGCGAAATCGAAGTCGAAGAAATCGTTAATCGCGTCGAAGATGCTATGTACTCTACGGGTGAGCTCGAAATTACTAGCCGACAAATTGGTGATGCTGTAACGTCGGAATTGGCTCATCGTAATGAGGTTGCCTACATCAGGTTCGCGTCCGTTTATCGTGAATTTAAGGACGCCAGCGAATTTGTAGCGGCTCTGGAAGAACTACGCGAAGAACCAGAAAATACCAGTAGCGAGGCAAAATAATGGAACTCAATGGCAAGGCTACCTATTTCGTAGCGGTCAAAGTCTTCTTTCGTGATAACAACAAACTTCTATTGGTTCATGATGCATGGAATAACTGGGAATTGCCGGGTGGCCGCATTAAACCGCATGAATTCCAGAAGCCGCTCGAAGAAGTAGTGGCACGCAAAATCAGCGAAGAGTTGGGCGACGAAATCCGATATCATGATCTGAAACCGACGGGTGCATTCCTACAGGTGAAACGCCTAGAGGATGTTAATGACGGCTCGAAACAGGACGTACGAATTTTTGGGATAGGTTTTGAGGCACAATATGACGGTGGCGAGCTGAATCTTGGTGATGCTCATGATCAAGTAAAATGGGTGGATGTGAAAACTTTTCAGCCACTGAAATTACAGGATAACGACTGGATGCGTGGCGTCGAAGATTACTTAAAAATGGTTAATGAAAGGGAGGGGTAAAATGAGATTAGTCATGGTTTATCGGGAAAAGTCTGAGCACCGTTTGGGCGTAGAGACATTTATGAAAGATTTCAAATACCAAACTGGTGGTGATATCGAGGTTATCAATCCAGATACGCGCGCTGGTGCAGCGTTCTGCGATACTTATGACGTGGTTAGCTATCCAACGCTACTAGCATTAACGCCCGAAGGTACACCAGATGCGGTTTGGCGCGGCACTTTGCCAACAAACAGTGATGCTAGCGCATATAAATAAAAACGTGATATAATATTCACAAGGCGTTTTAGTGGCTATCAACCACGAGCCGTGGGAAGAAAAGTTTGATTACTTAGTAGAACCCGCCGTGAATCTGCGTAAATGATGAATTAAGTGCTAGAGGAACTTCCTTTAGAAATCAGATGGTACCGTCCGCAAGGATTCTGATGTCTAACGGGAGTTTTTGTTTTAAGAAAGGAGCAAAAATGGTTGAGCTGGAAAGAGAATTCACATTTTTGGTGGACAAACTGCCGGCGGATTTGGACAATTTTCCGTCGAAAGTTATTGAAGATATTTTTATCCCGATTTCCTCTGTACACCCAGTTGTTCGCATTAGAAAGAATGGCAACAAACTGGTAATTACTAAAAAATATCCGGTTGCAGAAGACGATTCATCACGCATGGAAGAGCATACGATCGAGTTAACTCCAGAAGAGTATGCAACATTATCCACAGTAGAAGGCAAAAAGTTCAAAAAACGCCGATTTGCCTACAAAGTTGATGGCTATGATGCAGAGTTAGATGTTTATTTGGATGATTTGGCCGGATTGGCCGTCATAGATTTCGAATTTGACTCTGACGAAGCAATGGACAAGTTTAACAAGCCAGAATTTGTCGGTGCAGATATTACGCAAGAAAAAGTGCTGGCCGGTGGCATGTTATGTGGAAAATCCTACGATGATCTGGCGGATTACTTGATTAATACCTATAATTACAAGCCGTTGAAGGATATTGAAAAGTATGAGGAGGAAAAATGAAATTCAAATACGGCACGCGCCGGCGTGCGATTGAATACGAAAAGTATTGGGCGGAGCAGTGGAAAAAGGATCAGACTTTCGAAAAATCTGTCGCGAAAAATCCTGAGAGCGAAGCCTACGTTTTCTATGATGGTCCACCATTTATTACCGGTAATCCGCATTACGGTACGCTCCTGCCGAGCATCGTAAAGGATGCGATGCCACGTTATCAAACGATGAAAGGCAAGCGCGTCGAGCGTCGTTGGGGTTGGGACTGTCACGGTTTGCCAGCGGAAAATTACGTCGATAAACAACTGGGTATCACCGACCGACGCGATATTGGCACGAAAATTTCCTTGGAAAAATATATCACCACCGCTCGCGAAAGTATGGTCCAGACCGGCGATTCGTGGGAGAGCATCATCGACCGCGTGGGGCGCTGGGTCGATTTCAAGGGCGCATACAAAACTATGGACAAAGATTTTATGGAGTCGGTTTGGTGGGCGTTCAAGCAGTTGTACGAAAAGGGCAAAATTTACGAGGGCGAAAAAGTCTTGATGTACGACACAAAATTCGCCACGCCAATCAGCAAAAACGAGGTGACGATGGATAACGACGCGTATCAAACTGTGACAGATCCGAGTGTCTATGTTAAGTTCAGATTAACTGACGAATCAGTCGATAGCTCGACAAGAGAAGTCGACAAGCCAGTTTACTTTCTCGCTTGGACGACGACACCATGGACGCTACCGGCTAACATGGCTCTGGCTGTAAATTCGGCAATGGATTACATAGAAGTCGAACTTGATGACGAAATTCTTATCCTAGCAAAAAGTTTAGCTGAAAAGGTTCTGGTAGACGAAAAACACCAACCGCTTAAGTATGAAATATTGCACGAATTCAAGGGTTCAAGGATGGTCGGGAAGCAATACCGTAGGCTTCTAGCGGATGAGGGCAACAAAGTTTTTGTTATCTCGGGCAAATATAAATTTGGCGCTGAAACTGGCATTAAAGAAATTGCCGAAAATCTGAAAAAAGACGGCTATGATGTTACGGTTATTCATCATACGAATCCGGAGAGTCCGCAGTACGAAGACGAAATTAAAGCGTTGGAGAAATACGACTTTGCTGGTGCGAATATCATTACGCACAGTTTAGGCGCACCAACTTTTCTGAGTTATTTATCACGAAATGATATTAGTGTAAATTCGCTAACGATGATTGCGCCAGCGTATCCGGGCAGGAATGTTAATAGCAGGAATCCTGAATGGCTAAAAAATTCTGGATATGTGGGTTACGAATTGGATTTACCAGAGGTGGCAAAGAAAATCAAGCAAGGTTCGACGATAATTTATTCCGATAATGACGAACCAGGCAGGCGTGAGAATGCCGAAGATTTAGGTAAAGAACTCGGTTCAAAAATGATTTTGGAACCGGGCAAAAAACATTTCTTTGGTGCAGATTATAGTTTTGTGCCTGAATATAAAATGGAGGATCAGTCAGTTTTTGCTAAAGTCTATGCTGCAGATTTTGTGGAGGACGAGGGTGGCACTGGTGTCGTGCATATCGCGCCGGCGTATGGTGAGGACGACTTTGCGCTGGCTAAGAAAGAAAACATTTCAGTCAAGCACGTCATTGATGACAATGGTTTTTACTATGATGATGTGGCGGTAAGCCTTGAAAAATTGGGTGTTTTGCCAACTGACGGCGACAAAATCGAAGTCTGGACAGCGAACAAATTCATCGCCAAGCAGTTATATGAACACGGAATCGTCTGGAAAATCGATTACATTCGTCACGAATATCCGTTTAATCCGCGTTCTGGTCAGCGTATTATGTACCGGGCGATCCCGAGTTGGTTTTTCGATGTTGAGGGTAGCAAACCGTTGATGCTTGAGCAAAACGAAAATATCAATTGGTATCCAGGACATTTTAAACATGGTAGATTCGAGAAAAACATCGAAGCCGCACCAGATTGGAACCTTAGCCGTGATCGTTTTTGGGCGACCGCTATGCCGGTCTGGAAGGGCGACAAAGGCTCAATTAAAGTTATCGGAAGTTACGCCGAGTTGAAAGAATTAAGCGGAGTAGAACTGGAAGATTATCACCGACCGTGGGTTGACGATATTACTTTTGAAATTAACGGCGAAAAATTTACACGAGTCGACAAAGTCCTGGACTGTTGGTTCGAGAGTGGTTCAATGCCGTTCGCGCAGTTTCATTATCCGTTTGAGAACAAGGAAAAGTTCGAGCGCAGTTTCCCGGGCGATTTTATCGTTGAATATGTCGGACAAATTCGCGCTTGGTTCTATTATCTACACGTCGTGAACGCCGCGCTGTTTGGTAAAAATCCGTTCAAAAATGCTATTGTAACAGGGACAATTGCCGGTAATGACGGACGAAAAATGAGTAAGAGTCTGGGTAACTTTACTGACCCAAATGAACTAATGGATCAGTATTCGGCGGACTCCTTGAGGTTTCTGTTGCTTTCCGGACCGCTACTTTCCGGCGAAGATTTCGCCCTGAAAGACAAAGATGTCAGCGATGTGGCGCGCAAACTGTCGATGATTTGGAATATGTACGATTTCTTCACAATGTATGCCGAAGTCGACGGCTGGGACAGCGACAATTTGATGTTGAAAGATTTGGGTGACTTAAAGAATCCGCTGGACATCTGGATAATTTCCAGATTGCACGAGTTAAAGGCTGACATCACAAAAAATATGGACAATTACAACATTCCAGATGCGATGAGTGGAATTTTACCATTTATTGACGACGCTTCAAATTGGTTCGTGCGCCGTTCACGCCGCCGTTTTTGGAAATCCGACAATGATAATGACAAGGATGAGGCGTACAGCACGCTCTATACGGTTCTCGCGAAACTGGCGGTTTTGCTAGCGCCGTTCACGCCGTTTTTGGCGGAAGAATTGTATCAAAAAATGGTTGATGGAGAATCGGTGCATCTTTTGAATTGGCCGACAAATATCAAGGTTGACCAAAAAGTCTTGGACGATATGGCGCGAACGCGTGAAATCATTACCGAGGGGTTGGCGATTCGTATGGATAGGGAAGACGAGTACGGTCAAATCAAAGTGCGACAACCATTGGCGAGCCTGACCTACGCTGGCGAAAAGTTGGGTGAATTCTACGAGCAAATTATCGCTGAAGAAGTAAATGTTAAGTTCGTAGAACAAGGTGAAAAACTGACACTGGATAAAGTGCTGACGCCAGAACTCAAACGCGAAGGCCAAGCCCGCGAAATCATTCGTTTTGTCCAAAACGCTCGCAAGGACGCCGGACTAAACGTCGACGACAGGATTGTTGTTAATTTAACAACATCTGACAGTGGTCTGAAACAAGCAATTGACGAATATCGTGAAACAATTGCTATTGAAATTCTGGCCACGAAATTCGAAAATAACGATGGATTCAAAACTAATGTTAAAATAGATGGCACTGAGCTAACAATTCAACTTATCAAGGAGGAAAAATAATGGATATTACCAAAGCTATAATTCTGGCCGCAGGGTGGGGAACGCGACGTTTACCGGTGACAAAAGTGATTGAAAAAAACATGATTCCGGTCGGAAATCGTCCGATTATCGACTATGTGGTGGAAGATTGCATAAAGGCGGGTATCAAGGATATTTACTTTGTCATCAGTGAGAATTTGGGCGAGAGCCAGATTCGTGCCTATTATTCACGCAACGAAAAACTGGAAGATTATCTGACTAGATATGGCAAGAAGGACAAGATAGGTGAAATCACCGTGCCAGAAGGTATAAATTTCCATTACACAGTTCAACCTGAGGGCAAATACGGGACGGCAGTACCAATTGCCTTAGTAGCCGATGAGTTTGGGCTGGACGAACCGGTAGTGGTGGCGATGGGCGACGCATTTTTCTATGACGGCAAGGGTGGATCGGAAATCACCAGAATGATTAACGCCGTCAGTGATGGCGAGGACAGTGCGATATTGGGAATAATAAAGGAAGAATCGGAATTATCTAAATACGGCGTGTTGAATATATCCAATGATGGTAATTTGGTAGAAATTGTTGAGAAACCGAAAGTAGAAAACGCGCCAAGTAATTTGATTAACAGCGCTTACTATGTATTGTCGGGCAGAGCGCTCCAAATCACTAGCGACTTTGTAAAAAATAATGATTTTGGCACAGAAAAGGAGTACTATCTAACAGATACAGTGACTGATTTTGTCAAAGAAGGTGGTATTATGCGTGTGGTTTCTAATGTCGGTGAGTATCTTGATGGTGGGAGCCTGGACGGTTGGATATATGCCAATGATGTCGTCGGTCGCGACTTGCTAAAATCATAAAAGTCTGCTAAACTACAACTGTAAATTTAAGATTTCGCGCGGGCGTTGACCATGGTTTGGTCGCGCAAATAACGTGCGTGAAAGGAAATATAAGAGATGAAAGCAATCATTGAGGTTGGTGGTAAGCAATATATCGTCGCCGAAAAGGAAACTCTGTTGGTAGACAAACTGCCAGAGGGTACAAAGGAAATCACACCTGATGTTTTGGCTGTCATTGACGGCGCAAAAACCACCGTTGGCACACCGACGGTCAAGGACGTAAAGGTCAAAGCCAAAGTCGTCGAAGAATTGGTCAAGGGTGACAAAGTCCGCGTTATCCGCTACAAGAGCAAGAAACGCGTTAATACCCAGAATGGCCATCGCCAAAAGTATTCCGAGATTGAAATTACTTCGATCAAATAATATTAATTGCGCAAAGCTTCCAAGAGAAGCTTTTTTTGTGTTATATTATATGCATGACCAATATAGAAATATCCGATAGAAGATTAGCCCTTGCAGGTGGGGGCGGTTCTAGTTCTGGCGGTGGTGGTGGCGGCGGAGGCGGAGGATCTAGCTCATCAAGTAGCTCATCATCTGGCGGTGGTGGCAGCTCTACTCCTACGTATTATTTAAGCAATGCGCAACTATTTATTGTTGCCTATGGACTTTGTCAGGATAATCAGAATGCCTTGGATAATAAAGATCTTGCAGAATATCGTGACTACCAGTCAAAATCTGATTCGAATTACATGCGTCTTGGACAATACATGAAAAAACTATCTGGCGAGGAGTATACCTACACGGGTGCTTCTACTCTACCAGCAAATGTTTCGAATGGTATTTATGCCAACGTTTTAGACGTAATAGAAGACAACATTCATCAAAATCCGGAACAAGCGGATGTTGCAATAACAAAATTAAAAGAAAATTATCGTATCGCAAAAGAGGCGACAGCTTGGAAAAATGACCGAAAAGATTATCAGAACCTAACCTGTAAAGACATCAACTACATTCGTTTTGAGGATTTCAAAACTTACTATGCTCCCAATCCGGGGTTTCCGGGCGGATGGATTGGTACTGGGATTTTCCTTATTCCTCTTCTAGTTGCGGTACTCATGTTTGTTCTCAGTGCGCGAAGGTCTTCAAAAACGAGGGCGATGGAACGCGAGGCAGCCGAAAAAGCCAAATTGCAGCCTGAAATCGAACAAAAAGTAAAAGATATATTTATGCGATATCAAAACGATTGGTCTAACGGTAACGTGGCTGCTATGCAAAGTTACATGACGCCGAAATATTTTCAGCGTGCTAGTTTGATGATGCGAGCACTAGCCGATCAAAACCGACGAAATGAGGTCTCTGATATCACTATTCACACTATGAGCCAAGACCAAGACTATGAGGGTATTCTCGGTGTCAAATTCCATGCCACAGCCAAAGACAAGCTGCTCGACACAATCACTGGCGCGACGATATATGATCGCGAGCCTACGTTTACGGAAACATGGTATTTCCAGAAAAATACAGACGGCAGTCTGTTGCTTGACGACATCGGCCAGGCGACGGCAGAACTGCGTATGAAGAACCAATCGATGTTTGATTTTGCCACGACCAATAACATGGAATATTTCTTGGATTGGGGAACGTTGACGTTGCCAGCGCGCGGACAGATTTTTAATGGCAAAAACTTTGGTGTCGCAGATATTAACAACTACGTGGTTGGTTTGTGGGGTAATAACTTAGTTCAAATGTACACATATGCGCCAAGCGTGAATGTTCAAGCAAACGGTCAACCAATATCGTATTTGGTCGGACAAATCGCTGTACCAAAGAATTACGGCGGGATACTGGTCATGCCGAACAAACTAATTGATCGTAAGCCGAAAGGCTATGAAAAATATGACTTAGAATGGGGCGATTTCAATAATAAATTCGACGTTTTTGCAACTGATATGGATAAGGTTACAAGTTTTGAATTGTTAAATCCGGCGTTCATGGAATTCCTACATGACAATGTAGAAGTCAAATTTACTCTGGAAGTTGTCGACAACGTAATCTATTTCTATGCGAAGACAAGCACCGATGCGAATAAGTATGGCCAATTGCTGGAAGTCCTATCGAGAGCTCATAAAGAACTAAAACAATAGGCATCCTGTGCTAAAATATATCAATGGAATTAGTTCTAATAATTGTCGTTTTCGCTATTATTGCATCAAGCATTATTCATAATGTATTCCCCAGAATTCCGCTGAACTTGCTACAAATTTGTTTCGGCGCGGCGCTTGGTGCGCTATCGATTCACCACCAAATCCATTTTGAGCCAGAAATCTTCCTGTTGTTTGTGATTGCGCCACTCCTATTCCGCGAAGCCGAAGAAACTGACGTACTTCAGCTCTGGAAAGTAAAAAAGCACATATTTTTCATGGTTTTCGGCCTAGTCTTTTTGTTAGTGGCAGCGATTGGGTTTAGCTTGCACTGGATGTTACCAGTCTTGTCGTTACCAATTTGCTTTGCGGTAGGGGCTATCTTGGGACCAACAGATCTAATTGCCGTTCAATCACTGGCTGGGCGTGTCAAAATTAACTCACGCGTCATGAATATCCTGAAGGGCGAGGGGCTGATCAACGATGCATCGGGACTAACCGCGTTACATTTTGCTATTTTGGCCTTTATGACTGGTGCATTTAGCTGGGTAGCTGCTGGTGAACAGATGCTGATTATGGTGCTGGGCGGCTGTTTGGTTGGATTCTTGATTGGCAACATCAAGCGTCGGATAACACGCTATCTGCATATCCTAGATTTTGATCACGTCCAGACCTATGTTCTTGTAGACATTCTAATTCCATTCTTGTCGTATATGGTGGCCGAACTGCTGGGTGTATCAGGTATTTTGGCGGTGGTTGTTGCCGGAGCCATGCAAGCGATCGAATTTAAGCGTCGCGGCATACTTGAGGCAGAATTCCGCGAGTCGAAACACAATATCTGGGAAATTATCAAATTTGTCTTGAATTCGATGGTTTTTATATTGCTTGGTCTACAATTGCCAGATATCGTAACGTCTGTCATCAGCAACCCTGATTACGTGCATATCTTGAACTATATTTGGCTAGTCATTGTGGCGATACTAGTTATCATGATTGCCGTCAGGTTCGCCAGCTCATACATCTTCTCAGCTAGTATTTTCGGTAAGGGGCTTAAGGAAAAAGTACGTAACTCGGCGGTGCTCACGATATCGGGCGTGAAGGGAACGGTTTCATTGGCGGCGGCATTCTCGTTGCCCTTTTTCTATCAGGACGGTTCTGTGTTTGCCGAGCGGTCGTTGCTGTTATTTATCGTTGCTGCGGTCATTATCATCTATCTGGTTCTTGCACTGATTCTCCTGCCAATTATTGCCGAGAAGGAGGATGAGCCGATTACTGCCATAGATCATCAAATCAATATTGCACGCGAAATGTGCGATTCACTAGTAAAAGATCCTACATTGCAAGCGGCTTTGTCGGTATACTTAGCACGCTTGCGCCAGTTGGAATACGACAAAATGTCGAATAAGGACCGCAAGAAAGTCAATAAATTACGCATGTATATGTATGATGCTGAACTGGATTTTGCTGAAAAGTCGCTCAAATCCACCAGCAAACAAACCCCGCATATTTATCGGCAATTTACAGCATTGCTAGGTATGGTTTATCATCAAAAAGTCTATCATCGTGGGTTTACACGTCTCAAGCATACCCTCGGGCGTGTTCGACTGATGCGCAATAAGGGATCAAAACGCCTTACTATGCTCCAGCAGTTTGATTTTATGAAGGTACAGAGGCTTTTCGAGCAATCAGGTGCTATGGCTGAAGAAGAATTGAGTAATATCCTGCGTGGCAAGAAATATCCGCAAAAAGTAGTAAATCTTGTCTTGGATGAACGGCGTGACTATGTATCCGAGGTTAGCAGGGGTAATTACCAGTCAATTTTTGTGGTGCGACGCTATATGGTTCATAGCGAGCAGTTGCTCAAGGCGTATTCTATAGAACGTCAAATTATTCGTCGTTTTCTAGAAGAAGGAAAGTTACCGAAGTCAGAAGCGGCTGAGCTTATGATTCGCATCAACCAACAGGAAAGCCATGCCCTGTCAATTAATCAGAATGATGACACAGCACGTCGCTTCTTGAGTAATATTGTCGGTGATTCAAAGTAACGCTTGATTTACACCTCAGTTGGGGTTAGAATTATGATTATGGATAATTTCTTGTTGGCACAGATTCTCGGCGCAATTGCGGCGATGGTTTTTATTGCCAGTGTCCAACTCAAGGATAAACGCCACATTATATATTTCCTGATTATTAATACGTTGTTAGCAAGCGTGGCATTGGTATTGCTGGGTGCATGGTGTGGTTTGATGACAAATACAATCACATTATTGCCGGCGCTCTATATCTACTATCACGATAAACACCATCATCGTTCGCAACCAATTATGGCGGCGGTGTTCTGGGCAATCTTATTTATTGGTTGGATACTTACTTATTCATCACCGATTGACGTATTGCCAGCTAAAGGTGTACAACAAGGAATATCCAGATGGTTTCGACCCTTACCCCGACTTCAAGAATTTCGCCAAAAATGACAAAGAAATTAACACCTGTATTGATGGTGCTGGTACTGATGTTACTGTGTTAAATGATGCTGTTTTCGTGGTCGGAGACCATCGTATTGACAACTACTCTATGGATAGTCGTAATGGTGGCGGACGTGCTACTCTAGGCACTGTCCCGTTGAAGGACATTGTTGGTCCTGTTAGTTTACGTATCTGGCCATTGAACCAATTGAAGACATTTTAGCTAGTCTTTCCAGATACAAGCGTTGCGAAATTTACAACAGTAATTATTTGCTGGCAAATATTTTGCGAATCTTTAGTAACTCGTTCTCATCAGCGAATTTAATAACAATTTCACCACCATGCGCTGTGATTTTCTGGCGCACACTAGTCTTGCCTAGTCCGATTCTGCCAGCAATAGCACGGGTTAGCCCCGTCTCGGTCAATGTAGCAAGGTGAGCTGATTTTTCTCTGACCGGCTGACCAGTTGCACCCTTTTTAAATCCAATGACAAACTGTTCGGCCTTGCGTACACTCCAACTTTCCTTAATAATCAGATTAAATAACTTGCGCTGAGTTACTTCGTCGCCACCAACTGCGGCCAATGCCAGGATTTGTCGAGCATGACCCTCGGAAAGCTCGCCTTTAATCAACGCCTCTTTTGCAAAATCAGGCAATCCCAGTAATCTCATCTGATTAGAAACTGTGCTTGGCGCCCTGCCTACACGCTTGGCAATTTCAGCATCGGTCAAATTAAATTGGTTTTTCAGCTTAAGGAACGCTGTGGCAGTTTCCAACGGATTAAGGTCGGCACGTTGGACATTCTCGATAATCGACAGTTCTAGCTTGTGCTGAGCCCCGAGCGTTCGTACGATAGCTGGAATCTTGGCAAGGCCAGCAAGTTTCGCTGCGCGCCAACGCCGTTCGCCAGCAACAATCTGGAAACCTTTTTTGGCTGGCGCAACCACAATCGGTTGCAAAACACCGTGTTCTTTGATGCTATCCGCTAAAGTAGCTAGCGTTTCTTCGTCAAAATGTTGTCGAGGTTGGTTGGTATCTGGCGCAATGTCATCAACCGCTAGCACACGCAAATCGCTGACCTTTTCGTCTTCGGACGCTGTTGTATCAAAATCCTCATCCAACACATCGGTTGGAATCAGCGCGTCAAACCCCTTGCCTAAGCCTCTTTTTACCATAACAATATTGTAGCACAAAACCAATCGAGTTTACAATAAATCAGTTGGGTCGATTTTTTCTGACATGCGTCGACCAGATGTCGCCAAGTGACCATGTGCCCGCGCGTGATCACTGGCGTATTCATCACGGTAGCGAACAGCCTGTTGATGAATTTGTCGTGCCAGGTTAACCGCCAATAAGCACATTTCACGCAGTTGCTCGCCGTCGCGCAGGATTATACGCGGAGCATAAATTTCTACTTCCGTGTCATAGAATTTGTACGCAAAATCTGATCCGTATTGATTCATCACCGACAGCACGTCTGGTGTAAAAATATAGAGAGCGTCTCTTTCGTAACCAGGCGAAACAAAGATTTGAAAATGATCATTACCACCCTCAGTTTTAAGTTTTTCTGCAATATAATTGCTTGTTGTTAATTTTACACCATTCATCGCTGGATTTACGATCATATGTGGAACATTTCGGTTGACCTTGGCACGCACACGAACCAGACCAGCTGTCTCGGTCTTATGCTTCTCGGGCTCTAAATAATCAATTTCTAATGCACCGCCGTTAAAACTCAATCTGTCATCGCGCGCATCGTAATTTACCTTATTTGCGATTGCAAACGCCAGCATTTGGAGGTTTATCTGAGGAAAGTTGCCTTCGCCTGCGCCGTCCATGAATATATCATCAGCTAATTGATTACCTTTGTAATTAGCTAAATTCGCCGTTAATAGTTGCCCGCGCGTAAAGTCAGACGCTTGCCAACTACGCCCAAAAGCCGAGAAATCCCACGATTCTGGGTCAAGTTTGGCGGTTGCACCGACGAGATTTTCGCGCGCAACTTTTTCGGCCGCTCCCGCCAATAGATTTTCCGTAACTTGACCTTGCGCAAGTTGTTCTTTTATGCCAGAAAATGCACCACCTTCGCTGTTAGAATGACCAAGAAGTTTGCTATTATCAGATATTATAGAGAACAGCCCGCGAAATATGCTCATTTCGCATTCCACCCCAAACGCTTTGTAATTTCGTCGGTCGCAGCCTTGTAAGCACGCGAGCCTTTGCTAAATTTGTCATAGGCGCCGACTGGCAAACCGTGGCTGGGCGCTTCGGCCAAGCGAACATTACGCGGAATTTTGGTTTCGAGAACTTTGCCTGGAAAATGCTTCGCGACCTCTGTATAGACCTGCCCAGAGAGCGTCGTACGGTTGTCATACATGGTCACCAACACACCGAGCAGTTCCAGCGTCGGATTTAGGCCTTTGCGTACCAATTTCATGGTTTCGAGCAGTTGTCCAAGCCCCTCCAATGCATAGAATTCGGCTTGCACAGGCAACAGGACGTGATCCGCCGCAATGAGCGCGTTGACCGTCAAGAGACTCAGACTAGGTGGCGAGTCGATCAAGATAAAATCATAATCGTCCTCGACGGTTTTTAGAGCATCACGCAAGCGTACAAAGCGTCGATCGGCCTTTGCTAGGCCCGCTTCGGCATCAGCCAACTGTGGTGTGGCGGGCGCAACACTAAGACGCTTGAAATTAGTAGTCTTAATGACGTCCGCTAGTGATATTTCGCCAGAAATCACATCCATGATAGTCGGCACACCATCTGGATTAGACACCGATTTCAAAGACGATTTATCGATCCCCAGACCACTCGTTGCGTTACCCTGCGGATCAAAATCAACCAATAATATCCGCGCGCCAGATTTGGCAAAGAAATACGCCAAGTTCACAGCGGTGGTCGTCTTGCCAACGCCACCCTTCTGGTTTGTCACCGCAATTGTGATCGCGCTCATTTGTTTGCCCTCATAGTGGGTCTATTATAGCACAACTACATCACATATAGCGAGGTATTTTTTGCGATTAGTCGACAAAACCCGTGTATGTATATCTAATCACTCATCTGCCTATGACGAACAAATTCGAGAGTTAGTCCCCCCCCCTCTTTGTAAACAACCATTTTCGCATAATCACGATGGCCTTCTACTCTATCTCTAAAACTAAGGCGTTTACTTCTTGGTAGCCAGCGCTCAGCGCCTATCGGTAGACGACCCTCAATAGCTGCTTCGTAAAAGGTGTCTGCAGATAGGTTTTTTACGTTACGACTGACCAGTTCGTCTACTTCATGTTTCAAAGTGTCTCCATATATGTCTTTTTGGCGCGGTAAGTCTTCCAAGTGTTCTGACATTGATGCTACCATAGCAACGTAACTATAATCTCTGCTCTCATTTCTTTTTTCACGAAGATTGAAAAACTGGCCAAAAAAGTACTCGTTACTAAGACTTCCTACTCGTCTGTCGAATAGTCTTATTCCTTCATTATTTATTTTAACTTTATCCGATTCAAGCATTTCTTCTATCGAACGATGGTGCTTAATTACGACTATGCCTTGTTCACCGATAGCTTTCAACATTTTCTCGTCATCTTCAGATAGTGGTTTAATTTTGACGTTTTCTAGATCTTCGTTGGGGTGTTCTCCCTTGTAGGCGTCGAGGGCAGCCTGCTCTTTAGCAGCTAGCTCTTTGCTCCATTGGTCTGATTCGCTATTTTCGGATTTAGTATCTATAGTTTTTTCCTTACCACCAACAAGAGTCCTGGCTGCATCAACCAGTTTGTCTCGGAATGCTGTTTTCTTAGTGGCTTCCTGTTTCGGAGCCTGGTCTATTGTTTCTAGATTTTTCATTTTTTTCTCCTTTATTATAGAGATTTAATTGTTACGCTAACCATTGTAGCACACTTACATTTAAAAGTCAATAGGGCGCCCCCCCCCCGTGACCTCTGTTAGGGAATCACTTTATCCGAAAATCCGACGCTTGTGGTGGTGGTGGATTTTGCGTTTTGGTCTGTGATCTTTTTTGAAACGAATTAGTGCGATAGTATCCGAAACGATAAAGCAGGAGCCAAAGAATGCCCCCGAGAACAATCCGACGGCCAAATTGTAGCTAACCCATGCAATTTGGTTGACGAACAACATGCCACGAATATTATTTTCGCGGCGTTGGAACAGCGAAAAGACATACACAGAGCTGCCGATGAGTGGCAAAACGTCAATCGGTGATGAATAAGTAAGTATCCAACCAATAAATAAGATTGCCCAGAACACCGCCGCCATAATTGGTTGCGAACGATGATGGTGTTTATCGTGATAGTAGATAT
>LSPZ01000098.1_pt1 | contig 15499 bp, 15 predicted proteins | sample 651281 | NCBI WGS metagenome assembly LSPZ01 (sample SAMN04438313, study PRJNA306036) | termite gut metagenome | isolation source: viral DNA filtered from gut of termites from termite colony 2 | host: Coptotermes formosanus | place: USA: New Orleans, Hayne Blvd. | collected 2013-06-18
CAGCATCTTCAACACAAGATATATCAACACTTCCGTCTGGAAGCATTTCCGTAGGAACACATACAAATGCAACTCGGTATGTTTTATTAGTAGAATTATTATATTCTGGAATATGTATATCACGGATTTCATAGTCGATTGATTCTAACTCTTTAGCAAGATTCTTTCCAACAACTCCGTATCCGATAATGAGTACGTTTTTGTTATACTCAGACCACACTAAACTCATGATCGCTCCTTTTTTCTACATGTGTACATGAGAATGTTTGAAAATATTTACATTCGTAATCAACTGATATATTATCAAAATTTTTAATAGCATTCCGAATAATCAACTGTTCGCTATCTTGAGGATTATGAATAGTTGATGAGATTGTGTCTGCATGTGTATAAAGTCTTTTTGCACATTCGATATGTGCAATACAAAGACCGGCGTTGAAATATCTAAATTGTGATAGAGGATCTGTTTCGTGCTCGATATATTCCATCGGGTAGTTGTTTTTTGTTGCGTTATAAATTGCCCCAATTAAACCTTCTGGTATTATAATCGGAGCACCAGTAAACAATACATCATTGGCATCGCTTATAATAACATATGGGGTTTTAACCTTTTCAAGTCCATCAAGAATTAATTTAATTTTTAATGGATTCGACCATGAACCAGTATGTGTAGATGCTATATATTGTAATTTATTTTTGTTTAATTGTTGCGCAAGAATCGCATTATCAATATTATTGAAACATGTAAGAATTGATACGTTCTCCGGAATACTAATGTGAGCATTGAAGAATTGTTGTGTCCAATATCGATATAGTGGATATGAACCGCCTTGAAAGTGGGCGGCATAAAATCGTTTACCAGTGTGACTTGTTAAGTTATTTGTGATGCTACCCATGTTCCACCTCCATATATTAGTGCTCCGCTAGAGAATGCGGCTTGTGCAGTGATTACATTGTTGGTATCGAATTGAAAAGAAGAACCTTTGGAATCCGCTGCAATAGGCATACCTTGAATTATTGTATCATACTGATAACCTACCGGGATGTTAAATACTTTAGCTCCTGCAGGTAGAGATGAAGTTAATGTTCCGTTGAACGAATATTGAACTATAGAGCCTCTTCTTACAAGAATTAACGTGATGCAAAAAATATTAATTGTTGTTCTATCGTATGTGTTAACAATGAGTCCATTGTTAGTTGAATTCAATTGCAGGGTAATGCATGGTCTACCTTCAAGTATAAAGACAAACGTTTGTGGAGTGTTAGATATTTTTCTAACTCCAATAGGACGTCCAGTATATGGGACTGGATATAATAACTCTGGATTCTGTCTTCCGGAAGGCCTAGCATCTATAAGAAGTATACTTTTTTGATCACAAATATGGTTAAGTAAGCGTATAATTGAATTAAAATCCGTTATCCCTGCAGGAACTCCACCGAACCACTTTTGTATAATTGCAAAATCTGTAATAGTATTAGAAGCTAGTTGCATGATGGAGGTTTTCCACATGTTAGTAAACTCCATAGGTTTATTATCAAACTTCGTCAGATGGAGAAGCGGTTTTTCAAGGAAGTGTACTTGTGGACGATGTGTTTGTTCATCTGCACGAAGTATATGATTAGGCATATTAGGACGCGGAATTACCATAAATCTCGTATCATTTGCTTTGAAAGTAATTCCGCTGTCAAGAGAATTTGAGTTATCTTTATACCACATACGTAGCACGGTTTTAATATCTTGACCACCGCTTTGAACAGCACGTTGTCCAAAGCTAACGTCACTAGCTCTGAAACGTACTTTTTTTGCTCGTATATTTAAATATTCAAGTCCACCACCACCACCGAGTGTTCCAAGATTTACTCTCCCACTCGGAATATCAAAGTGATCTGTATTAAACTCTATTTGATTTTGTGCACGAAAATCAAACTTTTTTGCGAATAATTTAATATCGGCACCATCTGACCTAATGTAGCTTAATGCGTTACTAATATTACAACCAATGAAATCGCCTCTTGGATATACAGCTAAATCGAACCCGTGAATAACACGCATCATTCCGTTAACATGGAGTACAATTTTACCATTTTGATTAACATCTGTATTACCTTTGTTAATATAAATACGGCCGTTTTGATCTTCGATAGAACAACCATTTTTCCGCCATTTGTTTTCATTTTGTGTTGGAAATAATGTAGCAGGTTTAACTTTCATAGTATAACAAAAACCGCCGATAAAAGTAGCAAGTTGTTTACGAGTACCGTTTCCGTTTGTATCATCATTTATAATAATAATTGTAGAACAAGTAGTTGGTAATTTATTTTTCGAAACTGTAGGCCAGATATTAGTTGCTGTCAGAAATCCGGTCCAATTAATTTTATAGATACCTGCAGCCGTAGATGCAAAAGCTGTAGTAGATGTACTAATATCTATATCTCCAAGATCCCCTTTTACTAAAGCTCGAATATCCTTAATATCGTTAGGTTGTACAGATGTATCTGCTTTATCAAGAGAACCTTGTACTAAAGCAGTAAGATCTCCTTTTGGTATACCATTAGTAGGAAATGTGTATTTTAATCCAAGAGAAGTAATTAATCCATTAATAGCATTTGCAATTTTTCTAAATAAATTGGTATGTGTATCCGTTGTTGTTACTAATTTTGTAGTAGTCTCGACTGTTACACCCATAACCGTATCGGTAAGTTGATCATCGCCTATTGATTTATCTGCTATCATCGTAGAAGTTATTGCTTTACTTCCCGCAGTTAATTTAGAAATTAATCCATTAATAGCATTTGCCAAAATACCAAAAAGTGAAGTTTTTGTTGCTGTTTGTGTAGTTATTTTGTCAGTAGTTTCTGTACCAATCGTTAATATAGTATCAGCTAAGTCTTCATCTGTGATACCTTTATTACCAAATTTTGCTACAATTGCTGCGGTAATATTAGAATTAAGTGCCGCAACTTGTGTTGCTGTAAGCGGTATTTCATTAACGTGATATTGTTTATTGAACTGCGTTCCATCATATCCTACACGCCAAGTTCCTTCGGTTGTATTTGCATATGTAGCATAATCGTTTTTAGTTGGAGTATATGATTCTCCAGCATGAAACCATGGTCCAGCATTTACTGATGCAAGATCAGTATATAACGAATTTCCATCAGCAGTAGGAGTTACATAATTTGCAGCAAAATTTTGAACGGTTGAGTTAACAAAATCCTTATCGGCGAGTTGATTTCCAGCATTTGCTTGAGTTGGTACTAATTCTTTGACATCATCAATTTGTTCTTGAATATCTTCGACAATTTCTTTTACTTTTGTAGCATCTGCGGCTTTACCTACATCAGTTTGAGCATCTGCTGTGGCGGGATCAATCACATCCGAAGCAGGAAGAGCGTTTTGAGCAAGAGTTCCTTCTGCAGCAGTTGCAAAATCACTTGCTTTTTTCCCAGAATCAACAGGTTTCCCGTTTTGATCTATTCCCGCAAAATTTCCAGTAGTTGCTCCCGGTATTGATTGGAATGCTGAATTTGCTTTATTAACAGTATCATTATCAGATAATAATTCATTAACATCATCAATTTGTGTTTGTAATGCATCATCACCATCTTCACGTAATCCAGCTTCTACCGAATCTTCATGCTGTCGTTCAGTTATCTCTGCAGTTATCGCTGCCCCAAGATCGTTTACAGCATCATTTATTTGTGTAATAGTTGGTAACGCATCAAGTTTTTGTCCTTGAGCGACGGTCATTGCTTGGTGACTTGGCTTAAATCCTATCCCGGAATCATTAACTTCGAGTCCAGATGATGGATCTATTATTGCAGTAAAATTAACTTTATCAGTAGTAGAATTCTTTTGACGTTTAATTGACTTACTGTTTTCAGTAGTAGACAGTAATGAATCTGCGGTAAGAGGTTCTCCACTACCGGTTCCTCCTCCGTTACTATCTTGTCCATCCTCACCGTCTTCTCCCTTAAGAGAATCGATAAAATCTTGCTCAGTTCCAGTATTTCCAAGTTCAAGCCATATTTCATAAGCACTTTTTCCAGGATCTCCTTTATCCCCAGGAGCACCCTTAGTTGCTGAAATTGCAATAAGATTTTGCCAAGAAGTATCACCGGTAAGTTTCCATACAATATATCCATTGTTAACATCGATAATAGGATTTTTTCCGTTAGGACCTATAAGTGCCGAAATTGCAATAAGATTTTGCCAAACTGCATCTCCGTCACTTTTCCATTTAATATATGTACCATCGTTTTGGAGTAATGCTTTTGCGCCAGCGGGTCCTTGAAAAGCTAATGCTCCAGTTATCCAAGATGTACCGTCGTATGTGTATACAACAATAGGCGTACCAACACCAACAGATATACCAGATTTAAGATTATCAGGATTTGTAGTATAATAATCATCACGAGCTGTTTCATCCGGAAACCACGCAACGGTCCCTCCTCCGCCAGTATTACTACTTTGTACTCCTTCGGCAATAATACTCGATGCATCGAAAAAAAGTTCAAAGGCCGCCCCTTCTAGCGGAATTTCGTCAATAGAAATATTTCTAAAACTTATGCGTGCGATCGGGTATGCATCGACAGAATCTTCAGTTGGATATGTAACAGGAATAGTCTGGTCATCATATTTAATAACTTTACAACGATCTCCGATATAAATACCAATTTCGTTAAAATAATTAGCATGAGGTATATCATGCATTATCCCGGGATACCAATCTAGATTCTTTTTATAAATAACCCCTCTTATAGTAATCATTGGTACAGGATTATTCGAATCTTGAAGTTTAATATCCGCGTAAAGCACGTTAAGATAAAATGTTGATAATGGAGTATTCCCTGCCATAATTGCTTTATGGAGCCTAAATTGTGATGTATCAACCCTTGTTCTATCGGTTGTAGAAATAGGAATAGGTGTAAACGTTCCTTTAAACGGTTCGATTATTATACTATCATCAAAAATAATAGATCCAGGAAGATTTACTCTTCCTGGAAAAATCTTCGCACCTATATCATTATGATTAGGATTATATTCATCTGCTCCATTACCGAGAGAAAACATAAGTTCAAGATTATCAGATTCAATATCTTTCATTCCAAGGTGTTCATACGAAAATTGTATATTAAGTTTTTCATTAAGTGACGGATCTGTCCCTGATGGACGTTTAAAATAATATCCCATATTATACACTCCTTATTTGGTCACATTTTTAATTGTCGATGATATATGGAATATCATCCTTGAAATACTCGATAATGCAAGTGTTATCGCTTTTTGAGTATTTATAATAACATCTTTACTATATGAAAGATTCGACTCATTTTTTTTATATTTTGGGAAACGAGATTCTACAGAATACCATAATGATCGAAGCTGTTTTAATTGCTCCGGAGCTGTGGTAATAAAATACACTAATGATGTATACGAAATATGTGCAGATAAATATGTCCTAGAAGCAAGAGCCCCTCCAAAAATACATTTTTCAAGTTTCTCTTGTATATCAGAATTATCTTTTGAAATAGTAATTCCGAGAAGTGTATGTCCTTTAATAGGTAGTTGCGAATCTTGTGTTATATTCATAATAGTATTTATATCAAGTGTAGAAATAATTGCTTGTATATCAGATATTATTTTTTTCACAATATCTTCAGGTGCTTCTGGAAATGGGTATGTTTTACATTTCGCTCCATTTGCGATTTGTATCTGTAATTCTTGTACAATAGATTGATTATTTAATTTTAATTTATCTTGTCTAATAAATGAGATAATTTTAAATATAACACTCTCGATCCATTCTCCGATTTTCCGTATAAGAGAACGAAGTGATTCGTATATTGTATTTCGCTGTTCGTTTATTTTACTCTCAAAATCAACAATAACCGTTTGATCTTTTTGTAAACTATCGTGATCACTCGGCTCAATTACTTTTTTCGAATTTGTTGGAAGCGGCCCAGTACCACCTGTTTGCATTTTTTTAACCGCCTCAAGTGCTATAATATTAGATTCACATGTTAAAATATCTGTAATAATATCTACACATTCAAGTGTATGTATACTAGGATCAAGATCATTATACGTAAACTCGTCTCCGAGTAAATTATTAAGTGAAATATGTTGACTCATATCAATTTCTCCTATTATTATAATGTTTTTTAAAGAAAACATGATAGTAAAGAATGGAGGACTATTATGACAGTTCCTGTAAATGCACTCCCTGAAGTATTAAAACTTAAGGATGAAGATGTTACTAAAGAATTATTTATACGATGGTTTTCAAAAACTACTGAAAATATGATTCCAAAATTTAATGCAAATGATGATTTTATATTACGAAAAGGAATGACTCCGTTATATAAAGATGATCTTCCTGTTGTCACAACTATTGGGAGATGGATTTTTAACGTATTTTTAAATTATAGTATTTTTAAAACACAATTTCCATATTTTAATAATGAAGATGCTACGAAATTTCATAAACAAGTATCATATGCATTTATCGAAGGAACCATTACTCGAGAACAACATAGCTTATATCAAACTAAAAAAGCATGGCTTGAGTATACTCCAACCGAAATATTGGTTCCAGGATTATCATTTAATATGATTCGTCCACATCCACTTGTAATGAAACGAAAAGCTGAATTATTTAAAAAATATGAGAAAGAACTTGCAAAGGGTGGAAACGAAGGGGTGGTCGCATCTGTTACTATCGAAAAAGAGTTGCTCGCATATGCTCGAGAAGTAAACAAAGATGATCCATCATTACGACTTTTTGACTTAAAAGATCCTAGTTTTGGAAATCACTATAAAAATATGTCGGTTATGATTGGTGCACAACGTAGTAATACCGATCCGAGTGAATTTCATATTTCATCTTCAAATTTTGTTGACGGTATCAATAAAGAAGAGTTTGCGTCTCACGCCGATCAATTGATTCTCGGAACGTATTCGCGTTCTGTTGAAACACAAAAAGGCGGAGCTGCTGTTAAAGAAATGAATGCTGCATTTGAAAGCGAACAGTGTAATCTTTCTCTTGATTCTGATTGCCATACACAATTATATAACACGATTACGATTACTGATAAAAATGTAGAATTATTTTTATTTCATTTTGTTTATGGGCCAAAGGGTTTAATACAAATTTTACCAAGTAATCAAAAAGAATTTGTTGGTAAGACATGGAAAATGCGTTCAGTATTATATTGTAATGACGAATTTTATTGTGCAAAATGCACCGGCACATTATTCCAACGTGCCGGAATTAAAGATGTCGGCCTCACCATTGCGACACTTGGAAGTGTTATTCAAGGGTTGAGTATGAAACGATTTCATAATACTACCGTTCAAGCAACTGAAATGGATTGGGATCAGTTCTTCTCAGATTAAATATATAAGCCTACGGAATTTTCCGTAGGCTTATTATCAATAATATTTTTAGATATATATAATTTATATATCAAATAACAAGGAGTTATAAATGGGTGAAGAATTTAAACCGATGACACTTGAAGAAATTGCCAGTATTGGTAATGAAATTGCTACAGAATCAATGTTATTAAGTCCAAAAGAGTATGGTGGTATGTATCCGTTGCACATTCTTATTAGAGACAAATCTGAGGAACATGTAGATCCTCCACATTTACATGTATGGGACTCTAGTCATAAACATGCTACTGGATCTGGGACCGCGGAAATTATTATTACCGATAAACCGCCAAAAAAAGTAAGTGATATTCAGTATAAACGAGGGACACTTAATTCTAAAGATGCAGACAGATTTGTGATATGGGCAAATCTCGAAATTACAAATGTTGAAAATTGTAAAACAAATTGGGATAATGTAAAAGAAAAATGGAACGATTTTTATAGAATCATTTATTTACCAAAACATCCTGAACGAAAAGACATTACTCCAAAATTTCCGTCTATTCATAAGATAAATCTGTGGGGATCAATTGGATAAATGTATGGAAAGAATGACTGACAAAAAATATTACAATCTTATTCTTGCTGATGGTTTCACAGAATGCTGGGGATTTGTAAATTATGATGATATATACACTAAATGGCGTGCGTGTTGTAGACCATCTAAGAAATATCCTATGTGGATAGCATTACATTGGAATAGGAATACTGATGTGCGTCCACCACATGCTAGTTTACATGCTATATCAGATAAATATAATTCTCCACATCCTAGTACATTACTAACTAAATTTTTAATTACAGATGATATTCCTAAGAAGTTGGGAGATATTATATCTCATTATGGATGTATTAATATGCCCAATGATTATAAACGACTGCTTATTAAATGGGCAAATGATCGTGTGTTTATAGATAGTGAGAGAAGTAATTGGGGTATGTTACAGTCTGTATGGAATAATTATGAACGTAGTTATCTCGATCTCATGCCACCCCCACAACACATCTTCGAACAGCTTAATCAGGACGAATTTCAACCATATGATTAATTGTACATATACCCTGCACATTAATGTGCAGGGTATTATTTTTTGATTCTAAAAACAACACATTTATAATACATAGGAGAAAATTACGTATGGCATTTATTCAATTTGGACCTGAACAATTACGTGCCATACAAATGGCAAAAGAGTGGATTAAAACTCCTCCTAAATCTCGCTCCCCCGTATTTGTTATTGCAGGATATGCCGGAACAGGAAAAAGCACCGTTCTTTCACATATATTAGATGAAATGAATATTCCAAAATATAGTGTAGCATTTGCAACATATACTGGAAAAGCAGCCGTTATTCTTCGTCAAAAAGGATTAAATGCATTTACAATACATCATTTAATGTATCAAGTATACAAGAATGCAATTGGTAAACTTTCGTTTCGAAAAAAAACAAAATTACCGAGTAGTATTGAATTAATTGCGATTGATGAAATTGGAATGGTTCCAGAACAAATCATGGAAGATATGATTGCATATGGCGTTCCGATTTTAGGACTCGGTGATAATGGACAACTTCCTCCAATTTATGGTGAGAATCGATATATTACTAATCCACAGATCACTTTAACACAGGTATATCGACACGCACTTGATTCTGGAGTATTACGTCTTGCAACAGATATTAGAAATGGTATATTTAGTACTTGTAAGAAATACGGAAACGATGTAACATTTATAACAAAAAAAGAATTAAAAGTGCAAACATTACTTACCTACGATCAGGTATTATGTGCAACTAACACTTCTAGAATCGGGTTGAATACAACGATGCGAAGATTATTAAAATATAAATCTAAACTCCCGTGTAAAGGTGATAAAATTATATGTGTTGCAAATAATTTTAAAGAAGTTGTTGCCTATTATGATGATCTTGAATATTTTATGGTAAATGGATTAACTGGAAAATGTGTCGATGATTGTTATGATATTGGAATTGGTGATGCATTACAACTTGAAGTGTTACTTGACGGTATTGCAGGAGAATCTGTACAGATATATTGTACATCAAAACCATTTTCGAACACTTATGAAGAAATCGGGGAAAGTATTAAACGATCAAAAGATCTTGGACAATCCGAACTTGAAGAATTCGAAGGTCGATTATTAAATAAAATTGAATATGGGTGGGCGATTACTGTGCATAAAAGTCAAGGATCTCAGTGGAATTCGATTCTAGTATATGACGACTGTTTTTATCGTTCTGATCCCGATTATTTACGGTGGATGTATACCGCTGTTACTCGCGCACAAACAAAAGTCGCGATAGTGTGTGAAAACAGGTAATTATAAGTATGATTATATATCATAATCTTGAAAAGGAGTACTTATGAAACGTATTGCGTTATATGTAGTAACATGTCTTATGGTAGGAGCACTTGTTATATTGCTTATTTTACCGGATTTCTTAAAAGTCGCATTACCAGATGGATTAGTGACTATAATACAAAAAGGAAGATCTACTACAATTTATGCGATGTTACTTGGTGTAAGTGCCATCATCGGTATTATTGTAGTATATCTTATTGAATTTTTCAAATCGAGAAAAAAATGAAAGACGATGTTATTGTTTTATGTATATTTGATCATATAAAGGAGAAGAAATGAGTATTTCAATGATGGATGGTTTTGTCGCGATTACTTCAAAATCAAATGTATTTAAGTACGACTTAGTTGATAATCTTCGTAAAAACGATAATATGGTCGAAACACTTGAAGAACTGTGTAAAATAATTGCAAACACCATGCGTCCAAATATTCAATATCTGGGACACAAAAGAATTGATCAACGAGTCAAATATCCGCAAAAATATGTGCAGATGTATGATAGTGATATTTATTGTGAACAATTTGAATTTAAAGTGAATGCTCAAGATGAGTATGGTCGTCCTATATCAATTTATAAAAATATGATATTTGAAATTCCTAACTTAATTGATGGTTGTAAATATATGCTTAATGGTGTATATTTTTATCCGACATATCAATTAGTAGATGCAACGACATATCATCGCACAGGGTCGGTCAATTTAAAGACGCTAACAATTCCTATTAAAATGGATCGTATTCAATATGCAATTTCGGATATTAATGGAAGAGAATATCTTTCGTATGTATATACTATTGAAATGCAAAAGAAGAAAGTGAATATATTTGCATTTTTCTTTGCTACAATGGGTGCGTTACAAACAATAAAGTTCTTCGAAGGACCTGAAACAATATTTCATATTATATCCGAAGATAAGATTGATCGTTCTTCTACCACATTTACATATTTTAAAATTACAAAATTAATGTATTTATCGGTATTAACTGAAGTATTAAAGGGAAAAAATGCGCCACAGACTCGAGCAATGGTTGCTGGAATCTTAGATGTATTTCCAAATTCAACATCGGCAGAACAACTTCTTTCTATAGATTATTGGAGATATGACGTATTATCACAATACTTTGCAAAAGGTAAAACACTTGCACGTAGTACAAAACTTGATCTTTTTATTGAAGCATATAAGAGATTATATGATTCTATTACAAAAGAGAATATGAATATTTATGAAACTCCAAAGGAAAATATTTATGAAGTACTCCGATGGATGTTTATGCATTATACAGAACTATTATACCGAGATAATAATAGTATATTCCGCAAAAGAATAAAATTGTCAGAATCCCAAATTGCGCCGATTATTCGTCGAGAATTATATAAAATGAATCGTGTTATTCATAGTAGAAACAGATTTAAAGATATCGACCGTTATGCCGAAATTTTGACATTACCATATAAATTCTCGTTTGATGCGAAAAATAAAAAAGGGCTTGAACAAGCTCCGTCTGACATTTTGGTAAAGGCAATTATTAATTCGAGTAGTACTAGATATGCAGAATCTGTAAACGATATGGATATCTTTAATATATTACTTAAATTCTGTTTAACGAGTTCAAGCACCACCGTATCAAAAGGTCCACGTTCTAATTCATTGTCTAAAAATCAAAGACATGTGAGTTTAAGTCAAATATCATTTATTTCACCATCAGCTACAGGTGCTGGAGATCCAGGGTCAACTGGAGTATTTATACCATTTGCATTACTTGAAGACGGGAGATTTATCTCTCCATTTAAAACGTTGCCAAAAAAGGAGTAAAATATGATCAAAGATGGAGACGCTGCAATAATATTCGGGTGTTCATTTACAGATTCAAATGATGATGATGCATTATTAATTCATACTGCAGTTGAGCATAAAGATATCGTACTTAAATTATTCGAATCAATTCCACATACTATTGCATTACATACAATAGTTGATAAATATACAAGTGATAATTCCGTTATGCAAAAATACGTCGTATTTAATACGATTACATATTCTATTGTAGCAATATTAACGCAACGTAAATTCATATATAATGATAAATCGACAGAAATTAATTGGACAGGAATGGTTCCGGCGAATTCATTTTCGACACATATTATCGAATTATTAAAGCAGAAATATCCTAATATACAAATTAGTGGTCCGCTTAATTTTCATAAATTAGATGTATATGATATCGAAAATCCGAAAAAAATAGTCGATGAAGATATCAAGAAAATTCAAGAACCTTACGAATTACAGGTTCTCCCGACGTTATTTAAAACTGTATCAGAATTAGTACAACAGGTAGTATCATTCATGTCAATGGCCGGTTGTTATGTATTAGCAAATCCTCTTGAAAAACTTTCAAGCATAGATCCTACGATCAGTAAAGTTTGTGTGACACACAGCGTCTATGTTCCTTCGTTTGATAATTGTCATATCATGACAATTAAGACATATTCTGAAGCAATACTTAATAATTCTGGCGAAACCGTTGGTATTAAAAAAGAGAATGTTTCTATATCAATGGATAATGAAGTGTTTGAAAAATCCGAAGAATTACAATGTTTCACAACAATTTTATTTAACACAATAAAAACTATGATATCATAATAATCGATATTTATTATGATTATATATCATATATGTAAGGAGATTATATTATGATTACAGGACCAATTACACTTGAATCACTTCTTGATAAACCGCTTCCAGTTTGTTATCCACCAAAAGATCCATATAAAGATTCTTATGAAGCTTTATATGAAAAAGAATCTGATAATGAAAAACAGGATGTAAAGGTAATCGACAGAAATAAATCTGATGGAACCGAACTTCGATTCATATGGAATCGTGGAAAGAGCAACTCTAATGTCACGGATACCGGAAAAGGAAAGTTTGGTTATAGTTTTTATTATGCCAGATATGTTTATTATGATAAATACATAATGGAAGTTCCGGAATTAGCTACAGATAAACGTAATACAGCATTCTTAGGTCGTATTTTTACAAATAAAAGATCTCTCAATGATTTTGAGATTCCGGTTATGTTAGTTGTTCAAACAAAAAATAGTGATGACCTATTTACTAGAATTGTTTCATCATATTTCAAAGACGATGATATATTTTCACGAAGATATTTTAATAGAGCATTAATGCTTTCCAACAAAAACATTCACGATAGCGATTTTATCGAAACTGAAGATGTGGACGAAAAACGATTATGGGATGCTTGGCAAGAATATAAACGCCGATCTCTCGCATGGGAAGAAGCGAATAAACTTTCATAAACAAAAAATATATAGAGGCGTAAATACGCCTCTATATATTCTATTTTTTAACTACAAACTGTTCAAGTTCTTCCGCAGACCATACTACTGGAGCATTTCCAATAATAGTGAGATAATCACGTGGCATCGAAGGATCACTTCGTTTAAATTCCCTGATTTCAATACATTTTGGATATCCGCCTGCAGCCCCAACATGACCGCCACCTCCGAGTGATGCACAAATTTTACCACCATCGTATGCTTCATTTTTTGAATAAATAGTGATACCATATGCTGGATGCATCCACGGATTGTTTGGTTCATGCTTCTGATTTTTAAATTCATACCGAAGCAATATAAACATATCAATCCCGGTCGAATCTAATAACCCTGCTTCAATTGCATCTTCAAACACCGTCGAATTTTGAAGATAATCAGAACAGATTGCTGCAAGACAACTAACTCCAACTGTTTGAAAATCAACATGTGATACAAACCCAGTCGTTCTCCAAATACTTAAGTTACGATTGCGAATGATGTTACGAGCGAGTTTTCCTTCTGTAATACATGCTTCGACAATATTCCGATCGTTAGTATCTGTTAAGATATCGTCTGGACGATCACATAATCTGTCGAACAATTCAACAATCGAATTGATATCGGCAAGATCAATTGAAACACAATATTTTAAATAATGCATAAACGGGACAACTTTTGTTTCACATTCTTCTTTATTAGCATTATTCCAGACATCGTGTTTTGAAATAAGTGTAATTGCCATAAACGGATTTGCGTCACGAAGTGTGTTCGGAAATAACGCGCTCTGTACCAATTCGCATGCACCAAATCCTTTTGCACAACAGCACCGAATATCATTTTCTCGTATATCATCGATATGATCGTTGATCCATTCGATAGCTGTTGCATGATGATCAAAAACACTTACATGTCCTTCCCCAACAATTTTTGCAATATCAATAACCGTTGGTTGTGTTTCTTTTTGATATAATAAACAGTCTGCAAAGATAACGTAGTCGCCACGTTTAAACTTGGTAATAGTTTTGTCTACGTTATCGTTGTAATTATATGGGATATACTCAAATCGAGTGTTCCCATCTTCAATCGGTAAGGTTTCTATTTTGACACACGTGTCATTACCTTCCAATCTTTGTTTAAAATAACGATGAATCAAATATGCTGAAGCACATCCATCCATATCTGCCCGGTGATAAAAAATCCAATATTTCATTCGGTGTTCTCCTTGTTATTATGATATATAGTTAATAAAAATAATGATACTATCGAAAAACATTATAGTAAGGAGTTTTATTATGTTATATACAAAACCTTGGAAACCTTCAAAAGATCACTTTCATTTTATCACACATGTCCCATTTAAGCATGATGATAAAACAAACGTTGATTATTTTCTTCACTATGAAGATGATACCATATATGCTATTTTTGAACCAACTACTGATAAAAAAGATTGGAAAAGCGACTTTACATTTTTTCCAAAACGATTTGATATTTTCCCAGGATCAAAAATTAAAGTACATAGTGGAATTGCTAAACAATATCTTGGAATGCGAAGTGAATTCTTAGATATGATATACCGAAATAATAAAAAATGTACTAAAATATATCTTTCAGGGTTTTCACTTGGAGGAGGATTAACGCAACTTGCGTGCGAAGATGTAACATATCATTTTCCAGATAAAGAAATCTTAGCAATTTCATATGAGGGTCCACGTGTATTTACACCGCACAAAATGGTTAAAAAATTGTGTACAAAAGATCGTTTAACTCTTGTTAAAACATTCTGGGATCCGGTTGTTCATGTACCATTTGTGATTATGGGATTTGTTGATTATGGAAAAAAGATTTGGATTGGTAAATGGAACCGAATCGCACCAATACAACATGATCCTGATGAAATTGAAGATAATTTATTCGAAAAGTTTAGTGAATAAAATTATTCGGAGGAGCATAGAGCTCCTCCGATTTTAATGTGTTTTTAAGCTATATATTATTTCTTTAATTACAACGATTTCAACATGGGCATATTAGGAGAAATACATGAGTATTTGTACAAAATGTGGAAAAGAATTTACATTAACACGGGTAGCAATTCGTAAAAGAACTAGAAGAAAAAGACAATTAGATTTATGCGAATTCTGCCTTAAAACAAAAAATCGAGAAGCGACAATGCTCGAACGGTATGGAGCGAAAACAACATTGGAATCTCCAGAACTTCGGAAAAAACACTTAATACGATGACAATGGGAGACGATGGTGGTCCTATCCGTGGATGGGATAACACTCGTCAGATTATCCCCGATTATCGTAACAATAACATTTTCTTGGGCGTACCATAGCC
>LSPZ01000099.1_pt1 | contig 15429 bp, 13 predicted proteins | sample 651281 | NCBI WGS metagenome assembly LSPZ01 (sample SAMN04438313, study PRJNA306036) | termite gut metagenome | isolation source: viral DNA filtered from gut of termites from termite colony 2 | host: Coptotermes formosanus | place: USA: New Orleans, Hayne Blvd. | collected 2013-06-18
AATTCACATATCTTATATCATAAGGAGAATTGATTATGGTTCTAGCATTTATCTTGGCTGTCATATTTGTGGTAGTCAACGGAGTTCCTCAACTTTATTTGGGGAAAAAACTTGGTATGAAGTTAAAGCCTACAGGATTGGCATACTTCATAGGATCTCTCGGGAATCTTTTTACAGGTTCTGTAACCCCTCTATCTGCACAGGCTGAAACTATCAGTATGGCAGGTCTTGTAAAAAATCCGAACCAGCGCGTGTTTGCATTATTGTTTGCTGCTGTTGTAGGTATTCTTATGGGAAGCCTCGGACTTATTGGTAGGATAGCCGAGTATACAGGCCCGTCTATTTTATCAGGAATGATGGCGTCGGTTGGATTTATTCTTTGTTTGGTTGTTATTGATTTTATAAAAAGTGACAAACGAACATCGATCATTTCATTAGTGTCAGCATTTATCGCATATCCTATTTTATTAAAATATCAACCAGTAAATGCGTTGGTATATACAATCGCAGTATCTATGGCCGTATCAATATTCGAATTTAATGTAATACAGCGACGCCGTGTAACAATATCAGATTTTCCTGTAGAATCTCAAGAAAACGATTCGTGGAAATTTTGGACAAAAGAATACTGGAAAGATTTTAAGCTTGTTAAACCGGCGTTTGCAGGATCCGCAATTCTTGCAGGACTTGGTATTATCTGTTTAAATATCGGTTCTAATCTTACATTCGGCGGTATCACTTCAAGTATGGCTAAAACCGATCAGAATTTTAATGTATTAACATTTATTAATTCTTTGATTGATATTCCGTCAGCACTGTTTGGAGGGATGCCTCTTGAAGGAATTATATCTGGAACAGCAGCAGCGCCTTCTCCAGTTTTAGCTGGGGTAGTCATGATGGCTCTTGCTGGTATTCTTTGTTTGACAGGAATTCTTGGAAAACTTGGAAAATATGTTCCCGCAGAATCTATCGGCGGATTCTTATTTATTATTGCATTTAAGCTCACTCTCGTTTTGAATATTACATTAATTTCAGACTCGGCGGGTGTTGTCGCCTTTGGAGTTGGGTGCCTTACTAAAAATCCGTTTATTGCACTATGTGCTGGAATATTAGTACGTCTGACTGGAGGACTTTTCGGGTTGGTATAATAAATGGAAGATCATTATGATCTTACCGTAGGACAGATTCAATTACGGCTTCCTATTATTCATACGCAGGATATAAATTTTTATTCCTTTAATATGATGGGGGAAGCCGCGTTGAATCGTGCCTGTGCGCAAGAATTATATAATAAAACAAAGGATTGTATTCCTGACGTTTTATTAACGGCTGAGGCTAAAGCAATCGGGCTTACAGAAAAGCTCGCAGAATTATATAATCATTCTCGATATATTGTTTTACGTAAATCGAAAAAATCATATATGACAGATGCTGTTGGTATCGAAGGATCGTCTATTACTTCCGGTTCCAATAAGTATTGGATCGAAAAAGAAGATCTTGAATATTTACAAAATAAGACAATCGCAATTATTGATGGCGTTATTTCAACCGGTGGAACAATGAAAGTTTTAAAAGATGTTTGTGATGTTGCACAGGGACATGTTATATCTATTCTTGTAGCATGTACAGAAGGTAATGATATTATAAATTGGAATAACATACCTGTTTATTCGTGCGGAAATTTTCCGTTGCCATAATAAATTGAAAATATTCAAACATTGACTTAAATATATATTATTTTAATAACCTACATAGAATATGTTGTATTCTAAAACTAAAATTTATAGGAGATAAAAACTATGCAAGCAGATGGACAATTGTTATGTGCTTATATCGGACTTGGCGCATGTGGTTCTGCGATTGCAGAAGCTGCAAATGTACGAGGATTTGGGAAAGCTGTCATCCTTAATTCTTCGTCAGAAGATTTAAAGGCAGCAACCATGATTCAGGCACAGAGTAAACTCAAATTACAATCTATTAATGGCGCGGCAAAAAGTCGCAAAATTGCATTCGACGCTTTTAAATCCGAATATCCTCATTTTATTAATGTCGTAAAAACAACTCTTCAGGAAGGAAATTCTATTGAAGATTATGACATCATTTTTATCATTGCTTCCGGTGGCGGAGGAACAGGATCAGGAATTATTCCAATTGCCTCCAGGATTTTCCGAAAAGTATTTCCCGCATCATACATCGTTCCGGTAGTTGTATTTCCGTCAAATTATGAGCGTGGTATTGTTCAAGACAATGCGCTCAATTGTCTTAAGGAATTTGGGCCGAACGAGGAAGAAGCCAAAGATGAAACATGGTCACCGTTTTCGATTGTGCTTGTAGATAACAATCGGAACGATACTGAACTTATTGAAGCAAAATATGATACTATCAATAATGAGATTGTATCGAATATTCATCGGCTGGTTAATTGTACTAAAACATCACGGATATCAAATATTGACTCCGCCGATAGAAAATCTATGTTCTCAGATCCTGGTCTTCTTGTTATTGGGTCTGCAACTATTAACCCGGAAGATGCATCCCCAATTCGTGATGCGGTAAAACGGGCGATTGATGCAACTCCGGCAACTGCCGATATTACTAAATCCGTAAAACGCGTAGCGTTACAAATTGAAGCGCCCGCGAATCTATATACAAAAACAAACATTACTGATGCTCAGAACATGTTTAAAAATGTAGCAGGTATTTTTGAAGGATATTATCCACCTGATGAGCCGAAAGATGGAGAAACACCTGATAATCGGGTGCTTATTGCTCTTTCCGGGGCATCTCTTCCTGAGACAGAAATTCATGAGCGTGAATCAGTTGTGGAAAATACATTCAAAGCTCAGCCTGAAGCCGAAATTAAAATCGGTAAAGGAAACAGTGGATTAAAATCGGCTTGGGGGAGTACCACTAAACCAAAGGTTGCGGAATCCATTGAGAAACCAGCCGAGAATTTTGATAATCTTTTTGCAGGGTTTGGAAATTAAATCCTGGCAGTTCGTGTAGGTTAGTGCGAGGAAGGTATTACCTTCCTCGCACGTTTAATTTTTTATTATTGGGAGGATGGTATTGTGGCAGAAAATCTTAATTATTTGTGCATGTTTATGGATTGGTGGTTTGATGATAATGCGCGTCTTGTCGAATTCCCACAACTGAACTCATACGGAATACATACGTATTTGTCAAAATATAAAAATTGTAATTTATATTATCGAACATATGGCGAAAATAATGATATTCCTAAAATAGTAATTTTAGGATACACTCCAAATAGATCTATTTTAACCGATAAACAAAAATTTAAACTTACAATGTTACGATTTAAAATTCATTGTCAAGATAATATTGACTTAGATTTTAATATGTTTGAAAACCTTACCAACAATTCAATCACCTATGAACATTGTACTCAGCCGTGTGCATTTATTCAATTATGGAAAATGCAGGATACTGCATATACTGCAGAAAATATTGAAAATATATTACATTATCTTGATACACAAATTGATATAAAATCGTATCCGGTGTTTATTGAGTGTGAAGAATCAAGCCTCGAATATAAACTACTTACTGACATTGGTTTTGATATTCATGGTGAAGTGTTTAATCCTAAAACTCCACTTATACCAAATGTTATCCTTAAGTTTGATCGTCGCGAGAATCATGTAAAACATCATGATAATCACATTATGACCACTGGAGGATAAAGATTATGGCAGTATATAATTTTTCTGGATTTTTCTATATCGAAAATGATCCAATGGGAAAAATCGATAATTCTTTCGGCATTGCAGAAGATATATCGAACAATCCGGCCGCTGTACCTGTTATTACGTATGATGACATTTTAAACAAATTTGCCTCTCCATTAGTTCTTACATATCAAAATTCGACGGTGAATCAAAAATTCATCGTCGATAATTTGGCATATCAAAATACTCCGAATGATCTCTCAAATATTAATACTAATACAGATTCTTGGGATAAATTATTTAATATTGCAAACTTCATTTATCATCGCGCGGGAACTATGACATTAATTGAAATGGATAATGTTTTAAAAGGACTTGCCACAGATGATGAATATATTGCATCGCTTTTTACCGGCTATCAACCAGGATCTGTTGATGTTGTAATGCGTACCGATGACATTACAAAACTTTCAAAATTGATGTTTAGTGTTGCTGATGGGTCAGGTCTTCAATTTAGATCGGTATCAATGTGGGTAAATCCACAAACGTTTGTGGCAGAATTTATTACCGCAACTCCGTATATTTTCATATATTATACCTCTGATACCGATCTTGAGCGAAATGAACAAGGACAATTTGTAAATGGAATTTACACCGGAATAGGTCGCCAATATGTAAATGATTACAAACTTATGGAAGCACCGTTATATACGGTTAGTTCTGGAGAATTGCAACCATTTCATATCTTTACAAAAGGTCTTCCTATTCCGAATAATCCGCTCGATAGTATTCCGATTGCGAATGCGATTCGTACAACGATAAGAAATCAGGAGCCGACGCTTACTGAAGAACAACTTATCGATAAATATCCTACTATATTTGTCGAAGGTTCTCGAGTTATTTGGCCGCTGTTTTCAAATGCCACGATGGATAATTATCAAATAAATGATCCATTAACGGGGACACCAAGATTATATCTAAGCAATCCAGTATCACTTGAAACACTTAATAATGAAATTTCTTCATCCGCACCGTTACAGGGTGAAGATGGTGATTATGAAGTATTTACGCTTGCACACAAATGGTATCCTTTTATTGCATTTGGTATTGGTGGGGCATTGACCGATAAAATTCCAAAATTCAGACCATTACTTGAAGATATAGAAGACTTAAATCCGGATGATGGTATTGCTCGTTCATTCAATATCTTTTTAACACAAGTAATTAATTATATCACTGGTGACACGGTCTTAAATGAAAGTGATAAAACTGCTATGGGATATGAAGAGACTACGGTGTATGTATCATTTAAATTAAAAGGCATCGAATGGCGAGTATATAAACGTGGATATCAAACTCCCTTTGATACAGGGTCCAATCCATGATAAATAAATTTCAAGTGGGCCATTTTTACGCCGCTGTTGGTGCTGGTAAATGGGGAGAATGGACACAAGATCTTAGAATTATTGCAGTAACTACTGCACAGGAAGCTGAAAATCTTGAATTCGACATATATGAAACATGGTTTAAAGAATATGAAGTACCCGAAAGCATGTACCAACAAATGCTTGAAGAAAATGGTGCTGTATATCATTGTAAGATTGTCGAATCAAGAGATCCTGAAGTTATTAACGAAGGTAATAAAGATATATACATATTTCCCATGATGGTCAATTATGCTGCTACATCGGAATTAGTGGCGTGTAAATCATACATGTGGGAAATACGAACACGACCATATCTTGAACGGGATCGATTTAATCCTAAAACACGACTTCCGGTCGATATGACGGCGCTTATTACACAAGCAATTAAACCATTTATATTTGATGCTATAACGGCATATCAAAACGAAGATGAACTTATTATATCTCAAAATGAGTATGATATGTTTACTAAAGAACGTGAACACGCCGAATCAATGATTGGATCTGATGTTGATACTTCATCTGATGAAATCCGGCGTCAATTGCAAAAAATGTATGAAGTTATAGAATCAACGAAATCAAAAGAAGAAAAACTTCGTCTTACACAACTTGCATCTGATGATTATTTACGAAAAGCAGTTCGCAAATTTAACGAAAATAGCGAACTTTCAAATACACTCGCGGCACAAGATACCGCGTTACGATTAAAATATAACACATTGAAATTTTTAGCTGATCAAGTGAATCAAAATTTACCGCCGGAAGATCAGATTGTTATTCCACCATACGAAGATTTAGGAACTTGATATGGAAAATTCAATATCAATATATGATTTTGCAACATATCAGAATAAATCATTGATCGCTAAAATACAAAAATTGGTGGATTCTCGTATACAATCTGCAACACAGGCACAAACGTTTATGCAAAAACGACTTCGGTGGAATAAATCACTCGAAAAACGATATCAAAAATTGTTGCATTTTGAATATTTATTGTATCTTCCAGAAATAGTGAAAAATCCAAACAAAATGCAACGAATAAATTTTCGTATGGCAATTAGTTATTACAAATATCGTATTGCCGTTCTTAAACGTACAATACGATATATTTGATGTATGATAATAATTCTATACCCATATGGGTATAGAATTATTATTTGTACGTGGAACAATAGTTGTTTAAACTATATATCATTATAATAACAAAGTCAGATACATTGGAGGTATTTATGACTGTTTCTTTACAAAATGAATTCAAACAATTATTCAAAGATTGTATACACAATGCCATAGGTGCTCAAAATCCGCATAAAGGGTTTGGAGTGAATATTGGCAGAATCGGAATATCTCAATCCTTTATAACATTTTGGGAATGTTTACCTCCAATTGTAATTAATATACCTATCGACCCTTCAGGGGCACCATCTATTTAGTATTGAGGCGGGGAATTCCCCGTCTTTTTTTTGAAATTTTTACGGGAACAGTATAATACTGGAAATGATTATATATCATATATGTATCTATTATTATTGAGGGAGGTTTAATGTGAAACACCACAGTAAACCACAATTTGAAAAGATATTTAGAAATCCTAAACGAGAACTATTTGAAGATAAATATCTTTCTATAAAAAAGCAATCAACGGCACACACATTAGCAAAAGTTATTAAAATTTTGAATGAAAATGGATATGCACATATTTCTCGTAAGAATGTGCATAATTCAGAATCTCGGTACGTGTGCATTTTTGATAAAGGTATATATTCGAATAAGCAAGTTATACTCAGGATTTCAATGCATGTAAACGCTTCGGTAAATGTTAATGGACCATGCATTGATTTATATATTAGTGATCCTCGAGAAGGAGCTATTAATATACATCAATTGGTATCTACGCTCGATGCTTATTTTGAGCATACTATAAAAGAAGAATTATAAAGGAGAGTATATATGGCAGAAGAGCAACAAAAACGATTTACGTTTATTAATTCGTTTTATATTCGAGAAAAATGGGGAAATGTTAACGGGCAGTATACGAGATTACATCCTGATGCTATGATTGTCGTATATAAAATCAATGATATACAATATATTAAAATTATTCCTGATCCTGAATTTTCTTTTCATGTGGCAAAAGTAAATGTGCCTATCACTCACTATATTGATAATATAAAGAAAACCGATGCAGATGAAATTACCATTAAATATCATGATCTTGAACGTGTACTTGCCGATTTTGCTGGAAAATCTGATGAGTATTTTGATATTAAACGTAATGCTCATCATTATGCAAATTTTGAAGAACGACGAATGCATCAAAAACAATTTACTGATTCGTTACATAAGAATCCGCGAGTGTTTGGATCGGATGTTAATATCAATGATTATTATAAACAACAATTTGTAAAACAGCACGGAGTTAATGTTGGAAATTATAAACTTATGTTTTATGATATTGAAACAGATGGGTTTTCTAAACCTGAAGATGCAAAGGCTCCAATCAACTGTATGTCTTTTTATAATCAACCGACGGATACCATGTATACGTATATTTGGGATCAACCAAAACGGTGGCCATCTTTTCAAAAATTTAAGGATGAAGTACAATCAGGAGCTTTTTTACAACGGCTTAAAGATGATCCTGAGATGAACGGTCAATTTGAACTCGATATTGCAAATAATCCGGAAACAGATTCAAAGACAAGAAAGGCGATGATTAATCGGGCGACATTTAATAATAAAAACACAAAATATATTATCGAATTCTTTGAAAATGAGTGTGATATGATTCGTAGACGATATGAAATGATTCACACATTAGATCCCGATTTTTGCTTTGCGTGGAATTTTTCATTTGATGAACTTACTACTATTAATCGTTTAAAACAACTGCTCGAATACGAGCGAAGTCCTGATCGTGTTGAAGATATTATATGTGATCCTGAGATACCACCCGAATTCAGAAACTGGTTTTTTAAAGAAGATATAAATCCTCAGCACGAATATTATAATAAATGGCATTATTTATCGATTCCGGGGGTTACGCAATATTTGTGTTTAATGTCTACGTATGCAAATATGCGAAAAGGTTCTGGAGCGTCAATGTCTTATGGATTAAACGATATATGTATCGCCGAGTTACAAAAAGGAAAACTTGATTATCACGGTGTCGCAGCGGATCCACTTGAACTTCCGTATAAAGATTTTGCTATGCATATCCATTACAATATTCGAGATGTCTGGTGTATGGCGCATCTTGAGCACAAAAATCATGACATTGATGTGCTTATGTACTTGATCGAATTAACACAACTTCCTAATGCTGCTAAGAAAACTGCGATTGTTAAAAACAAAATGCAGCAATTTTATGAGTCTCAAGGACTTGTTATGGCAAATAACCGAAATGCATTAGTTATGAATCCTGCGACCAATTATGAAGGTGCTATGGTCGCCGAGCCTTCCTATAATGAAGAGATTATAACTCCGTTATTCCCATATCCGAGTAAAACAATTCGCCCGTTTGTAGCAGATTCAGATCTAGCATCTCTATACCCGAGCCTTGCAATATCTTCGAATATTTATAAAACGACATTGCTTTTTAAAGTCGATAATGTTGGGATGGTAAGTGAAAATCGGAAAGATATACCGGCAATTGATATCGAAGAATGTATGGATAATTATCAAACCGGAGACATCTTTTCATGGGGGAGAGACTATTTACAATTACCATCAATTGGGACATTAGTTACCGAATTAGATGCTGAATTACAATTGTTAGGAAAAAGAGAGGTTTCTGAATGATACGATTAAATGGGCAAGAAGCAATGACATTTTTACAAGGTATTATGTATTTTGTAAAAATATGTAAACCAACATATTATCCATATATTGTACTTTGTTGGGGGCATGTATATACCGCATATTCAGATCGTGAGGCACAAGATGTAACAAAAACAAATACATTCTTAGGTAATATTGATATTACTTATTTCCCACAATTACAAAATATACCACAAGTAAAAGTCATACAAGAATTTGTATCATTGCTTATAAAATATAAAATCTTGAATTCACATAGTTTTACAATTCCTATTATACCATTTTACAATTACTTTAATACCATTGTTAAAGAAAAACGTGATAAAAAATATACTATTCACGTCGAGATTGGGAATACTAATATGGAACAAGATTTTATACAATCTCACCATCCGAATAGTGGTGTATTTCCTACATATGTTAATATGATGCATTCATATTATGGTGAGACATCCGTTACAACAGGGGAATTCTTTACTATTGATAAAATACAATGTATTGATACCGAACAAATGCGGATATTAACCGGTATGCAACGTAAACTCATTCCATTACCGACACCTATTGATCAGGTAACATATAAAGAACTTTCGAAACAAATATACACATTTAATTCAAATTTGACCCCGATTGCTCAGTATATCTTATCTCCAATAATTGCTGATGTATTATTACATTTTGAAAACCCATTAGATATCGATATTTCAAAACCAGATATAATATTATGTAACATGACTGTCTCACAACAAAAATTAATTCCAGACAAATTATCAGGAATTATAACCATTTCAAAAAATATGATTTTGAAAGAATTTGTATCAAAAACACCGCAAGAAATAATATTAACCATTTACAAAATAAATGGTTATTCAAATATGCTTGCATTCCGTTTTCAAACAATTACCGATGGGATGATTATAAGTTCAGATGGAATGAGTATGAGTATACAATCGCTATCATAATGTATAATAGACACCAATATTGGTGTCTATTTTTTTATTTGTAAAGTAATAATTCTATTAATACCTATATATTATTGTATATAGGAGGGTATAAACATGGTACCATTAAAGGCGCATAAACTCGTACGTAATAAGTATGTAATTCAATACATACTTACGATTCGGGAATTTAAAAAATTGTTTGATAGTTTGAGATCGTTCATATCGGATTATTATGATAATGCACGATTTCACACCAAACAAGGAACTTCTGTTGACGGTTTTACATTACAAATGTTTGATGATATATATATATCATCAAAAACAAGCACTGCAACGGTTGGTATAATTCACTATACCGCATTGTTTGATAATAAAGTGGATTTACGTATAACCGGAATTATTGATAGCAGTATTGATCGGGATTTTGATATGCGATATTCCGACGCAATTGCTATTATCGGAAAGCTTGTAAAAATGTGTGGCGGAATTGGAAGAATGTATGATTTTCAGCGTATTGTTACACATGGTTGCATAAAGGCCGATAACGACGAATATCATTTATTTGAACGTATTCATGATTTGACAATTGCGTGTTTTGGTACCGTAACCGATACCAAATTACATATTAATGGACAGGCACCATTAATATCAAATCATAGTATGAGGTCAATATGCGATGTTTCATACGAGTCGGAATTTGTAACAAAACCCTTGTTAAAGGTATATCCTTCAGAAGAACCATATGTGGTGACTGTCATAAATATGATTAATCTTCAAAAGCATGTACCAACATCCATTCCAAAATTATATCAATTACTTCACATTGAAGAGCTTGATATCTGATATAAAATCAAGTCGCCTATTATGACGGCTTGATTTTTTTTGTAAATTATTCGTGCTAAAACATCATGATAAATTGAAGATATTCGTTAAATAGGAGTTAATAGTATATGAAAACCTTCGAAAAATCTGAAGTAATGGGTAAACTCGAATCATTGTATTCAAGTATCGTATCAGCCGCTCGTGCAGTTATTGCTAATAAAATGGCTGATGATATAAAAGAACCCGATGATGTTATTATCCCATTTGATAAATCAAAAATTGATTTACATTTTGAAGATCCTGAATCAGGACAATCTGGTGAAGTAGCAGCATTTAAAATGATTGCTATTCCTTATACATTATTTCACAGTGTATCTTCAGTATCAGAAGATCAGTTTTTAACCAAGATTAATATGATCTTTTTAAATCCGTTGATGACAGCGATTTCAACTGCGTTTGATGAATTGAAAGATGATCATTATAAATTATATGCCAAATTCGGCCAGAATAAAGATGGTGAATTTGTGGTGTATATTATTTTTGATGGTGAAATCGCTGCCGAAAGCGCTATTGCATACGAAATGAATCTTGCTTCCGTGTTTTTTGACGATACCGAAATAATTGACGACATGCCAGAGCATTTTGCGATGGAAGGTATGAATATTACCGTAAAACTTCCTGAACACGGGTACGGAAATATTCAGCAATTTATAAAAGCTATTACTAAAAATGATGACATTAAAAATCATATTATAACAGAAGTGGAGAATCTCAAGGATCCAAAATTTGGCGCTAAAGTATTTACAAGCGAAGATGAATTTTTTAGCGAAAAATATTTAAAATATAATAATCGTGGCGGAAAGAAGATTATGCAACTTATGAAAGCGGCGCATGCCGGGTTGTATAAAGATCGTCTCGCATTATTTATGTATAATAATATATTATGCTTTGCTGTAGAGCACGATAAAGGGGTGTCTACTCATCCTGAGATTCTGATTCCGTTTCACACCGATAAAGAAAAAGTTATTAATATTTGGAGATTTGTATCAACCGGCATAATGGCAAAAATAAAACTTGAAGGAAGTGAAGATGCAGTTGAAAATGATCTTGAAAAGCAAACTGGTACGTCTTCTCTTACGGTTATTCAGGATGATAAATCAAAAGCATCGGTATCAAACGAAAGTGTTTCTGATGAAACAATTGATCTTGCAAATGAAGAAATTGCCATAAGTATCGAAGGAGCATTCTTAAAAGTGAGTATACCTGATGGACTTAAAACGCCTGATGATATGGTAAAAATCTTAAAGAAAGCAAATCTTGATAAAACCGCAAAACTACGATTAAACGAATTAATCGCATCAGGATATGAAGCAATACCACTTTCAAAATACGCTGCTATGAAAAATTCTGGAATTATCTTTGATCAAGAATTTAAAAATGATATGTATATTTCATATCACAATAAAAAACCTGATTTAAAAGAGACACGGGAATTTATTTATCGGGATTTCGGTGGCACAACGACAGTGATCGGATTATACAATTCAATTTCTGCAGATCCTAATGCGAAATTACCATTTGGTCTTGCCGGCGGTGTTCGTAAAGCGAATAAAGGATATCGGCTTAAGAAGGTTTGGATTGCGGTATTTAATCCTCGTACTAATCGGGTTGTGCATAAACCGATCGCAAAATCTTCAAAATGGTTCGGAGTACGAGTCGAATCAACCGAAATCGCTCTTGAAAAATCATTCGGACTTTCCACATTATTACACGGAAATGATCTTGGTTTTTCAAGTGATCCTACTAAAATACAGCCAAATAAACATACATTCTTTATTAGTCCGAAGACCGGTCAAATATTTTTACGATTTTGTTTTCCAATTTCATCGGATTGGAAACAATTTGTCGCCCCGATTCAATCTCGTGGTATCGATGCCAATATTAGAAATATATTTTATGATTTTCAAAAAGTATCACAAGATTGGGACTTATTTTCTCCTCGAGATATAGACGGTCCAAATGGTAAAAAAGCAATAGATAAAATTGAATCAGTTTTTACCGGTTATAAACTTCCAAATGCGTATATACATAATCAAACTGGTGAAACCGGTGATGCATATATTATCTTTATACCATTTTGGTGGGTATATAATTCGCTTTGTATTGCGACATTATTTACTATCAGACCCAGTAACGCAGAAGATTCTGATTTTTGTTCAATGTGGCTTACCGACATATACATGGTAATGTATAATTCTGCAACATATGAAACCGCATTTCCTTTACTTGCATCAGATGGAGTTTTAAAACAAACTCGACTTAATTTGCCCAGTAATGATAAAGTATCATTTGTACCAGGCATGATACCGAGTTCAAAAGTTATAAAGGCGTCTGATATTACGCCAGTTAATACATCGATGATAGTATCCGAACGAAAGATAAATAATCAATTTAGATCTGGTTTACCGATATTACCATTAAAAGGAGCTTTATCCATGGATATTAAAACTGCAATAACACCAAATAGGGATGTAACAAAACCAATCAATCTCTCAACCGTAAGTGAAAATGCCGTTAGTGATCTTAAATTTGCATGTGAAAAATTACATAACGTATTATCACATGAAGGATTTACACTTAATACAGTAAAGCATTTTTCTCCACATAATGATAATATTATTCTTGGAGAAAATGTACATAAAATACAATCTCCGGCAAAATCTGCATTTTCAGTTTCCCGAGAAGACAACGTTATTTCAGAATTAACTCGTGTTACGTTACAAAAAGCATGCGATATTATTGCAGAAGAATCTGCATATATTAAAGAGTTAAAAATAGTAACGTCTTCAAAAGGTGAAACGACTTTTGTTGCAAAGCTTTAACATGTATAGTCGGGGATGTATAACATCCCCGATTTATATATCAAGAGGAGGACATAGTATATGGCTGATACAAAACCAGCAGTACCAAAAAAAATAATAAAACCACCGAATGCTTCCACATTTCGAGAATTAAGTGAAATGCAAGAAGCATTTTTATATGGGGTAAGTAATTCGTTTGTTGCTAAAAATACCGATTTTATTAACTCTGTTGCAAGTAAAGTTCAAGCGATCACTGCTCGATATAATCAGAATGTAGCATCTACAAGCCCGCAACAACTTATTGATGCGGTAAAAGCAAATGTTAGTAAACGTAAACTAGATGCCGCACAAAATGATACAACTAAACAAGGATTTGTAACCGGTGTTAAAGGGCTCACAGATTTATCAAAAGATATGGATCTGTTTCGTGAGTTAGTTCCGCTTGCAACACCTATGTTTGAACTCTTTTATGAATATCAAATGGTTATCGGAATGATACCAGAAGCTGCAAAATGTTTTGATATTCTTAAGAATGCAGTTCTTTCTGCCGATAGTTTTTCAAAACAATATTTGATTGCTCGATATGATCAATATAAACAAAATCAAGATGCATCATTATTTACAGAAGCATCTAAAAAACATGTCAGAACTATCAAAGACATTATCGAAGAATATGATTTAAATATCATGTGTGATCAATATATCACGAAAGCTATGGAATATGGTGCGAAACCGGTGATGTGTATTCCAATTGATGATACATTTCGTAAATCGGCTGAACAAGTATTACGTGCAGAAAGTGCTGATTCAGTGCGAAATATTATTAAAAATACATACGACGCTGGCGCAAAAATTGCTATGGAAGCAACATTTGAATCGTGCACATTTGGCGACGGTGGACTCGATAGAGATTCGGCTCCGGCATTTGTGACTGAACTTGATCGAACAATCGATAATTTAATTACCACATACGAAGACTCGTTTGGTTACGAGTGTTCGATGTTTGATGATCGTGATGTAACCGTAACTGAAGCGGCAAATTTTAAAAAGAATACTGATCTTAGAAAAGAAGCTATTAAACGAGCAAAAGATAAATCAAAACGAAAAGAAGTAATGACTGAAATGGCTAAAGTAGTGAATAAGATGGTCGATTCGAAAGTACAATTTTCGTTAGCAACTGAATCAGTTTCGATGCGGACAGTGAGTAAAATTGCTGGTCAAATTAAAACATATCGTCGTGCTCAAAATTACAATACCCGAGGAAGTCGTAATCATAAAGAAGTTACACTTGAAAATACTGCACTTTATAATGATGCTGATCCTATTACTTTTGAAAACGATCTTGAATTATTATGTACCATGGCTGAAAATATTAGGTATGAAAAACATGATACAATAAATCCGGATGGAACTACAACTGAATCGTGGTCGATGATTACTCCTGATATTTATTCATATGAAGATGCAATTAATATGAAATCACATCGAGAATATACTAAAAACCCTGTCAATGAATATGATACAAAATCAACTGTTTCCAATAAGACAACTGGAACAGTTATTGTTCCACTTGCCCCTGATACGGTAGTTCCTATTGCTGTTCATGGTAAACATATTGGATATTATGTTGTTGAACGTCTCGGAAGTGATGATCTTGGATCTGGCGTTGCAACTATGCTTGGATATAAACCTACCAATTCCATGTATTCCATGGGGATGGCGGGACAAATGTATACTGGAAATGGGACAATGACAGGTACTGACGGTGCCGGTGTTATTCTTCGTGATATGGCCGATCTTCCCATGAATGTTCGTGATGATGGACAACGCATTGATTTATTGCGTTCGATGCTGGTGCGTG
>LSPZ01000197.1_pt1 | contig 15411 bp, 22 predicted proteins | sample 651281 | NCBI WGS metagenome assembly LSPZ01 (sample SAMN04438313, study PRJNA306036) | termite gut metagenome | isolation source: viral DNA filtered from gut of termites from termite colony 2 | host: Coptotermes formosanus | place: USA: New Orleans, Hayne Blvd. | collected 2013-06-18
TTTACCTTTTTTACCTTTCTTTCCACCATCATCTTCGTTATCATCGTCATAGTTATCTTCATCTTCATCATACATATCATCTAAATCATCATCACTTTCAGTAAAGTGTTCATCCTCTTCTATATCAAGATTTTTATCTTCTAAGAAATGATTGAGAGCTTTACCTATAGTAGAAGTTGTTAGACTATCATTCATTTTACCTAAATTTTCTTGTTCAATATAATAACCTTGATTAGCAAGTTCATTTCCTACTCTTACTCTTATCGACATACTTCCAGTTGTGACATGGCCACCTTCTTTACCCATAGTGAAAGCTGCTTTTAAAACATTTTTTACTTCCATATCATCTGAAATTAAGAAAGAGTCGCAGTCATCTAATACTATCAATTCATGATCTCTGTGTTTGAATAAGAAACTAATTGTAGAAGTTTTTGAAGTACCAACAGAACCATTATTGAAAAAATATTCACTTTTCTTGTTTAATTTTTTCAAATCTCTTTGTTTTACTAAACCGGCTTTAGCTAAAACTTCTTCACATGCAAAAGTGTTATGAGTTACAATATAATTATCAGTTAAATAAAGATGTTCTGGATCATCGATAAGTATACACCAAGTTTCTTCATCACCAACATAAACTATATCAGTCATTAAAAGCCAATTTAAATCTCTTCTTCTATTAAAATATTTTTCCCATCTTTCTTTTTTTCTTTCTAATTTAAAAGGACAAAACTTATTACCAAAATTTATTGTACAAGTCCAATAATCATGAAAATTTTCTTGTGCTTTTTCTTTCTTAACTATAGTGCATCTCCCACCCAAAGAATAAACAATTTCAGCCACATCATTAGCTAATCTTTCACTTGTTGAAGAAAATTCTACTACTCCAGAATCTTTTGCACAATAACCATCAGTATCAAATAAACCTCGTAAAATTTCCATCCTATTAGCTGTAGTAGAATTTTTATATTGTTCAGGAATAAATTTATTATAGCTACTATGTTCTGACAAACCTAATTCCTTAAAAATTTGAATAAATTTATTCCTTGGTCGATCTTGTTTAGCTATTCCTTTTATTTTTTCAAAATAATTTCTTTGTATAATTCTAGAATCTATTGTATTAATTGTTGTATGGTGTTGCTTTTGTTCAAGCTCTGGAAAAAATTCTTTTAAATAATCATCAATTGCATCTAATAATTGTTTATCTGCACTTGAATACCTTATAGAATTTTTTTGAGTTAAACAACCATCCCCTAAAAATAATCCTAAAATATAAGGATCAAGTGGTAAATCTTTTATTTCATTTTCTTGTGTAATTGCTTGTGTATAAGGGATTAAAATTTCTATAGAATGATTTTCTGGCTTTCTTGTTCTGTTTTTTATAGCTTCTTTCATATTTTCAAATTTTCTTAAAATTTCTTTAGTTTCTACAGTTGTAGTTGTATGACCAGCATAAATACAATGTCTTTTTCCAAATTCATCGTAAACTTTTTTCCATAACCCTTTTTTAATATTCCATAAATGATTTATATCACACCTTACTTTCCTTCCATCAGAAAAAGTTAATTCATAAACTGGTCTAATTCCTTGAGGATATTTAGCCAAAACAGTGGCTGTTCTATTTGCTGGAGTAGTTATTAAATCTCCTTCTTTGATTTCTCCCATCGTAGTCCAACCAGTAGGTGTTTTAATTTTAGAATAAGCTGGTTGACCTTTACCAATACCTGCTTGACCAGCTATAATGGCTGAGTTTTTTGATGCTCTTCCACTGACTGCCATGGCTACACATCTACGAACTGCTTTATATTTTGCTTCAGCAGTTTTACCTGCATCCATAACTTCTTCTTCACCTTCTTTTTCAAGGTTTTGCATTAAAGCTACAAAGCCTGGAGATAATGTATCTTTTACATCTTTCCAATCTTTTGGAGTTTCAGCCATTGCAGGTGTTTCAGCTGTATTAGCTACTCTTGAAGCTGTCGAAGGTGTTTTTCTACCACCTGCATCATTTCCTATTTGACCACTTCTTTTTAATAAATTTACTTGAGCACTGAATGAACTAATCGGGACACCAAATTGATTAAAACCACTTTGATTAAAATTTTCATAGCTAAAACTTGAAGTATTTCCTTTCTTTTTCAAGTCGTTGTAATAGTCTATAATTGATTGTGTTTTTTTCCCTGCTTCTCTTAAATGATTTAGATTATCTTTATTTACATCATATTCACGTAAATGAACATTTTTATCTTTTTCTTTTTCCATCATTAAATCAAAAGATTCTTGAAATTTTGTAAAAGCAGCTGCATTAGGGAACTTAAAAGAATAATATCGCATTTTTTTCTCCTATTTATTTGAAAGATATAATTTTCTTCTATTTATTTAGTCAAAAAAAAAAATTATATTTGTGGTGTTAAGGATTGAAGAAAATTTTCTAAGGCTAAAGTTTGTTTTTCATTTTCTTGAAAGTTTACAACTACTTTTTGTAAGTTACTTTTTAATGTTTCAAAACAAGTAATATATTGATTTTTTAATTCATCAATAATTTCTTTCAATTCTTGAACTTCTTCATTATCTTTTTTTAATTGATTTATATCATAATTTGGTAATGAATTTCCAACAATACTTGGTAAGCTATAAGTAGAACCTAAATCTTCACTTTCATCAGAAGAATATTTTCTTAAAATATTAAGATATTCAACTTTAGTTGCGAAATAATCATTTAAAACTGATTTATAATCTTTGATAAAAGTATTTATTATTTCAATACTACTAATCATTTGGCTAGAAGTATTATTTATGCTTTGTTGAGCTAATTTGATTGTGTTTTCTTGTTGTGTGGTAAAACCTTTTTCATTCATGACTAGTTAGTTATTTCAAAGTAAGTTTAGGCTCACTTTGTGAGGTAATATTTCCTTGGTAAAAAAGTCCACTATCGTCTTTTGTTGAAGTAGCTATAGTATAATTTGTTTCTGTTTTTTCTGTTGCTAAAACAAAAGTTAATTCATCTAATATTTCTATAGCTTTTTCCAAATATTCTTTTCCTTCCAATTCATTGAAATTTGTTTGACGTGTAATAAAAGCTTCAACTAAACTTTTTATAGTTTCAATATACTTAAGCTTCATACTTTCTCCATGGCATTGTAGACAACATATCTGCGTGATGCAACAACAATACTTCTTTATAATTTCGACAAGATTTAGAAAAATTAGTAGTATCTTGTTGATTTAAATTATATACCCCCATATGATTATAAACTGCTTGTTCCCATTCTTTAGAAATAAAACCAAATGCTTTTACTAATCTAATTAAACTTTCTGTTCCGTGGCCTAAAGAATTATAATCTTGTCTTACTTCAAAAACAGCTTCAGAAACCCATTTGTTGTTTTCTTTATGCCATTTTAACTGTAGTTCATACATATCTACTTTACAAAAATCATGAAAAAGAACAGCTGGCTTATAAATTTCTTCAAAAGTAGTATTATAAATATCTCCAAGTTCTAAAACATTATATAATACTTGTAAACTATGAATTGCTAAACCACCACTAAAGTCATGGTGAAATCGAGTACTTGCTGGTGCATATAAAAAATCAGTTGTAGTAAATATTTGCTTCATGATTTGTAATTCTTTTGAAGAAAACAAATCAATAAGGTTTGTTGTGATAGCGTCGATTAAGTTATTTTTATAGTAATCAAGTGTATTAGAAACAGTTGAAAAATCTTTTTTTTCAAAACTTGTTTTTAATGTTTTTTCTAAACTTGGAGCTTGACTTTCAATAACTTTTATTGTTGATGAAATTGCTTTTAAAAATTTATCAGACATACTTTGTTTTACTCCTCAACTAAAATTCTTCTTCGTTTTTTAACATCTTTATTTGTTATTTCTTCTTTTATTTTTAGAAGATTTAAAATAATTGTATCTGCTTTTTCACTCACTTTTATTTTAGTTTCTTTTTTCATTTCTTCATATACTTTATCTAAGTCTTGAATAGTAAAATCTTCATCAAGTTGTAGGTTTACTTCTTCTTTATTTTTATTATTCATTAATAAAGTATTTACAACTTTAATTATATGATTATTTGGGTAGGTATCTCTTGCAAGTTGTAGGCCAATATTACCATAAACTGTATAAAGTTTAGTTGTATGAGGATCAGAGTTGTTTTCAATAATTTTGTTTGGAAATGTTATATTTTCAAACTTTGTAAATAAAGGAAGTGGTATTTTTTCTATTACATCTTCTTCTACTTTATCATTTATAGTTATTTTTCTTATAAATCGTTCAGGTAATTCTTCACTTTGGTCACATGCCCAAACCGATTCAACATGATTATGATGATTTATTCCATGTAAATGTCCCATAAAAATATATTTTGCAGGAACCATATCAACAGATAGAGTTGAAGCTATTCTTGGTAAAGCTCCTTCTAAGGCAATATGACCAAAAGCATAATCAAAAAAGCTATCAGGTTCTAAAGAAGTTGGAAATAATTTTTTATATTCATCTTCTACTTTTAAAGATTCAGAAATAATATGAGGAAGAAATAACATGTTTCTATTAAAAATTTCATAAGTAGAATATGGTTTATAAATTATAGTTGTATTTTCTTTTTCATAATAGTAATCATAAACAAGCTCAGATTTACCTGTTTTAGTGTTTAATTTTAAATCATGGTTTCCAACTACAATAAAAATTCGATGAAATTTTAATGATAATATATTATGAAATTGTTCAAATAAGCGAACAGTACTTCCATTACTTAAAAATAAATCGCCTATATCACCTAAAAGAATTACATCAGCCTTTTCTTGAACTTCTAAATTGGACAACCATTTTATGAAGTTTTTTCCAACTTCCAAACCCCAAGAAGTATTAGTCTGAAAATGAATATCTGGTATAACGTAAATGCTTTTTCCACTCATATAAGTTATATTAAATGAATTTTTTTTAATAAATTAATTTTTTAAGTTTAATATATAAAACAATTGAAGAGTTGAATAAAATCCCTCCCAGAATTAAGATTCTTCAATTTGAAAAGGTGGAAATTTTTTCCACCTTTTCTTTTTACCAATTACACTTTTCTCTTCTATATATTTTAATATATAGTATATGCAGTATTATTTTGGAGAGCTTAAAGCAGATTCAAACCACTGGGTAGTTGTAGAAGCCCTTTCATTTGAGAAAGCTAAAAAAATTTTTAAATTAGGAGAAATTTTCCCAGAAAAATACATTGAGCAGAAATGGAAAAATAAAAAAGGAATTCGAGACTATTCAGAGTATGAAGAAGCTTTGTATGAACATATTCATTCTAGAATCCCTGAAAAATTAACTCCAAAAATGGTTATACCAGTTTATCAAAGAAAAGATAAAAAAGAAGATTGGAAGTTTTTAGAAAATTTACCTTTAATGGATTTTTTGGAATGTGATTATACTCAACAAGATTCAAAACGATTATTAGAAGGACCTATACAGAAACAAGAAATAAATAGTTTAATAACTCTTGAAAAAGAAGAAAAAGAAGAAGAAAATGAGCTTGTTTATTATGAAAAACTAGGAAAATTAACAAAAAAATCAGAAGTAAGAAGTATTCAAATAGATATAGCAAAGAAAAAATATGAAATAGAAGTAATGAAACATAAATTAAATAATACAATGAGGGCTTTAGAAAAAGAAATACAACAAAAGAAAAAAGTATTATTTGCAATTGAAACTTATATAGAAGCAGAAGAAGGCTTAGTACAAATACAGCAAGGTGAGTTTGCTCCTATAGAAGAAAAATTAGCAATATATCAACTAAAACTTTATATGGATGAAGAAGTAGGTTTAATAACTGATGATTTTGAATATGAACCAGAAACAATAGATGCCAATAATATAGAAAAATTTGATAAATGGGTTTTAAAAAATTATAAAGTATTTATGCCTAGGAAAAAATCAATTACTGCTTGGCAAGTAAGAAGAAGCAGTAAACATTATAATGATAACCCAATAGTTAATTCAATGGAAAACCAAGCCAATTGGAATACTTATCTTTTAATTCGTAATGGAGATAATTTTTGGAGAATTTTATCCCCTTTGAGAATCCCAGAAACTTTATTTCCATTAAGTAAAATAAAAGAAATTGATAAAGATGATAGTTTGTATGAATATCATAAAAAGGAACAATTAGAAGAGTTGAAAAAACTTCAAGAAGTTTACACCACGTTAGCTTTACAATTACAAGGTGTTTTTGATTTTACAAATATACTTTCTGTTGGAGAAGAAAAACTTAACTTGTTTAGCCCAAATAATTTAGATAAAATTGATTATATTCGAAATGCTGAAAGTGATGGTTTATTAGGTGATGGTCATAAAGATTGGTATACTTTTTTAAAAGAAAATAGAGGCACAATTGAAATAGGAAGTAGAGTTGTATGGTACTGCACTGATAGATGGAGAATCAAACAAGAAGATCGTGGTTTAAAAACTTGGCAATCTATACCTGAAAGTAATAAAATATATACTATAACTAAGCCAGGTGAAAGTTATTTTGGAACTAAATTTGGCTTTTTATATTTGCCTAATGATGATGTTTACTCACCAGCTAAAAAATCTGATGATGATTTTAGCCATAAAAGATTAAATCGTATTACTTTTTATTGTTATAATGATGAATTAATTAATATAGATACTATTGATTTTAGAGACATTAAATATTATTTAAATACAAGACTTTATAGAAAAGATTATTTCGAAATGCTTTCTACAATGAAAATTGTTTATACTGTTTTGAAAAAAGAATATGAACAAGAAACACCATTTGTTTTAATGTGTAAAGGTTTTGTTGATAAATCTGAGGAGGAAATAAGAGATGCCATTTTTAAATGGAAAGTAAGAGTAAAATATCATCGAGGTATTTTATCTACAAATGAAGATACTGCAACTAGAAATATTATACATTATTTGAAAACAGGGAAATTTTTAGGAAAAGGAGTAAGGCAATGATTATTGGAAGTGTTGATGATGTGTTGAACTTTATGATAAAGAAAGACAAAGAACTTTACTATTTAATTCAAAATTTTAATTCTTTAAAAATAAAAGCTTTTTGCAATTTTTGTTTAGATGTTTACGATGAAGGTTTTCATGATGGAATAACTTATGAAAAAGAGAGGTCAGAAAATGTTTGATAATTTTCCAATGATAATAGTTTTATTGTTTTTGTTTCTTTTAATGAATACTTGGTGGTTTAATGGTAGAAAATAGAAAATTTTTTTTCTCTTTTTAGTTATAATCTTAATAGTGGAGAATAAAAGATGGATTTTTTAGTAAAACTTTTTGGTGAAGAATTAAGTCAAGTTGTTAAGTTTGTTATTCTTTGCCTCTGTTGTTTTGGGATTTTAACCTTAACTTTGTATTGCATTATTGATGTTTTTAAAAAATATCAATATATAAAAGAGGAATGAAAAAAAAGAATGAAAGATATACTTTTAGCTATACTTTATCTTTGGGCTTTATTGTTGATAGCTTCTGAGATTCATAAAATATATGTTTTACTCCAAAATGCCTTTCCAAATTAAATCATCTTCTCTTCCGATCTATGATTTTGTGTTCGAATGTGTATAAGGGCCAGTGTTGGTGGTTGACAGTCTTTGCCAGTATCCGGGAACTCCGGCGATGCTTCCCTATTGAGTAGTACACTTGCTACTGACTGTTGATGGTCATCACTTAACCAGGAGCTGCCGGCCTCTGCCTGGACAATCTTAGCTACCAAGTATAGCTTCTCTGCATCTACTGTGGCTGCTTCGATGCCAAGATTGCTGATTTTCTCATCACGCAGCGCCATTGCTTCTTTGGCACTTTCAAGGTCGCCACACGATAAGTAGTTGATTACCTGCAGCATATAGTCTGCTTCATATGTAGGCTGAGATACTTCTACCTCTGCAAGCGCTTGGGGCTTAATCTCCGGCGGCACGGCGAGGATTTCCTCTGCCTCTTTGTCAGGCTGCATAAAAGCAACAAAGGCAACCAGAACTAGCATTACTGCTATCACGCTCATTAGGCGCATAGCACATCCGTTTCTATTTCTTCTTACTCGCAATACTTTCGCACTCCTTCATAAACAGTAGTTGAACAGCCGTATCGTCAAGGTCATTCAGGCTGTATCCTCTTGAGAGAAGCACCGGGGCGACTGCTTCTCTGGTGTACAGTATCATTGGGTGGATCGTGCAGCCCACCTCTTGCACCCCCTTGCACATCCCACCAGCATCAAGGCCGGCCCTGAACATGTGGCAAGAGAGGCAGGCAGGATTGTCTACGCGGTCCGGCAAATACCGCATAAGCTTGCTGGCATGCACGCTGCACCAGGCCTGAACGCTGGTATCCAGCTGTTCAAAGTCCAGTAGATAGAACGGGTACATTTCGCTGAGGTCAAGGTCAGGCATATCCTTAGATGCAGCTACAAGCTCCTTGTAGGCGTGCTTGAACTGCAGCAGTGCCACGGCCATGCGGTATTCCTTATTTGTGCCGATGGCCATCACACTTCACCGTCTTTCATGAACGTAATGCTGTTGAGATTGAAGGTGCGGATAACGGTACCATCAGGCTTGTAGATATCCGCATAGTGTCTGTCGCCTTCACCACGAGGCTCATGGTAGACAATCTTATCAGCCTTATAGGCCTCAGGCATAGGCATTTCATGCCAGCCACCGCTGTGCGTAGGATAGCAATAGATGTCGCCAACCATGGCTCTACAGACCTCTTCGCCATTTTCAGCTGAGTAGAACCAGTCATAGGAAATCTCTTTGACCAGCACACCGTCACTCATCATCATGCTCACCTCCAACCAAGCCAAGCTCAGTAGCCTCTGCCACACTCATGGGAAATACCATGCGGACAGTTTCTACAGGTTGCTTAGCGAACCTGAGTTGCGTGGTCTGTGTACACGGCCCACCATTAAGGTGGCAGGCCGTTTTCTTGCACTCGGTGTGCAGCTCGGGGTCGCAGACATAAAACGTTTTGGGTTCATTCATTACTATTTCCTCCGTAATCCATAAATTATGCAGGCTATGCCCAGGACGATAAGGGAACCGGCTTTGTAGGTTGCGTATGCGGATGCGCCGTCCATTGTCAACACACCAACCGCAAAGATAACGCTGATGAGACCGATGACAATATACCACGTCTTCCACAGCTCCTTCTTAGGCGGCCTGGGTGGTTTCGGCGGATAAATGGTCATGGAATTCTCCTCCTTTCCTACAGAATGCCTTCGGACCAGATGTCGTAGTTCCTCATCTTCTCAAGCTGGTCCTCCGGCGGTACAACTTCGGGGACGTCTACATCGTTCTTGTCGCGCCAAGTAGGATAGCACTTAGCTACGTCTACTGTGATTGTTACTCTGAACAAGCTGCGCTCAGTTTGCAACCAGCGAAGATACCCAAGGATAAAGCTTTCTTCATCCTTGTGCACATTCTGAAGCAGCGAGTCATGCACCTGAAGCGACATATAGGTCTTGTAGTTATTTGCTTTCAGGAACTTGTGAATATCAATCATGCGCATCTTAGTAGAGTCTGCGGCGCTGCCTTGAATGACATAGTTAACGCAGGCAGACGCGCGGACCTTCTCGACGTACACATGGCGGTTCATGCGGGTCCGTACCATACGCTTCTCTTTGGCTACTGTGTTAGCCGTGCGGATAAATATGTCAATTTCAGGAATGTTGCGCTTAATGGCCGCCATTGCCATAGTTGCTTCTTCCATAGTCAAACCTGTCATTGCGGCGACCTTGCTAGGACCGGCGCCGTACACAATGGCAAACTCAACCGACTTAGAGACATCGCGCAGTGCCTTGGTAACCTCATCATACGGGATGCCGTAGATGAAGACAGCAAACGAACGGTGGATTTCCTTGCCTTCAGCCAGATATTCCATAAGCATTGCAGGACGGGCATAATGGATGAGGATAAAGGACTCCTGTGCCTTGAAGTCAAAGTCATAGAGGGTATAGTCTTCTTTGGCTACGAACGCACCACGAACGCGGGAGTCCTTTCTACGAGGCATGTTCTGCATGGACGGGTTACTGATTGAAAAGCGCCCTGTCTTTGCTTCCATTGTATTGATACCACAATGAACAGTGTTTTCAAAATCGCACATCTCGTAGAGCTTGATTGCAAATGTGTTGAGCAGCTTCTCTGCGGCGCGGAACTTTTGGATATGCGAGATAAGGGGTACCCCTTCATTATCCATGCGTTCCATCTCAAACTTGTCAAGCTTAGGGTTGCCGCTTGTTATGCCCTTTGCAAGCATTGCATCAGTAGGCTTCTTGAACTTGACGCTCTTTCCATAGCCCAGTTTACAGAGCACGCTATACAGCTGTTGCGAAGAGTTGATGTTAAACGTGCAGCCAGCCATATCATAGATTGCTCGCTCAGCTTCATCGAGCTCAGCCTGCAACTCAGGGATAAGCTCGTGCTTATACTCTGGGTCAAGCGGCACGCCTTGCCTCTCCATGTTGTAAGCTACGATCATCATCTCGCACTCAATCTCGTAGATTGGCAGCTGCTCATTTTCTATGAGACGCTGATACAGTGCGGCAAAGCTCCAAATAGCGTTCCAGGTATCAGCCGCGGTGTACTGCGTCATCAACTCTTTGGGGAACTTACGATAATCAGTAATGCGATACTGGGCTTTGTAGGCATCAAGCATATGCTCAAAGAGTGTACAAGTCGGGAACTCATCGCAGCAGATTTCATCTGCCACATCGGCTAAGTTATGCGTAAATGCCATCGCGCGCGTTAATTTAGAAATATACATCGTGTCGTGCAATCTACCCTTAATGTTGACGCCGCTGTTTGCAGTCATATGAAGGTCATAGCCAAAGTTGTGTGCGATTTTATCTATTGAACGGTCTGTGAGGAGTGGCTCAAGTTTCTTGAACTCCTTAAAACCATTCTCAAGCGTATCGTAGACAACATACGACTTTACACCGTCACTGAATGACATGCAAAAGGGAAAGTCATTTGGGAAGGTCTTGCTGCCACGCTGAATAAATCTACGCACGACATGCGACGGCATTCGGTTGCTGGGCACCCCCGTATAGTAGGTCTCTGTATCATACGCAATAAAGCGTCTACCTGGCAGGAAGTCGAACTCCATCGGCGTTATCTGTGCCAGGAGTTCCTCAGCTGTAACTTCAATGAAGTTTGGCCGAATATGTTGATGAAATGTTGCTGGGTCATAGTAGTGCATAGACCGGGGTTGAATGTTTGCTTTGATCCCGGTTTTAGGTACGATTGCCATTTTCTGACTCCTTTCAATTAGGTTGCTGTTTTGTACGGCCCTCTGCCTATAATTAGAGAGCATACGCTGCTCCCTAATTATATTATATAAGATTTTCTACGGTGTGTAAACCTTAGTTTTCTTGCTGAGGCTCCAACAGCTTGGCACCCTCGGCAGTCAACGTATAGTAGTACCGCTGCAGCTTCTTGTTCTCAGTAATCTGGTACTGCTCTATCTGCTTGTCGTCTACCATAGCCTGCAGCGTTGCCCGCAGCTTGGTATCTTTGATGCCTGAGCAGTTGACCAGCATAGAACGGGACATGAACTTGATATGCTGAATACCATTAAGTTCCTGAATGCCCTTTGCCACGGCAATACGATCTTCCATGGCTACCGGCACAATGATGTTGCTCACAGTTCTTCTCTCCTTTCGTAGAATACTTTGATGCCGGCATCCTGCAGCATTTTAATTCCGGTGTTATCCTTGTAGCCATCAATCACAACTACAGCACTGAAGCCGTTGTTGATAATTAGACCGGCACAAGTTACGCAGGGGCTCAGCGTGCAGAACATTACTTTTTCTTGGTCTGCAGACCTACACTTAGCCAACGCGTTTGCCTCAGCGTGTATGCAAGTGTACTTGCCGCCTAATGAACACAAACAGTCGAGACCGCCTTGCGGACCTCCGTTTATTCCAATAGAATAGACCTGGGTAAGTCCTTTGTCTGTAATGACAGCAGCAACGCCCCGATCAGTACACTTAGAAAGTGTTGCAAGTTCCAGTGCAAATCTACTGAATACCTTGCGTCTGTTTTCTTTCATTAGGTAGCTCCTTCCAATCGTTTTTTCTCATAGAACCGTTCTACGAATGGTTGTAGCGGCTCCATGTAAATCTGATGTATTCGCATTTGCTCCAGTAGGTACATCCTGGTAGTCTTAGACTTGTTGAAGTGTTGTGGCGAGGAAAACACTTTGTACCGCTTAATCTCTTTGCCTTTTGTTGTTCTGCCAGCATAGTGCTTATGGAAACAATCTGCACAGAGCGGAATAACGTTCCAGGCCGTGTGAGCTCCATTGAGATATACTGGAAAGTATTTGGCCCTGGTTTCTATTGGACCGCCGCAGAATGCACATCCGTTAAAGAATGCACACGCCTTCAACCACTCTGCCTCTGTTATAGGCGTGGAGGGCGCCGCAGCAAGGACTAGCCGCCATGCTCGTTCATACTCAGTAGCATAGGCATAGAATAGCTTCTTTGCAGCTACTTCGCCTAGCGGGTCACCATCAAGAAACTTATCTACATAGACGCTTGCATTGATGCAGTCTTTACAGACACCGGTCTCGAAGTAAACTGTGCCGATGTCCTTGTCTTTGTACGCGCGTATCTTACGCCACCGGGGATAGATAAACACTTTGCCACAACGGTCACACATGTCTCTAACTATGAAAGGATTGCCATCGCGTATCTCAGCTCTATAGAGTGTCCAGTCTGGACGTTCCTGTGCCAGCTTGACAATAGACTTATCCAAACCGTTTATAACAGTAGGTATCTTCATCATAAGCGCAGATAGCGATGGCGGATCCTCTCTGGCCACGATACTACTTAGCTCAATATACTTTTCACCCGTAGGCTCGCGGCGTTTAGCCATGTCTTATACCTCCTACCAGTTGACGCCAGTGTCCGTCCTTATGACCGGAAGATACCTGGGTTTCTTCATGACCTCCTCGTACTTGTCACGAATACGCACGAGAAGTGCACGGGTGTCGATATAAGACTCGCCGCGGCGCCGGCATCTTGCCCACAGGGTATCAGGCTTTGCAGTCAGGTAGATAATAATACCGCCGCCGCATGCCTTGACCAAGAGTTCCAGGGTCTCCATGTTCTCAATGGTCATCTCTTCCCTGTTGCGCATGATAGGCCCGTAGACCATATCAGAATACCAGCTGCGGTCAAGAACTACAAGCTTAGCGTCTTTGTTGTCCTTGATAAACTGGGCGTACTTACGCAAGTAGTTGTAGGCATCTTCATCAGTCTCAGGCTTACCGAAGTGCCCATAAACGGTGCCGGGGTGGCTCTCAAGGAGCTACTGAACAAGCGTTGACTTGCCAGCGCCGTCCGGCCCTTCAATGATAATATATTCAGCCATACTTTCCTCCTTATGTGTAGATCATCCAGCTAAGGATTTCTATAGCCGGGTTGGCTTTGAGTCTGAGCTCTTCGTCATAGGCCTGCAGCACATAGGCAACCTTGGCCAGGGCGTTCTCGTTGATGATGAGCTCGGTGCTGCCATCAGGCATTCTGATTGCAAGGCAGATTTTTGCCTCAGGCAGCAGGTTCTCCTGCATGAATTTGAACTCTTCGTTTCTATGCTCGCCCATTAACAAATCTTCCCTTCTTTAAGTGCCTGCTCATAGCAGTCTTCGCAGAGCTCAGTTTCATCATCGACATCACAACGCTGCTCGTGGCAGCCGATGCACTCCCTGTGCTCCACACAGTGGCTACAAGGCGGGTTGATATGACAAGAGCAGCATCCGCCGCATACAGGACAACTCATACCTTCTCACCTCTTATATACTTGAACGCAGTGTCAAGTATAGCAGTCGGGGTAATGACGCCTGCCTGCTGCGCATACGTATCAGTAGGCGCATCATAGAGATAATGCCCGCAGGTCATCTTGCCTTCATTGCATCTACCCTGCGTCATGCACGAAGGCCCAGTCTTGATCTGGAACATGGTAGACAGCGGATACAGTTCCTCCCAGATACGCAGCATGACATACATGGTCTCCAGGGTATTGCGTCTACAGATACGCTGGCTAATCATGTGCTTGAACTGGTAAGGCGTTGCAGACATTATGAGTACGTTGCGCATTCCTTGCGGCATCATATAGCCCGCTGCGTCATGAGGAACACCGCTGTTGATGGCAGCTTCGTACTCAGCCAACGCTTGCTCACAAGTCCGTATGTAGTTCCTGGTGTAGTATCCTCTTTCCAAAGCAGCATTCTGTATCCCATCTTTGTCCAGAGCTGTAAGCTCATAGGGAACACAGAAGCGCGCGGCGCCGGAATAATCAGAATACTGCAGGCTACCAGACATGAACTTAATCTCGTTCTGATGCCTGGTAATCTGGCCCAGGAAGCGCCGGGATGCCCCGACGATTGCGATGTTAACAACACCGAACTTTTGAATGGTGGGGTGCGGCAGCGCAGCCATCGCTGCAGCCGTTGTTTCCTGGTAGTCTCTCTCCAACAGAGCTTCAAGGTCTGCCATACAAGTGATGCTGTGACCACGCTGCGTCATACGCGCCATGGCTACCATCATCTGTTCAGCATCCTGAATTACCTGCGGATTGAGAACCTTAACTTCAATTCTATCCACAGAGTTGTACCGCCTTTCTTGTTGTTTCGCGTATTCTGCACGCGATTTCAGGGTCCTGGATCTCAGCCAGGTATGCTTCGAATTGTTCCTGTAGAACCGCCACAGCGATGCCGAGCGTCACGATATCAACATCACAGTCAATCGTAGTAGTCTGCAGGTCTTTATCTACTGTGGCGATTATTGTTTGGCGCCTGGAAGGCTGCGCCGCAGGTTTACCTAATACTACCAGCTTCATCGTCACCCTCCACACACTTCTTGTAGCCGTCCTCAAGCTGCCGGTCATAGTTGATTTCGTGCTTAGCACAGAACCTCTCGAACAAAGTTTGGCCGGTGAAACCAAGGGCAATACCGATGTTCATGAAGAAGTGCAGAACATCTACATACTCGTCCTCAGCTTTTCTGAACATCTCACGCAGCTCGTGAGGAGCAAGCTGGGAGTAGTCTTTCCAGGGTTTGAAGAAGGGCAGCTCCTGAACCACCTCATGCAGCCCGTGCTCGCAGTGCAGCATATACTCTTTGATATCAGCCACCAGCCATTCGTTGCTCATGTGGGCAATGTCGTAGCCAAGCCCTTCCTGAACGGTCCCCTCCCTTCTGACCATGTTTGTAAGAATGTCCATTACATTACCTCCAACGCATGTTCAGAAAATGAACAAAGGAGCAAAGAAATGGCAGGGATAAAGAAGAATTTTAGTGGAGGTGGCCGATCGGCAAAATACATAATAAATCATGCCGGATCAACCAGTGCGAACGGAACCACCGAAACCAAGTCGTATGTGAATTACAA
>LSPZ01000100.1_pt1 | contig 15303 bp, 19 predicted proteins | sample 651281 | NCBI WGS metagenome assembly LSPZ01 (sample SAMN04438313, study PRJNA306036) | termite gut metagenome | isolation source: viral DNA filtered from gut of termites from termite colony 2 | host: Coptotermes formosanus | place: USA: New Orleans, Hayne Blvd. | collected 2013-06-18
TTATCGTGCTAGGACTTATTGCCTACTTTATCTGGGGAGATGAAAGTCGAAAAGAAGATGATAAACCGAACAGTGATATTAATAAGGCTACCCCATCAAAAGCAATAAACAATCGTCAAATAATCCAATAACGAATGAGAAAATTACCTAAAGTATTTATCATCCTGTTTATATTTTCTGTAGTGGAAATACCATGCAGGTTCCCCAAGCTCTAACCACTAAGTCCAAAAAAGAATGTCTTGCTCAGGCTAATGGTGGGGGGGATATGGTCTAAAGGAGACGAATGATGCAGTGTTTCTTGAAGGAGTCAAACAGCTAGCCTTATTTGGAAGTCTTTCTATAATGTTGATTACATTTATTAGATAAAGGATATGAAGAAATTTAAGAAAACCCATTTGCTTATAGGACTAGCAATGGCATTGTATATATCTTTCCATGTCTATCTGTTAGCTTTCCACGTATATCTCTGGCATAAGATGACAAACTTGGTCCATGGGATTGGAATTGAGCTTAGATCAGATAACTGGGGATATCAGCAATTTATCACCCAGGAAAGTGCCTTGATGAACAACATAACCAAGCTTATCCATGACCCTCAAGTAGGTCAAATCTTTCATGACAAATGGGGAAAAGCAATAGAAGACGAAGTGCAAAAGGTAGCAGATAGCTATCATGCTGGTAAGTTTGACGCATCACAAACGTATAAGGCTAAGAAGATGCTTCAAGACCCACAGATGATAGGGTTCATGCAACAAGCATTAGAAAGAGAAAAGATAAAAGAGGATCTAGCGTCCAAATGGAAAGGATTTTCTGACGCATATAAAAAGACACATAATCTATCAGATATTTTTGCCCTTGACGGAGAAGATGAATACGGGACTCCTAAATTCAAAACACCAAAAGAAGAAGCAACTGGTGAGTACACTTATGACGACTATCTTAAAGAAATACAAAAGCACAATCTGAAAACAGACCGTGGGGAAGTAACTAGAAAGAGGGCTGGGCAAACATGGGATCATTTCTTCGGTCATTCTATTAGTCAGGAACAACAAGAAGACTTGATTAATAACTTAGTATATAGAGACAACCCTCAGGCATTCCTTGCACTTTATAAAATTATGCATACGGATCTTGATAAACTGCGTGAGTTGGTAAAAGAACATCCTGAGATTGCTCAACAGTACCAACAATTGAAAGCATGGTACTTGGTTGCAAAAACTAAAGCATTAACCGCTCTTAAGAGAGACTATGTAGACCTTCAGGAATATCATCCTAAGGTTTCAAGTACTAATTTGTCTGTATCTACTGGCTCTGGAGTTAATGATCAATATGGTTTATCAAGAAGGGCATTGGTTTCTGAATACATGAAAGCACATGAAGGACAACTAATTGATTGTGCTGCAGTTCGCGATTTGCTAGCCGATACGACTAAGGGGATTAAGCAGATCCAAGGAAAGAATGGATACTACAAAGACGGCTTCTTTTATAACCTTTTTGGTGACAGATTTCACAGCAGAACGGTAGGTGGATCTGACATTACAGGTACTTATGTAGCAGCAAATGACCCAGCTCACATTGAATTTGTAAATCCTGGACTTTATAAGGGCAACGTAGGTAAAGCAATTGGACAAGAACTCATGAATCTATTTACAAAATCAGGGGGATACTATAATGAAAATGGAATGACTGTTCATAAAGGGAAACTTAAAACCACTGGAATTATTAATGAGAACATACTTAATAATGGAATAGGTGGAATGTATTCTAATCTTAGAAAGGATGGTTTATTACCTGAAGGAGTTAAAAGTGAGGGCGACCTTAAGAATTATATTATGGATAAATATATTGCGTACCACCCAAGTAGCCAAACGAAATATTCTTTCAAAGACAGCAATGGTAAGACTGCATATGCAATGGCAGGGTTCTACACAATTCCAATTAACCATAACATTCTTGAAAATGCTGGCATGTCTACCTTCCTTAAGAATACAGATCGTCATAATAGAGAATGTTTGAGTAAAAAAGAATGTGTAAAAGTGTTTGCCAAGCAAACTCCTATATGTGCTTCAATAAGCATACCCTGTCTATCTCTAGTGAGTCTTGATATATGGGACATTGTTGGATCTGATATGTATGGGTTCAACAGGGTTGCTGGCTGGCTTATACGTTCAGTAGATAAAGTATTGGAGACTTTAACAGGACTTCTTGCTAATGCTATAGACTGGGTACATGGTTATGGTTTTACAACTGGAGAAGACAATTTCGCATATAAAACATATCGCACTCTTGAGAAAATTGACGAGCTGACCCTAAAACCATTGAACAAGGATGAAATATTTTTTAGAGTACAAGGGAAGGTTTCTGACGCTCAAAAACTTCTTTATGAGTTCAAGCTAGACAAAGACCCTAAAACTATAACAGTTAGTGAGCAGAAGAAACTAAAGGCACTTGAATCAAAATTATCCCAAGAGGATAAGGAAATACTTGGCGAAGTGAGAAACATGACGCCAATAGAGCAAGAGACACTTAAGATTCTAGACAAGAATCATAACCCTTATGACATTCTGCGCAGTTTAGAAAGAAATGCCAACGAAGGGCTGCAATTGGCAGCCGAAACATTACTAGCAGCAGGAATCTCTCCAATGTATTTTGGTCTCAGAAACTATAATAGACAACTTCAGTGGAATATAATGCTTTGGGATCATCTCTCACAAAAAGAAAATTACGAAGAGTTAATGTCCATGCCAAAGGATAGTGAAAAAAGAAAGTTGACAGAGGAGTTCCTTATCAAGCCTAACTTTGTTACTTACTCACTGGCATCTTCTGTAGGATTTGTCAGTGCTTTAACAATGGGGCAAGTGGACTTCCACCCTGCTACGTATTTCTTCAGTTTTAGGTAGATAAACAACTCGGATCTTCCCCGTACCGATTGCTCCCTTTCTGGCCTCTTGAAAAGAGAAGCCACAGACCATAGAAAGGGATCATTTGCCACCATCCATTATGACCCAAATCATGGCAACGTTTGGCTCCCTGTGCAAGTAAAAACCAATGCCAAGGTATACATAAAATGAAAAATATAGAGACAACAAAACAAGCTATTATATCTCCCTTTATGTAGGGAGTACTCGCTCTAAGGATCCCACTGTATAAAGCTAAAACCAAAATACATATGTTGTATCTTTTTCTACTTATACGTCCCTTAAACGAAAAATACCCTTTTAATTTTTTTAACATGATCATCCTGTAAATTTCTTTTATTCGGAATTCACTCAAAAATAAAAAAAAAGCAGGACACCAATCCTGCCTATTCAAATACCTCATTCCAGTTGTGTTTTATCATACCTTTCTCATCAGCTTCTCCCAAGACGATCTGTCTTCCCCTGAGCTTAGGAACTCTTGACTGTGCTAAAGCATTACCTCCTCCATCTAAATCCAAAATATTTTGTCTACGGCTTCTGTATAATCTTCCTACGGTATCTGCTGCTCCCAAAACAACATTCCTCAACAGACCTGGCAAGTCCAAGGTCATCATGCTTGCATCTCCTGTCCCATCTTCTCCACTTCCTGTCTTCATATGCCCAACCAATACAAGGCTTTTACAAAGACCTAGAAATCCTTCAAGTACCTTCATAAACGCCATCCTAGGCCAATACCATGCACCTCCAAAGGGTATATCCTCAACAGATCCTTGATAGTACCTTCCTTTTGCTGTATCCTTATACAGCGACAATCCGTAGGGCTTCACAAGCTCATAAAATAACGAGGCGTTGTCGATCACAATTACAGGAAACTTCCTTTCACTGTTACGTATCTCCTTCCCCAACTGAAAAAGCTTCTCTATAGAAGAAATTTTGACCTTCATGGCATCAATGTATTTGTACTCCTCAGCAAGATCAATAATCAAAGCTCCAGGGATCATAGCGCAAAGCGTACTCTTTCCTGCTTTTGGATCCCCGTATAGAACCATCAGCCTTGGGTTCTCATTCTTATTCGCCCTTATAACGCCTGATGGCAAGAGCGGCTGGATAACTTTTATTTCTTTTATTGCTGCTTCCATTGTTTTATTTTTTACAATTGTTCATTAAACTCCATTTCCTTAAAAATCATATGCGACTCCTCCAATTCCCTAATAAGACAACCATTGGATTTAGCCAGCGTAGATTTGGATTAGTCGGCCCTTAAAGGGCATATGACGCAAAGTTAACGCCATATGTAATTAAATTACCTGTTCTGTAAATCCCATTCGTCCCATTCATCAACGTATGGCTTCTTATCTTCATAAATCCATACATAATGGCCTCTCCACCATGAGAATTTCTTTCTATCTGGATACTGATGTCGTAGTTTGTCTTTCCAGAGTGTTTCCCATATCACCATCATTGCCCTGTAATAAAACATTGTCATGAATAGGCCTAGCCCTAATCTTAATAGTATATCTTCTCCTCCCATAGCTTATAAATTTGGTATAAATAAAACCCAGTTAGTCCACATATATAGTACAATATTTGCTATGAATGCAAACCTAAACTCTGGCCCTGTTATGTCTTTTGACACAAGAAACCATCCTACTGACACTAGCCATATTGGTACTACGATTATTAATTTTAATGCTTGATAGATTGTGGCATAGATTGCAATAAACTTGTCATGTCCTGACTTTTCACTGAATTTATACCAGAACTCTTTTTGCCATTTCTCAATTCTTTCCCAAAACCAAAACATATTTTTTTTATTTATGTACGTTAAACTTCAATTCTGCTGATAAACCAATAAACTCATTCATAGTAAAAGCCAAAGCTTTCTTAATTGCCTTTGCTTTTGTCAAATCTTCTTCTATTGTCTCTATTAGCTTATCAAATTTGTCTCTTGTTTCAGCAATGTTTCTTATCTCTTTTCTCATTCGGTCAATGATATCATTTGTTGTTGTCTTCATCAGTTTACATTGTCTATGAGAAACTCCGCAACATATAATGCTGTTTCGTATCTCTCAAACCTAATGTTAGTTCTTTCTCCTTTGTCATCAACCTCTTCCATGTCTATAGAATATCCATTGTCTTCAACCAATGAACTGTAGTCTTCATACTCATATTTTTGTTTGGTTATGTCAATTTCATATTCTACGTATATGATATCTGCAAGTGCTTCTATTGCTTCTTTGTATGATGCAAACTCATTCTTCTTGCCCTCGATATCATATTGGTACTTACCATTCTTGTCAATATGGTATGCTGTTTTCATGATTGTTTATTTTTTAAAACCCATTTGCCTGTATGTTCATCATATTGCTCCCCTTCTGTTTTAGTCAAAGAGAACTTGTAGCCTTTTACATGCTTAAGCTCTAGATCTCTCATTAGTGGATAAAATACTTCTTTTTCTATCCCATACATAGCTATTGCTAATCTTTCAACGTCTTTGTATTTAGGATTACTATACATCCTTTCTTGAGCTAGTTTTTTAGCTTCTTTCCATGCAATTTCCATCCCATCAATAGCTGCTCCTACTTTAGGTTTTCTAAATGATGAGTTGTTAAACCACATGTCTTTTGTTGCTTCTACTGCACACTTCATGAATGATAGTGCTTCAGCTAGTACTTCATATGCATCTCTTGTCTTTTCTGTTGTTCCTATTGTTTTCATGGTATTTGATATCTAAATGTTATACTTTTCTTTATACACTCTATGCTTCTCTTTTGTTTTCTTCGCATAATTTCATTAGACGATCTATCATTGATCCTAGTTCATCTAGTCCTACAAATTTGTCTTCCATGGCTTTAAATGTATTTTGTTATAAACTCTGTTAACATTCTCAAAACGGGCTCAATGAAATTTACATAGATATCATGCCCGCTATTTGCATTCTATCTATACTCATAGAACCAAACACACAATATCCTAACTACATTCTTTTCTCAATGCAAGCCTTAGACTTGGTCGCCCGATCAACTAAGGCTTGTTCCTTGAGAGTCCATACACAATGCATTCATTGTATCATTCAACTCGCTTGCAACACAAGCACATAACCTTTTGAACATATCTATCTTTGTCAATGCTAACACAAACAGCACTGGATAGATGATTGTTATCAATACTCCAACAATTGCTTTAATTAGTCTCATCGTATCAAAAAAAAATAGAGCAGACATTGCATCTACTCTATTTTCAACAGTTATAGAATAATTAACTAGAATGGTAATTCGGCTTTTTCTTCATGCGTAACAGTGACTTTCCTGCCCAACAAGCCGTCAACCTTGGACAGGTCATCTCCTACTTGTTCTTCTGTTTGTTTTGTAAACCTATCGAATCTTTCATTCACTTTGAAGAACTTAGTCTTATCATCCATCGTTATCAAATGACTCGGATAAATGTTAGGATCAAACACTGATGATCTCAATACAACATAATCCTTCTTGTTGTATACCCATACTCCACATACATTGACCTCATTGCTATTGAATAGCTTTTGATGTTGTATCATCCCTTCCTCATAGATTTTTATACTCTCTTCTATGATGTCAACCCAATCCTCACATTGTTCTGGGTATTTACTAACCACTTCTTCCATTGCTTCTCCAAACGATCCATTTGGTTTAGCATAGATACATGCTAAGATCTCACACACTTGTGATGTCTTGTTTAACTTCATCTTCTCAAACGCATCATCTGTTGCTGCAAATGTCCTGTTTGGACCAAAGATATTGGTGAAGTTATTTGACAAATTATTCTTGTCTGTAAATGTTACTTGTAATACGTCGTTAAGCTTTTCGCTTAGCTTGATCTCTTTGATGATGACATTGGTCTTGATGCCTGGTTCAAACACAGTATTTTCAGTGCTCTCAGTCCTCTCAGTCCTCTCAATCCTCTCAGTTATCGTTTTGATGCGCTGTTTTAACCCTTTGATTATAATTTTCATGTCGATAGAGTCATCAGACTCAGTTCTCTTCTCTTTCACATCATTGAACTGGTTTTGTGCATCGTAATTTTTCATTACCTTTTCTTGAAAAGATTCCATAATTAAATCGGTTTAATATTATATATGATCTTAGTTTGTCAGAATAGTATTCTGATCATTGTGGGCGAAAAGCGTGTGAGATGGATTCTTCACCGCACTTTACACAACAATATCTTACTTTTTTTTTCTTGTTTTGCAACTTTATTCGCAAAAATCTTCGCAAACAAACAACTCATGCAAGTCTCGCAAGCATTTTGCATCGAATGTTGATATTTCTAGTACTTCGACAACAGTTGTTATATCGTTAAACATGATTTGTAACTATTAATAATTAGACAATAGAATATACTCAGAGATAATGCCAGATAAGGGCAATATCACTACCAATGATTATAGATTACACGAGCTATTTGGATAAGAATAGCTACTACAGCTAACACACAGGAGATTAATAGTACAGCTATACCTAGTACGAATGAGAATGAGAATGAGAATGAGAATGAGAATGAGAATGAGAATGAGAATGAGAATGATTGTTCCCATACCTGTTTCTAGATTTAGCAGTTAAACTTGATTAATTCCCTAAGTGGAGGCAGTACGTACCAAGCCTGCGGAGGTACTAAGGGTGCAGAAAAAAAGGATTGTTAATTTAGACTGATAGGGGGGGTGGTTTCCCTTTGGCACCGTGCCCCGGGCATTTTGTTGAAGCTACTCCACGCTTTCGATACCACACCCTACTTTACATTGACATTTTGACATGCTGTAGAACACTATTGCATTCCAATGCATGACGTAATACATTGTGCATTACATTTGTTTCAGTCTAACGTGTTAGACCGTTAGGCATTCTAATGTGTTAGACCGTTAGACATTGGGTTTCATAGTTTAGGCATAGTTAGGGAGGCCACCCTTTCTGTGCCTTTCTATTTTGACCCAAATCTCCTCTCTGTTGCATTTTCTCTGTGCAGATGTTTTTTATCACAACGCGAAAAATAATTCAACCTACATGCCTTAAAATGCGTCAAAACGTATCTCTCTCAGTCTTGAGGCTCAACAACACTTACATCTGGACAAAAATACTGGCTATGCTGCAAGGCGATAGTCTGAGCCGAAGCAGCTGACTGTACAAAAAAACTTTTGTTTATCCAGATGGTTATATATCATCCATCGTTTAAGCCACTAAATCTCCCCTCTGTTGCATTTTCTTTGTATGGATAAGGTTTTTAATCGCAACGCAAAAGATAATGCAATGTACCCACATTAAAATGCGTCATATGATGTCTCTTCTAGTCTGTATGCTTTTGCCAATGGTTTACGTTGCACCTGTTAACTAACAAACACAAAAAAGGACCGAACTAACGTCCGATCCCTCCTTGCTTCTATGTCTGCTGCAAATATACAAACATAGTTTCACATAATGCAACAGCAGTCATATACCTTGGTATTACTACGCGCACGCGCTCGCGCGTATAACGTATAAGTATAAGAGGCTATTATTTTCCACAGGTTTCTAGCAGGTTGTTTTTTTTTTTAGCCTTTCCTTTCTACCCCTCTCTCTATCCCCCCTATAGTCCCCCCTTTCTCTCTCCCCTTCAATGGTTTTCCTGGAGAATTTGCATACATGATGAGATGGTTTAGGATTGTACTGTGGATAGTTGTTTGGGGAATGTTATCATGGGGCTGTATAGATTCGTGTGGGCATTTGTATTGAGAGTGTCTTACAGGATCCATTGTAGGAGTAAATACAAGAGATGGACCTATGATCCAGAGAGTTTGTTCGGGCTGAGACTGATTTGCAGTGTCATTCAGACGAATGGATGGCATAATTTGACGTTTTCAGCAATTGTTTACGGTATGATTAAGCTAATTGAACATTGGGCAAGGTAAAAGGAGCCAAGGCTTGTAGCATTGGAGCCATAAAATTCAAGAGTCAGCTAGAGAGAGACACCTATTTGGTGCTGAGTATGATAGTACTGATATGACTAGATTTTTGTAGAATGGATCACGAAAAATAGACACGAAAAATAGAAATGAAGCATTGGTTATACTAGTTTCAGTGATTCTATTTGCGAATTCGATTCTTTGTAGAGTCTACTAACAGATAGCATCTTTAATAAATAGAGACTAATGTCGAAAACTTGAAAACTTTAAGAATAGCTTGATTCTCGTTGAATTACACCTAAATTTGGGACAAATAAAAAGAGACATATTTAACGGATTAGATTAGTAAACTAAAACATATTTAACGGATTGGATTGATAAAAAAGACATATTTAATGACTTTGTATTACCGTGGAAGATTTTGAAAAAATAGAAGCTTTAACAGATGAAGAACTGTTGGACCTGTTGAGTCAATGGAATAGAAAAATGTCTTTTATTGGCGACTATGAGCCAGGTGAAGTAAGACCAGCTAAAGTAAAATGGGAAGATGATTTTGTCAAGAGTATCAAATTTTATGAAACGGGTTTACGAAGATGCAAACGTGTGATTGAATCCAAACCGGAGGGAAAAGAGAAGGAAGAATGGCTTCGTATTTACTGGCATGTATCCGGGAATTTTTCTTATATGCTTGGAAAGTTAGGTGATAGTGGTTTTACTGTTGGCTCCAAAATAGATAGATCCTCTTCTTGTAGAAAATTTGAGAACAGGGATATCATTCATCCCTATCGTCTTGCAACTGCGAGTTATGATTTTTCTCATACCGAAATGCTTATCCTAAGGGAGATTATAGAAAGTCTTCAGGAAACGATGAAACAAGAACTGAATCATCGATTTAAAGTTAAAGATGATGGATCAAATAGTCTAGCTAATAGGGATCTGTTTGGAAATGTGGATATAATTATACGCCTATCTTCCCTGTTGTCTAGTGAAAAAGATGAAAATTATTCACAGGTTAGAAAAGCTCTTCGTAATTTTCAAAAGGAGACAATTGAGTATGAAGATGGAAAAGGACTATGGGTCTGTACAAATCTTCTCTCAAGAGTAGAAGTAAACAAATACAAGCGTACTGTGACCCTTCGTGTGAACAGGGATGCCTGTGATTTTCTGGTGGATTTTACAGGTAAACAATATCGTAAGTGGGAGAGCTCTGTTTTTTCTGCTCTCAAAAGCGTTTATTCTATGCGTTGGCTTATGCTTATTGCAGGACAGCAAAGTAAATTGACCTACAAGATAGATACCTTAAAAACCATGTTTAAGCTAGAAAACAAGTATAACCAGCCGAGAGAACTTATTGCCCGTGTAGTTGAATCAGCTAAAAGGGAACTAGACAAAAATTCTCCACATAGCTTCACTTATGAACCAGTATTTGAAAAGAAACGCAAACAGAAAGGGAGAAGGAAAATTACTGGCATTAGTTTTACACCTACCTCTCATGATGAGAATCGTGACCAAAAACTAGATTCGCGTAATAAATTGTCTAGAGATAAATTCACTATAGGATTTTCTGAACGGTTTCCTGATGAATACGAAGCTCTTATTGAAGTGTTTTCTGAACAAGATCTTCAGAAACTATGGAACATCCATTCCGATTTATTTAATAAGGTATATGAAGCTAAAAAGAATGGAAAGGTAATCATTACACAACATCTTATAGACAAACTAGGTTCAGTAAATGTGCGTGAACCTTATTTTGTAACTTCAGTGAAGAATAAAATTGAGGAATGGGAAAAAAAATTGTCAAAAAATAATGCATTGGAGGAAAGACGTCGTCAGCGTGAAAAGCAACAGATAAATGATGATATTCGTAATAATGAGGAATATGTTCGTAACAAATTGAATAATTTTGGATTATCAAAGGATGAGCTGGAAAATGCATTACCAGATGTTATAGCTCGCGGAGGATCTAAGTATCTGAAAGAGCTGGATGATGAATACACAGGAAAAGCTGAAGATATAAAAAATAGGTTGCTTAGAAAAGGAGAAGAAGCATTAAAATAATATTCTATGATGAAAAATACTGACATACTTAGTAGAGGTGTTCAACAACCACAAGCACGTGATCTTGAAGAAGCAATATTGGGAAACTTGATGTTGAAGAAAGATTTCTACGCTCTGGTTAGTGAAATACTGACTCCACAGAGCTTCTACGATGAAACCAATAAACTTATCTATATCGCCATTCAGGATCTTGCACGAAAGCCAGAGCAAGCTATTGACATGCTTACTGTTATTGAGCAATTAAAAAGCAATGGGACACTAGAAGCTGCTGGAGGAGTCTCCCGTATCAAAAATATGACTCAAGGATCACTTCCAAGTGAAAGTGTGAAATCTTATTCAGAGATTATTGCACGGAAATTTCTTGCAAGAGAAGTAATTTCTTTTTCATACGATTTGTATAATAAAGCTTTCGATGAAAGCATTGATATTTTTAATCTAATGCAGACAGCGGAAGCAGACTTGTTTAAATTAGCTTATAAAAATATCAAGAAGAGTCTGACTGCCATCTCCGACGAAGAAATTGATGAGTTAGGAAAAAATAAGAAAGAGGGAGTTCCATCTGGTTTTACTGAACTAGATGAAATCACTTTAGGATGGCAAAAATCTAATTTGATTATTATCGCAGGACGTACCTCCGTAGGGAAGACGACTTTGGCACTGACTATGGCAAAGAATATGGCTGTAGATCATAATATTCCTATTGCTTTCTTTTCATTAGAAATGAGTAGAAGGGAATTGACTGAGCGTTTAGCTTCCAATATAGCTGACATTCGTGCTGATGTTATTAGAAAGGGGGAACTTATGAGTGATGATAGAAACTTAATAAAAGAAAAACTCCATAAAGATAATGATACACTTTTTATAGATGATACAGAGGGACTTTCTGTTCTCGAACTTCGCACTAAAGCTCGTCGTGCAGTAAAAGAACATCAGATACAATGCATTATTATTGACTACTTGCAATTGATGATTACTGCTGGAGAAACAGAAGCTGAAAAATTTAAACTTCGTGAACAAGAGGTAGCATACATTTCACGTTCCCTAAAAAGTTTGGCAAAAGAGTTGGAAATACCCGTTATTGCCCTTTCTCAGCTAAACAGAAATCCAGAAATGAGAGTAGATAAGCGTCCAGAACTCTTCGATTTGCGTGAATCTGGAGCTATAGAACAGGATGCTGATGTGGTATGTTTCATTCATAAACGTAAAGTAAGAGAAACAGAAGAAGAGAAATACCAACTTCTTGTAGCCAAACATCGTAATGGTCCTACAAAAGATATAGATATTACGTTTGATAAGAACAAGGTTAGAATTGAAAATGGTATGACTAACTAGCGAATAACCCCTACTCGTCTTTCAACATTCTTTAGCAAAAGAACATTGGAACATATATATATATGGACAAAAGTCCATCTGCTTGCACAAACATATGTTCACTTAAAGTAAAATTCATACAGACAATACTCCATAAGTACTTTTGAACACGACAACAAAAGTACTTACGCGTTCTTGAACAAAAATTTATATTCTCAAACGAATATTTATTTGCATTACCATAAACACATATGACTGTATAAACAAAAATTTAAATAGACAAATGACGTTCAGTATTTTTGGGCATAAATCCAATAGTACATTTGTTTGTTTGAATAGAAGAATATATATTTAGACAAATATTTATTTTAATAGACAAAGGAACGTATGAAGAAAACTATCTCTTTTATCAATAACAAAGGAGGGGTAGGGAAGACAACTGGGACAGTAAACATAGGATGTGGACTATCTAGGCTTGGGAAAAAGGTTCTGTTGGTAGATCTGGATCCTCAAGCGAACCTAACCGCCTGCAGTGGTTTAGCTTTGCCTTTAGAGAAGAACATCTGTGGGGCATTACAAGGAACTTATCATCTCCCTATTGCACAAGCTCCAATTGGGGTGGACATAGTCTGTTCAACTCTTGACTTATCTGCTGCAGAGAAGGAACTAGCAGATGAACCTTTTAGGGAGCTATTACTAAAGAAGCTTCTTGCCCCAGTAGTAGGAGACTATGACTGGGTTCTAATAGACTGTCCACCATCCATAGGCGTTCTGGCTCTGAATGCCTTGACAGCATCAGAATTGTGCATCATACCAGTAGAATTGGCAAATTTTGCCTTGGTGGGGATGGACCGTCTTATTCAGTTAATAGGCAAAGTACATGACCGCATCAATTCGGATCTTGACGATTATAAAATACTAATTAGTCGGTCAGATATAAGACAAACGGTACAGAAGGAGCTAGCTGAAAGCCTTACTGAGAAATTTGGAGAACACGTGTTTCACTCAATCATACGAAACAACGTAAAGATTTTAGAATCGCAAATGAGCCGCAAAGATATTTTTTCCTATGACCCAAAATGCAATGCAGCACAGGACTATATGTCTATTTGTGAAGAACTATTAAAACTGTATGAATCATGAGCAAAAAACAAGTATGGAATATGGATAGCATTCTTCCATCATCTACACAAAAAGAATTAACAGAAAATTCTATTTCCAACAATGAAGTGAAAGAAACACCGAAGGTGGAGGCACCATCTACAGCTTTTCAGGAAGAGCTGGTTGACATACACTGCAAGATAGAAAAGTCTCTAAGAACACGTATGAGGGTTTACTGTGCAAAAACAGAACTGTTATTACAGGACTTCATCAGGGAAGCTATTGCGGAACGGCTAGAAGAGAAAGAGAAGTAATACATGAGCTTAGAAGGCTTATAAATAAAAAAGTCAGCATTTTTGTTGACTTTTTTTTTGTTCTTATTGTAAGTTTGTTAAATAATTTATGCCGGGACAAAGTCCATAAATTGAATTGTGCTTCCGGTATATAAAAACAATAAAAAATTGAACAAAATGAAAAAGAAAGAACATAAAATAATAGATAACACTAGGAATAAATACCCTTAATGGAATTCGCCAATATGGTTTGTGTATCCATTTTCAACCCTGAGTACTACAAGAAATACTATTCACTAGTAATGGGAATCATACTCAAGAATGATGACAACATGGAGAATTTTTGCAAGGAAATTTTAATAGGAATGGACCCTGCCGATGCTTACTACAATGTATTACCTAAAAATGATTCTGCTAAAGTGGAACATGAAAGAAAAGAGGGTATGGATCATTGATCTAAAGACCTCTTTGCACAATCCAACTCAGTTTGTGAGAGAGGTAGAAAGAGGGATGAACAGCTATCTACAGCAATTAGCCTATTATACAATGGCAATGAAAGAGACCTATCATCTGTATAATGACTGGATATTTGAGTACTATCTTGTCTATATAGGCTCTCGTACATGCAATGTCTATTTAGTTCGTGTGGGAGAAATACTAGAAGACAGAATTTGGAAGATAGATGAAGATATTTGTGCCATCCATGAAAAGATAGAGAGAGGAGAGAATCAGTCTCGGGTAGAGAGGATTTGGGTGGACTTTGAAACAAGAGGTAGATAGTGATCGCTATCCTTACATGCATTACAGGAATAATCTTAATACAAAGCCATTAAATAATGGCTAAACAAAGGAACGGGGAAAAATGGGGTCTGGTTCCAACTGGAAGAGAACTGCGACCGAATCATCACAAATGGAGCATTCGCTCTGGCAAGTACAGCTTTTGCTGCCATAATCACTTACGGATGTGTCAGTTAAATCACCAATTTCTCTGATTGTCTTTTCCTACTACAAATACAACTTAATCTTCTTTTTGAGAAGACAAGTCTTCTTCCAATGCTTGTGGATCTTCCCCGTATTCGTTCTTTCCTACCTGTCCCTTAGCACACAAAAGCCATAGTTCATACAAGGGAATCATTTGCCACCAACCGCTATGTCCTAGATCATGACAACGTTTAGTTCGTTGGGCAAACATAAACCAAAACAAGATTATCCATAGAATGGAGAACCTCGATTCAAAACAGTGTTCTATTATAAGACCAGAATCAGATATGCAAGACGGTTCGATCTTCCCTAGTATACAAAATCCTAAAAAAGCAGTTAGAAAGCTCATGATGAACTCCTTTCTACAGATTCGTCCTCTAAACGAGAAGAATCCTTCCAATGTTCTAAATATGGTTATCAATATATCCTGCATACTTTATGTATTTACTTGGAAACCATTTTGGAGTAAACTGAAATGTAGTGGTTAATTTCAACTTATTTTCAATTCATTCCTCTTTTTTAGAATCAGCTTTTGCTATAACATCTCGATAGTAAGCATCAGCTTCCCTATTAAAAGCATCCCTTATGGGTGTTCCCTTCTTTCCATACTTTTCGTCCAACATTGCATCCGTTGTAGGTAGCTGTCTGATCTTATCCATATCTATCTTTGCCGTTCTATCTTCCTGTTCAGTGTCCCTATAGGAAGCATACTGAAGCTTTGCCTGTTTTG
>LSPZ01000101.1_pt1 | contig 15250 bp, 23 predicted proteins | sample 651281 | NCBI WGS metagenome assembly LSPZ01 (sample SAMN04438313, study PRJNA306036) | termite gut metagenome | isolation source: viral DNA filtered from gut of termites from termite colony 2 | host: Coptotermes formosanus | place: USA: New Orleans, Hayne Blvd. | collected 2013-06-18
CGTTGTGTCGGCTGCGTATGGTTTTTCTAAGGGCCAGTTTTTTCGGAGATGCCCACGTCCACCGACTGGCATGCCCGTCACGCCGTCGCCACCATAGGCGGTCTTACCCCGGAGCTTGTCGACATTATGGTCAAGTCCAGCGGCTGGCATGTCCGTCACGCCGTCGCCACCAGAGCCGATCTGACCCCTGAGCTTGTCGACATTCTGGTCAAGGACATACTAACCTCCATAAAAGAAAATCAAGATAAATTAAAACCGCCGGGGGAACGTAAACCTACGTTAGACCCCGGCAGACACATACGAGAAAATCTGAACAGGCCAAACACTTACTAAAAGTCAGGATAAACCGGTCCGGTTTCTTGCTCATAAAGCCGTAGCTTTGTAACCACCCCGCAAGACAGATAAGGTCCATTGGGATGCACAGTGTCAGGAACCACGTTGAGAGCGCCGTGGACGCGATTTTCACGAAACTCGCCGTAAAGCACTACCTGTTCGCCGATGTACTTGCCAGGATCGCCTACATCGAAGCCCTCTGGTAAGTCAGCCTGGTCGTCGATCTCAAAACGAAGTACCGTGGTGACTTGTCCATAAGAACAGGCCAAGTCAAGAAGATCATCAAGACCGGTCGCTCCGGCAACAACCCCGGAAATCTTAAACTCATTCATCAAGAGCCTCCGTTATATCGAGTGAATCATCATCGAGATCAGTTGAATCATCTGATTCATCTGGTTCTTCGCCCCAATAATCGCTCTCCAGCCAGAACTCGTAATCATCTGTATCGATATCCGATGGTTCGAGTTCGTCACCTGAAGGCTGATTATAAATGTAGTCTTCGACACACATACGATCAATGCGTTTTCTGCGGGCAATCTCTGACCAATCCGCGAAATGCTGATTAACATGAGCAGTATGCTCATCCCGATTGAAAGCAAGAGCAGCGTCAAGCTCATCGCCCTCAAGTTCCCACGTCTTTGAGACATAATAAGAAGCAGTAGCTTTCATGCAACGCCTCCTGTTTTCTCATCCTCAATAGCTTCTCGAATAGTCATAGGAAGATCGAGTAAAACCTTAAACAAGCACATATCGCCTTCAAACGTAAAACAACGACCTCCAAGACAATTGATGTCGTCTCCATCACAAGAAGCACAACATCCAGAACTATGAGAAAGAACCGCTGCGTTTAATACATCCGCCAGTTTAAGAAAATCACTATTACGCATCTACGCCTCCTCTTTAAAAAGAGCGTCCAACGCCGCCTTGCAACGCTGGCAGTTCTCGTAATCTCCGTGTTCATTGTAAGGACACGGCTTAAGCTCGCAGTGCGCGCAGATCTCCATCAAAGCGTCCTCTTTAGGATCGAGTGTAGATATTCCCATTTAATCCTCCTCGATAGATTCGATAGTATCGTAACCCGGATCCGTGAAGATCTCCGGACGATACCCCGCAAGCCGCTCGGATTTACACGCCTCACAGCAAAACGTTATGAAAATTCCACGGGCATCGTAAACCTCCTCACGATAAAGCCCGGATCCACAAGAACACCTCATACAACCTCCTATAATGAACGAATTGAAAGACTTACGGTCTTACCCGCAGGCCATTTAACACAAGTAATTTCGACAAGCCAGCCGATTTTATGTCCGTCTTCGATGCACTCACACATCTCAAAAGAGAACTCCCACGAACCCTTTGAGTCATCACGGATTATCTCAACATCGAGAATATGCTCCTGGCAGAAACTGTGAAGCACCTTGACAGCATCCGCGTCTTCGGTAACGTAACCTAGTAAAACCGGATCCGAAGTGTAAGCTTCGGCAAGAAAGCCTAACCGACCTTTAGGCAAGCAAGAAATTCTATGTTGCTTGTCCTGCAACTGAGAAAGCTGATAAGCATCCTCTTTCCATACAGACATAATAGCCTCCGATTGAACTGCTTTAAGATTTGCGGCGTTAACCCGCAACCCAGGATACTCACGTAACGTGTAACGACACGGCGCGTTGTGTTCGGCTTGGTAACAACCTGAGCCATCGATACGTGCCTTTTTGCGAGGCTGACGCTTAATCCCTGACACCGTAACTACCTGGCCGTTAAGAAAAGGACGACCTCGGCACTCCATGTGCTGAAGAACACAGAGCTGACCACGGTAAATTTCACGCTGTTTCATGAGACGCCTTCGTACTAATCCGGTCTAACCGAGCCTGATACTTTGCCGGAAAGAAAAACTTTTCAAGCTGTAAAGCAAAATAAGACGGCGCGTGCTTGATGGCTAGGTATACACGATACGGATAAAACCCCAAGTAAATGAAGTAATACTTGTACCCGCCGGAATATAAGACGTTTTTAACCTTGAGACAAGGTCGCCAATGACCGATTGTAAGCACTTTGTCCGGATCACCGATCTTGAAATAATATTTGCGGTCCCAGTCAATCTGAAAGTTGCAATAGTTTTTAACCGTGGTATAATCAGAATCACCGGGAATAGAATATACCCAAGGGTATGTGTCCGGCTTGAAATGTGAAGCATTACATTTTGGACAGAGCAACGGATCAAGACACTCATCCTGATCGTGATGTACCCGGACGATAGTGCCGCAGATCGGACACAGATCATAATAAATAAGGTCAGCATCGTTGCCGCAAAGATTGATAAGCCGGTGCAGCGTCATAGGAAAAGCCGACATTTCGCTATCAAACAAGTCGGTATGAGACTGAAACCATCGGCATTTACGCACAAAGCTATCGAGATTATAATCTTCGAGTTGACTAGAATCTGAATTGAGAGAATCAAATAAACCGAATTTAACAAGCACCTCACGAGACTGATGCTTAACAAACTTGCGGAAATCCGCCCAGGTCATAGCGACATCGTTACGTGAGCCGTCAGGCTTCCAGTAATGATCCTGTAAACGAAAATCAAACCAGAGAATCCGCAGATCGCTTGCGGCTATTTTGCCCTCAATAAACTGCAAATCCGAATCTTTATCAAGTATTTTCTGAATATGGTCTTTCATGAACACCTCCCTAAACCATAAGATCCGCAAGAGCATCACGACGCCCCTGGTCATAGCAAACCAAGAAAAGCTCTTTGAAATAAGAAAGAGCTGCAAGGTCCAACGGGCTTGAATATGTTTTCAAACGAGCCTCATACCATTCAGCAAAACCGGAAGCTGAAGATAAATCGATGCCAACCAGATCAATAGTAATATGAAACTCATCGGCACGATGAATAATTTCCTCGATTTCAAGTTGATCATCAGTAGTACAAAGCAAAAGATTGGAAGCACGCTTGTACTGAATAAGTTCGATAGCGTCTTTGGCGGTTTTCAAATCGCAATGTGTATAATCCCGATAGAGCTTAATGGCTTGAATCTTTGAGCTTTCCGGGAAATCAATAACATAAATCTCCATTGGAGACCTCCTTCGGACTGTATCCGGTAAATAAAAGAAGCCCGGCGGATATCCGCCGGGCTTAACTCTAGGACTTACGCTGGCTACGCGGAGCGCTGTTCGGATTGACATGCCCGTTGCCGTTACAGACAACAGGCTGACTATGTCCGGATGATCCAAAGTCTCCGAGACAAGCCCAACCGCGACGTTTGCCGTGCTTCATAGTCTTGCGCGTGCAAACCCTGGACTCACCGTGAATAACGGTAGTCCCCTTAACCCTTGCCATATAAACCTCCCGGCGGCGTTGAATTTGAGAGAAACCGCCAATTTTAGTTTACCGGAGAACCAGAAAACTGTGAACACGCACAAACCTGACGAATTAGCGTATAAACGATTTAGCAGCTTCGATAAATTGTAACTGAGACTGTATGAAAAGCTGTGAATCTAAAGACAGCTTGCAATATAAATATTTTTGATAATCAGTATAAGCTTGCACCAGCTTTGGAATACTGCCCATACAAACACCCTGTAACAGACGGATATCCGGCCAGACACGACAGACTAACACTGAATTTTCAACATAATGCTTAATATAATATTTATTAGCGATCTCGATGGAATACACTAAAGGATTAAAATTAAAAGACACCCAAGAAGTTAGAGTATCATTAACTAATGCGTCCTGAGTGACACCGCCATCAAGAACACGCTCTCGATCACGTAATAACTCTGAAAAATCCTGCTCATCAAACAAAGAAAAGTCATACTGCCAGCCGGAAGGTAGATTATTAGCGATTTTACGATGTTGCTGCTCTCCCCACATAAGTACTTTAGGAATCTCGAGTTTCTTGGGCTTACGTGAACCTAATGGAAGAACTACCGGATTTGCGACTTTAGCCGGATCCATTGTAGTAAACTGAGAATTAAGCCATTGAGCTAATGCTAAATAAGAAGACAAATACTCTTGTCGATTTACAATTAAACCCTGAGCAATCAAACCAAACTGCTGAATGAAAAGATAAATATAACGCCCAAGTTGTTTAATATAAAAATCTTTAACCTTAATGCGAATACGCTCAGAAGGAATCTGTGAAATAAAAGAAGCAACTTCGCTAGACATGAAACGATCAATAGCGTCACGAGGTATTGATTTAATACCTTGTTCAAAATAAGGACTTACAAAGTCTCGAGCGCGCTGTACCGCCTCGGCTGAAATCTCATACGGTAACTGATAGTACAAATCATCACGCTGACGCTCAACAATAGTTAATTCTTCTCCAGCAATACCAGCATTTTGCATATCCATAATCTGTTTATTAACAGCATGATACTGTTTAGATAAATAATCATCAGTGTACTTACCAAAAGAATTATCGTCTTGCTGAACATGAACATACTCATGCGAAAAAGAAGCTTTTGCTAATATAATTAAATCATGCGCTAAATCCATACGATAGGATACTAAATCTTGGTTATTTAATATATTATTATATGAACCCTTAATATCAGAAGGCTGCACATAAATAATTATAGCCTGTACGTCATTTACACGATCTGAAATATAGCGTCCGCTAACGTTAATAGAATCTATTGACTGAAATACTACTGTTGGACGCAAAGACATCTTTCCAAGAAAAACAGAGACGTGATGACATAACACATCTAAAAAATCAATCAAACTCAAATCAAACACCGGAATAGTCTGAAGAAAAGAAATAACGGCTGATTGAATTGAAGTATCAAGTTCTTTAAAAGAATACCCAAGCTCTAACTGAGAAAGAAACAATTTATATGGGTCATTATGGTCAAAATAATCAACGCTACATGAAAAATTGGGTGAAGAATGTCCGCTACATGCCACACGTTTCCCGTCAGATAAAATCTTACGATCTGAAAATAACCCCTTATAACCATGAACAAACATAAAATCTCCTTGGGACACTACCGGATTTGATACTTTAACCGGGTCCAATACAGCTCCTGATAATAAAGAAATAACGTCCAAACGTAAATCAGCAGGTCCCTCATCTTGAACGTTAATATGATAACTCTGAAGAAAGTAATAAATAAACTTGCTTAACTCAGCTCTAAATTTTGGAAGTAAAGTATTTTCAAACTCATCGTATAGATAAGTATTTACGGAAGAATCTCTTGAACTAGTATAAGCATTAGCAGCATCCGATAACTCAGGATTAGCTAAATCAAAATTAGTTTGCTCAACTTCACAACGACGATCTAAATAACGAGAGATAAATAAACTCGAAACCCAAAAATCCGAAACATTTAAAGCTTTTCCGGTCAAAGCATCCTTTAACTGAGAATAAATTGTGCTTACAAAGGTGTAAGCATCCTGATAGGCACGCGCTTGCATTTCCTGAAACACCAATAAATATTTTGAATTACGATCTTTCATAAGACGGGTATTTTTCGGATCTCTATAAGAAACATCGCGGGCATCCGCGTAACGCTTATAATTTTTAGACTGACGATGCCTTCCCTTTGAAGCAGCCTCCTGAGTCTGATGCCCAAACTCATGTACAATATGACGTTCAAGAGTATTAAATAATAAATCCGCACACTTTGACACTACAAGCTCTCTATCTATAGCGCCTTTTAACCCCGCGGTTAACAGATAAGATAATCCCTGAAACTCAGCAGAACCTAAATTTAAACGAAGCTCTTTATCCGAGGGACTCCAAGCCGCCGCAACTGTTCCAGGGAACACCGCAAAGCGTAAAGTATAGTACGTGTCAATATCTGCACGTTCTCTATTAAACACCCTTATATTTTTTTTAAGATACTTACAGAAAACAGACAATAAATCATCTGGAATATACTTCATATCCTGCGAAAGAAAACGTTCTACCATCTCGTAGAACCAAGGCCGATAACCTTCAAGACTAAACGTATAATCCATTGCAGACTTTAATAAATGTACAGGTTCAAAGTCATACTCTAGCGAATGAGCATTAAGTATTAATGAATACTCTAGATCTGAACTCCAAGACTCTAAACCATTTAACAGTAACTGATTCTGAACCAAATGCCATTGTGAAGCTACACTATAAACATAGCCGTTGATAACCTTAAACTTCCATGGTTCTGGAATAACGGATACTAAAACATGATCAGTTGGCACGGAATGCACCACATTATCTAAGACAATCATAACCTTACCCTGGTGCCAAGTCCCATCGTAAACACCATCAGGCAGATCAATCACAGACTCACTAAGTAAAAACATAATAACCTCAATACAACATTGATTCAAGCATTACCGGCTTCAAATCAGAAGGCTGACGTTGCCTGAATAATTCTTCCGGGATCACAGATATCCTGGAATTGAGATCGCCGCCGAACTCAAGGACCGCCCCGGCGCAGGCTTGCTCAACCGGAATTTTAAGCCGCTGGCCGTTGTCGATCTGAACGACTGCGTTTTTAGTGCCGGCACGGATTACCCTTAGAATACGATACTGCATGTTAGCCTTTATAAAAATATTTTAATAGCGCATATAACTCAATTGGTTTAAACTCAGTATCCAACCGTGCTGAAATACCAACATCACAACATACGGTTCCCTGTAAAGGTCCTTCTGAGTTTCCGATAGTTGCCAAATCCGAATCAAACTGTAAACACACCGGCAAAGACATAACATCAAGAGCCTCAAGACGCTCAGCCATAGCACGCTCGCCTGGTTTCTTTGATGCTTTAGCGAGCTTAAGCAACTCTTCCCGATTCAACTCTAACCTAACCAACATATCGCTTAAAGTTAGGACTCCTGACCTGATAATAGCAGACATACTACCTCCCTATAAGAGTATCAAGCATTACCTCGTCGAACACACACTCTTCTGGACGTTTAGAATCTGCTGAGTCTGTACGCCAACGTTGAATCACTGAGTGCATGAAACGTTTGCTACGAGGTGAGATGTCAAGACCGTTAATGGCCGCGACTTTATTTAACATCCAGGAATGAAGTGTTGGCTTTCCAGACGAATAATCCGTAATTTTCTCGCGCATCTCTTGGGTAATACCAGAACACGAAGCTATGTGATGAAGTTTACCAGAAGGTTGAAGATACACACCAAAATCAAGAATTGAAATCACGTTCTCGTTTGCCTTGCCGGGAGTACCAGGACGACCTCCAATAACAAAGGCATCGATATCCATATTGAGAGACTCAGATACAGTACGTTTCATTTTAAGATACGGAGCCTGCTTACCTCCGCGAGCTGTGACCGCCTGATACGGAGCGTCAAGATGCTTTAAAATCACACCCTCTCCCATGTCCTCGATAACGCTCTCGTAAAAGGCTTCTTTCTCGGCACGAGAAACGCCGCAACGGGGAACTGTGAGAAACCAATTTGACCGCATATCCCCACCGCCGATCTTATCGCGAATGGCCGGAACGATTTTATCGACCAGAGCAAGACGTTTGGCGTAAGGCTCATGCATGATCGATTTGCCGTTGAAAAACACTATGTCAAACACATTGAAACGAAGAGGATAACCGGCGTCCTCTTGGGCTTTCCATGAGGACACACGATCAAGAGCTAAAAGAGAATCAACGGCCTGAAGAATGGATTCGGTTACAACCCCGCGACCTGCGATATTAGGATTAACACTGGTTAACTCGCAATCAAGACAAAAAGACTGCTTAAACATGCCAATGGTCTCGTCTCCGGTGAGACCTTTAATCTGGTTTCGGTAATAGCCAAGACAATAATCAGTCACAGAACGATTACGACTCATGAACTCGAAACCAAACTCTGGTGTATAAAAGACAAGCATACGAACACCGTCACATTTCAAATCCCCCATATACTGAGGAGAATCTAAAGCAGTATCAAGAGCCCCTTCGAGTCTACTGGTAGCCTGGGCAAGCATAGGAGACTCCATGTTCTGAGCCACCCACTCACGACCAGGAAGGAGCGTTCCCGCTGAACGCTCCTGATCGATGAAATAATCTTGAAGACCAAGAATATAGTCCATCTTGCCCGGCTTTGCAATTTTAGCATCCGGACGAAACTTTGCCCCCGCCGGAACAAGCCCCTCGAAGGCAATTTTTAACTGATCGAGATTACGGTCCATCTGACATACTCCTTTGACTAATACATGGATTTAAACACTTTACTTGGCTTGAGCGTTATCTTTACGACTTTTTGACTTGGATTCACAGCAGGCTTAGAAGAAGGCTCGGATACCGCCACATCCGACCCTCCAGGAGCGTTCAGGGTGAAAGCTCCCTCGTTAAAGACAATGGTACCGGGAGCCGCTTCGTCATCCGGAACGCCTTTTGCCATGAAAAGATAAGCCCACTGGCGGTTATGCCCATCCCTAACGGACCACCAGCTTACCTCCTGAGTAACACGATTAAAATCGATGTCGTCCCAGCCTTCAGCCATATACCCATCAGCGTAAAGAACTTCGATGTCGTAACGAAGTTCACGCTGATCCCGTACATTAAGAATCTTAACAAGATCAGTTACCAGCGCATCCGGATAAAGATTAAGCTCTTTGACCAGTGACTGTAGCATATCATAACTGAAGTTTGGAATACGGCTTGCCGCCGTGCAGATGCCGTTAACGTCCTGCTCCCATTTGCCGTCCGGATGAAACTCAAGGTTGTCGCTGCAATAATCACGAATAGCTTGCTTAGAAATGCCAGTCACAGCGAAATGATAGTGAAGTCTTCCCGGACGGTTTAACAAAAACTGAGAAAGACCGCCGATATCGTTGACGGTTACCAGAAACAATTTATGAGACTCAAAATGAGTATCGAAGACATTTAATAACGCCTCCTGACCGATAGTATCGTCCTGTTTGACGTTAGCCTGATCCGGATAAAGCTTCTCGAACTCATCGAACACCACTACACACTTGGACTGAATAGCATCGAAGAACGCCGTAATATTTCCGAAGTTGTGCTTGACGTAAACAACCGGGATGCCCTGCTCAAAGGCTTTAGCGGCAATGTATTTAACCGCAAGAGATTTGCCGAGACCCGTAGGGCCTGAAAAAAGAACGCCAAGATTGCCATCGACCTTGCCGAAAGTCTCAAGGACCCGCTCACACCAACCAAGAACCTCGCCGTAAATCTTGCTCGTAGTAAACCCGCCGTCAGTCATACGAAGAAACAGACCGGTCATCTTGTCAAAATCAAGCTCATACACGCCTTTCGGAAGTTCATGACTAACCTCGAGCGCGGCCCCGCTGAAAATATCGACACGATCAGTCTGTTTGATAATCACACTTGCCATAAACACCTCATACGACTATGTAGGCGGGAGGGTAACGCCTCCCGCCTTAAAGCCCTAGTTGTCAAAGCCGAACAGCAGACGGAAATCAGAGAAGAAGTTTACGGTATCATCGTCTTCCTGAAGCATGCCCTTGAAAGACGGGCCAAACGGACCGATCCACGCCGCCCTGAAAAGCATATTGAACAACTTGGTCTTGCCACGATTAGAGTACTCGCTCTTGGATGGCGTACACCACCACGCTTCAAGATCTACCAGCTCATCGAGGGTAAGATATGATATAGAATGGATGTCGCTACCCCACATACCAAACACCGTTTTGGCAAGCTCTGAGGCGTCATCCGGAAGACCGCGAGGTTCATCGATAGGCTCGATGTAGTATTTATGACCGTACTCCTCGTTGCGGACATCGGCAAGCCGAGCAAACAATTCATAGTCACGTTCACCCGACCCTTCGTAAAAGAACTCCCAGTCAAGAGAGTTTACCCGTTTGACTTCGATAATGACGTGTATATCACAACCCATTAGAGCCTCCTAAGAAAACAAAGATGAATCGATCTCAGCGTTAACCTGAGACGAATTAACGGATGCCTGCGGCTTAGTTGCCATGCTGGAACGCAATGAAGCCTGACCGAGTTTAGCGGGAACCGTGCCGTAAGCGCCGTTGGAATCAGGTCCGGTCTTCACGTCGATCTCCTCGTCGGACATGGCATGGCGGTAATCTGGATGTCTAAGCTTGCCCTCGAAAATCTGCTCTCCGTCTTCCCGAACAAACCAAGCAGGTACGGTATCACCGTCATGAGATGGGGTTCCGTGTAAGAACCAGCGATGAGATAAATCGATGGATTTGACGATCTCAGCTCCGTACATTTCAAGATTTAACTCTTTAATCCATTGATCAAGGATCGATTTGGATTCAAGAGCGGTTTTCTTGAACTGAGAAACAAGGGCATGAAGGACAGCGGCTTCATCGATCTTGTTGCGCGCCCACGCCGTCCAGAGACTGCCGTCCCCGTCGGCGAGAGAATCATAGACCGTAGATTCACTACAGCGCTGACAAGTATGCTCATGCCAATCACCTGCGCACTTTGGGCAGAGATTATCGCCGCAGGTATCGCAGTTCCCGCCCATCACGGACGTCTCAGAAACTTCAAAGCAACTGCTCATCTGGCAACCGCACCGGTCGCATTGAATGCTCACGCCATCTCCTCCTCTCCGCCCATAGTAACCGAAGGGCCTGCTACCTGCTGAACACAGCGAAGAACAGCGACCGCCGGCTTTGTCGTGGCAAACGGAGCCGCCTCATCCATAAGACCGGCACGCTTGATAGCCGATACCGAGAAGGTAGCCGTTTTCTTGATGTCCGCCATATCGAGTAAATCAAAAAGCTCCGGGGCGTACTCGGTAGCGCCCGCTCGCCAATCCAACTGAATAAAGCCACCTGTCACCTGCCGCGGCGTGGTCTTTTTAAGCAGATCGATCACGGCAGGACGCATCGTTTTTAATTCAACCTCGATTTGCTTTGACTGCGTTTCAAGGTCAAAAAACCTTTGCAAAACAGCCTGCGCATCCGGAGCGCCGATGCCCGAACACGCAGCATCGCCTCCGACAACGGCCCTTGCCGCGGCAAGTTCCGGGGAAATCTCTTCTGACATATAAACCTCCGATAAATAGCTATCACAAACCTATACGAGTTTGCGGAGATAATCTAAAAACTGAGATAGATCACGCCGCAAGAGCGGATTTCAGGTCTGCGAGGGAGCAATCAACCCCGAGATATTCATGAATAGGCTCCGCAAGTTCTACTATATTTTCGACTATAAACCCCCATACGGAATCCTCACCGTAGGCAATACCGTAAGAACTGCCGTTGAGCCAATTATTCATCTCGGCTACCTCGGACTTGAGACGCTTGAATAAATAAGCTTTACGCTGCTTATTAAGATGTTTCCAGCCAAGAAAATCGGTGAGACGTTCACGAGAAACATAGGCATACCCAAGCTGGCCGGAATCCCAAGGGTCCGAGAAAGATGTGACCGAAAGAACGTCTCCGCCGTGCCTGTAAAGGTATAACGGAAAAGCCGTATGATTTAACCAAAACACCGGGTCGCCGTCAATCTCCCAGGGAAGTAACGCGCCTTTATCGCGATAACCGGATTTATCCCGCGCAGACCACAAGAAAAGGTTGTCCTGTGAAGTGCGAGGGGACTCACATAGGTCATCCCGTAAAACCTGAACAGGCTTACCGTTAACGGTAAAGCTCTTAATGATTTCCGACATACATACCTCCGATAAACTAATCCTCCCGTGCCTCCGTCAGGACACACCTGGAAGTCTATCGAATGTAATCAGGGGTTTCAGGGACCTTATAAATATTATATGCGTCTCGGTAATCGGCGTTTCATCGAGAAGGCGGTTAGGCTTTCTTATCAGAGTTCATTCGGTAACAACGCCGATGTTGCAAAGTTCGATTGCGCCCTCGCCCTGCATAAAAAATATGACGAAGTTTACGGCAGGGTGTGCCGCAATGTCTTAAATCCTGATCGTGCCGTTCAGGAGGCTTGTTTGGTTACTTGGCTGGTAGCCAACACCGCAATCCGTATCGGCGGATCTTCTTCCGAGTTAAGAGAAAACGGGGTGGTCGGAGCTTCGACGTTATCTCGTGAGAATCTTTCCGTCAGGTTTAACAAAATGCCTGACGGATCGACGCAGGCCGATCTTACTCTCAGTTTCACCGGTAAAGACTCCGTGCCTTTCCATAACGAGTACACCTTTGATTCGGTTGACGACGTTAAGGCTTGCGGTGTTCTCAACACACTTCTTACCGTGAAAAAGCCTGGAGAAAAGCTTTTCATGATCACCTCGACGTTCGTGAATAAAGTCCTCCATGCCTTGTTGCCTTCAGAGCCGTTGTTTTCGGCGAAAATGTTCCGTCCGGCGAAAGGCACGGCGTTGCTCTGCGGGTTCCTCGAGGCCGCCGATGTGTCCTCAGATTTAAGTGACCGGGACAATATATCTTTATTTAAAAAGGCCAATCTCGAAACCGCTCGTCTGCTTAATCACAAGCGCAACGTGGGCAAGTCCACAATCGATTCTATCGAGAAACAGCGTGCTCGTATCGAAGACAAGAAGGTCGAGCTTCGAGCTTGCGCTGATCTGGTCAAACAGGCCAAGCTCGAAGCGCAGATTGCCGATCTCGAGGCCAAATTAGAGTTTCGTGATGAGACCAAGACCGACGCTTTATCGACGTCACTCGGTTCATATATCGATCCTCGTGCGGTTTCAAGTTGGTGTGCGTCTATCGACCTTGACATCAGCAAGCTTTACACTAAAAGCCTGCTTAAGCGTTTCGAGGGCTGGATCGCCGATACCGATCCTGATTTCTGGAAGGAGTGGCTCTGATGGGGCTGGTAAAATCTTATGACCGGGTGCGTCAGCACGGGGAGGTGTTGACGCCTCCCAGTATCGTTAAGCTCATGCTTGACCCTGAAGACTCATTTTACGCTGACTCGACTCATACCGTTTTGGAGCCTGCGGTCGGCGAGGGGGTGTTCTTGCTGGACGTGCTTTCTAGGCGGCTTTGCGGCTGTCAGGACTTAGATAGCGCCAAGATTCCATCTGATTCTGCACGTTCTCAGTCCATTCAGGTTCTTCAGGCGGTATCGACTTTATATGGGGTTGATATTCAAGAAGACAACTGCATGACGTGCCGTGAGGCTTTGATTGCCCGAGCCCAGCCGTATTGCTTGCCCCAGTTCAGGTGGCTGCTTCAACGTATCGTCGACGCCAATATCATACACGACAACTTTATCGAACCGTCCTCTGAGTCGCGTATATATTTATGGCAGATCACCGAGACCGAGGTTAACTGGACTGGCTTTTCTTTCGGGTCTTGGGTTTTTTATCAGGAAGCCGCCGAGCCTGTCGATAGGGGGGGCACGGTCTTCTTACCGGGTAGTGTTGGCTATTCAGGTTAACCAGCGCTTGTTCACAGTTACCGGGGTTTTCCGGTATGGTTTTATAGGGGTGTTTTATGATGTACAGTTTTCGCAGGTATGTGCGTGATACAGACGGTTCCGGCAACTGGAAAATGGCGTTGATGACTCAAGACGTTCATGTTGCCAGAGAGTTTTGGGATATGCAGTGCGTTCAGCCGGACGTCCAGATCGAATTCAATATCGACGGGCGTCCGGCTTGCCCGATGCGGATCGAGCGGTGGTGCAAAGATTGCCGCAAAGCCCTGCCGCCAGCCAAAGACGGACGGGATTGTCCTTCGCATTTAAAGCTGTCAGAGCCAAATGCTTGGACTCACAATTCGCCCAACCTCAGCATCGATTCAACTTTGTTTGATTAGGAGGTAGCTTGCTTTATGGACACATCTTTATGGGATGATTTCAAGCTGGTGGTGTTATACTCCCAGCGAGATCTTTTGGTTTCAGGTATCCGTCAGCCTTACGGATACGCCGGGTCAAATAAATACTCGCAGTATCTTATAGCGAAGCTTCGTCAGGCCGGAGCAAAGCTCTACATCGAGAAGTCTCGTTACGAGGACGCTGATGGCTCTTCAGATTACATTCGGGCTTACAAGCGATCCCCCATGCATCAAAGTCCTGACGGTTCACCGGTGTTTGACCGTGACGCGCCGTTTTTTGCATGGCGTGTATCTTCCCACATGGTTGAAGGCGGGGGTTACGCGGGGACGGGCATCGCTGAGGGAGCTTCACGTTTTTGGGATATTAATCCGGCAAAATACTCACCGGACCCTGAGCGTGGGGTATGGGGTAAGCAGTATCATGATATGCTTATGGCGGAGCTTGACGGTTCGGTGGCCATGTTTGCCAACTGGAAAACGCCGGATAAGCCGTCTAAACCATCGTTGCCCTCTACGTTGGCAACGGCCACGACTGTGTCGATGGCTCCTCCGGTACGCAAGAAAGTATTTGTTCGCCGCAAGGAGGTGACATGATTGCTAAAATGCAAGGCAACGAGGCCCGGCGTGTTACGCGAGGCTTTTCGTTTTTTGGATGGGAGGTGGTCTGGCAGGACTATCTTATCGGAACTCCGGGGGATATCTACCGTTGGTTTTATAATCGTGCTCAGTTTTGTTGCGCGGATGACTTTTTTGGTGTCTTTGACGCAAAGCTTTTAAACTGGTACGACGAGCAGGGTTGGCAGGTTAGATTCGATATACTTCATTCACGGCTGTACCGTGTGTTGCCTTCTCAGTTTATGGTCGAACTGTATGCTTATCGTCCGGGCATGGATTTTGGTTTTCACGGCGAGACATGGTGCATGCCTGATCGTTATTTTAAGGTTGATCCTGATGGGGTCAGGGAGGTGTTATGAAAAAGCGTTTACTCGAGGTGTGTAAGCGTTATTGGCGGGTGTAGATCTCGGTGGGCACCGCGTTTTTAGACGAGCCGGGGGTCAAACGGGTTTACACATACCGCCTGGAAAACTCATTTGAGCTTTTCTCTACGGGGGTCTTGGGGGAAGCGGCGTACGACGCACCAGTACCTCTATTTATATTCCTCGGCGCGGCAAAATGGGCGAATAGCGAGAGAAGTTGACGCAACTTGGAAGCCGCCAATCCTATTTGGGGATC
>LSPZ01000102.1_pt1 | contig 15236 bp, 29 predicted proteins | sample 651281 | NCBI WGS metagenome assembly LSPZ01 (sample SAMN04438313, study PRJNA306036) | termite gut metagenome | isolation source: viral DNA filtered from gut of termites from termite colony 2 | host: Coptotermes formosanus | place: USA: New Orleans, Hayne Blvd. | collected 2013-06-18
AAGATTATCCAACCTGCTGGCGTAAACTTATCAAACGAGAAGTCTTGTTTGCTTCTGAAATGGTTAATCAGAAAGGTTTAGACGTTCTTGAGTCATACTACATCAAGAAAGAGCAATCCCATTACTCATATAAGAAAGGAGGTTGTAATGTTCTTTGGGGAACGGCTAATGGATTTGGTTCGGGAAGTCCTTCAAAAGACCCAGTGGTTGCTGCTAAATGCGCCAAAACACTTCATGAAAAATACTCTGGAGATAATAGTTGGATGACTGGCAGAAAGTTTAGCAAAGAAACGAGAGATAAAATAAGGGTAGCAAAAATAGGTTCAATTGGACCAAATCGTGGTAAAAAGTTTTCCGAAGAAACAAAACAAAAAATGAGATTGAAAGCATTAGAAAGATTCAAAGACCCAAGGAACAATCCGATGTACGGCAAGAGACATTCAGATGAAACAAGGAGGCTGATGAGTATGAATCACGCTGATATTTCAGGCGAAAATAATCCAATGAAGAATGCGGAAGTAGTGAAAAGAAATATAAATTCAAGAAAACGAAATAAACGAAGATGATATGAAATTTGTATGTAGAAACGAGCAATGCGAAAAATTCGGCATTGAAGAAGAGTATCTCAGCAATACTTATAAAGTTATCAACGGTAAACTTCAAAGCAACAACGCTCCGTGTCCTTGTTGCGGAGAAATAAGAGAGGAAATCAATCCATACAAGGATATTCCGTTGAGTGAAAAGAATATTGATATTGCAAAGTATTCAAGTGCGTCTCCTCAAGCTCAGAGAGAGATGTTGAAGAAGCGTTCTCACGACCATTATGAAAAGGAGATAAAACCTTTCAAGGAACATCAACTGCACGAGACAGTAAAGAATTTCAAAGAAGCAAGTAAAAGTTGATGATATGAGTTTAGAAAGCATGTACTTCAAAGCCGATTATCATTATAAGGCGAAACTTGTCAATAAGTGGATTGCGATAATCAGATACTCACCGAACGAGAAGCGAGTCAAGGCGTATAAGAATTTGGTATTCAAAATGATGAAAGATATTGTCAAGAAGAACATCGCCAATTATCTCAATCTGCTTAATAATACCGAAGCGAAGGACATGCCCGACAGAGATGAACTGGTTGCTGATTGTTATATCATCTTTGACAAATGTTTAGAAAAGTATATAATCAAGGGCAATTACAATTTTTACTTTTATTACAATAAGTCTCTGTCAAGAAATTTTTACCGAGATTATCAGAAGGAGTTACAGAGGAGCAATGGACACGTAGAAATTTCAGAAGCATTAGAGGCAGTGAATAAGGGTTTTCACGATTATCGGGAGCCTGATACAACGGAGCTTTTAATGGAGCATCTTGGTTTGGATGAATTAGAAAAGCGGATATGTCGTTCAAGAATGTTAGGTCAAAAAACTTCCGAGTTCTTGAAGGAAAATCCAGAGGTAACAAATGGACAATATTCACGTTGTCTGAAGAAAATAAAAGAAGTGTTAACAACGTCTCAAGAGAAAGGAGAAATTTAATATGGAAGTCAACATTTATCAAAAGGCTATCGAACAGCTGGTAATGGAGGGTTATACAATCCTCCAAGTGGCTACTCCGAACAAGGATGAGTTCTTGTTCTTCAATGTTTACAAGTGGCAAGAAGGTTACTTCAACACTGCTCAGTCTATTGATTTCAATATGGTAGAAGGTGTAAACATTACAGAGTTCTTAACCAAGAACGCAGCTATGTGCGCTAACAGAACAAACTTCATGTCCTTGTTTCAAAGGGTAATGGAAGAGGGTGTTTTGGTACGTTGCGAGTTCACGAAGAGCGCAACTTGGTTCAAGTGGGCAGCTCCGAATGGTACAAAGAAACTGTAAAGAGAATGAAACCGAGTAGATATCAAACAACGATTTATAAAGTATTTCAAAAGACGAAGAAAGATATCAACATTTCAGCGGTTGCGGGTTCAGGGAAAACTACGGTGTTATTGGAGTTATTGAATTTTATTCCGAACGATGCCAGTTCCCTGTTCCTTGCTTTTAATAACTCAATCATTGATGAGTTAAAGGAGCGAAACAAACGAAGAGATGTTGAAATTATGACTATTCACTCTTGCGGTTGGCGTTCGATATTGAGCCGATACGGAGGAAGGGTGAAGATGAATCCAAACAAGGGTATTGCTAAAACGGAGCGAGCGTTGAAGGGTTTTGAAGACATTCCCGAACAGAAGCGAGGTTGGTACTATTTTATCATACCAAAGATACTTGACCTCATGCGTTGTAATCTTTGCGATAATACCGAAGAAGCAATCAACGAGCTATCCGAACACTATGATTTGAATATCGGAGAAACAGAAGTGAAGGTTGCTATGAAAGCATTTGAGCTTCTGATTAAGGATAAGGGGCAATTTGATTTCATGGACATGATATATGTTCCTGTGACTGACCCTTCAATCCGTTTCAAGAAATACGACTATGTGTTTTGCGATGAAAGTCAAGACTTTTCAATTTGTCAACACCAGTTCATAAAGAATTGTTTGAACCGAAAAGGAAGGTTGGTGACCGTAGGAGACAAAAGGCAAGCAATTTATGGCTTCGCAGGAGCCGACTCAGAAAGTTACGAGCGACTGGCGAACATTAACGGGCAAGCAATTAAACTTCCCCTGAGCGTGTCTTATCGGTGTGCCGTCAATATCGTGAAGGAAGCTCAGAAAATCGTACCTGAAATTTCATACGCTCCGAATGCCGAAGAAGGGATTGTCAAAGATGGTAGCTTGACCGAGATAGAGCAGGGCGATTGGATACTTTGTCGAAACTTGAAGCCATTAGTTCAAACCTATCTATGGCTGATGAAGAATAAAATCAAGTCAAAGATACGAGGAAAGGAAATTGGTGAAGGCATTCTTGGTTTGATAAGCAAAACAGGAGCTAAGACAATCAACGGCTTGTTCTCTATGCTTGAGGTTGAAAAAAATAATCTATTGAGAAAATTGGAGAAGCGAGGAGTGCGGAAACCGAGCTTACACCCGAAGATGGAAGTGCTTCAACAAAAGATAGAAGTTATTGAATGTCTTTGCGAGGAGGTTGAGAGCGTACCTGAATTGAAGAAGCTAATTAACAACATTTTTAGCGATGATATAAAAGGTATAATGTTATCTACTATTCATAAGGCGAAAGGCTTGGAGAATGACCGCATTTTCTTCCTATGCCCAGAATTGATACCGAGTAAATATGCTACTCAACCTTGGCAGTACGAGCAAGAAGCTAACTTGAAATATGTAGCTATAACAAGAGCAAAGAAAGAACTAATATATGTTTGGGGAAATACTTTCAATCAAGATATCAAAGACAGAGTTATTATTCAAAAATAGAAATGTATGATAAAATATGCCGTTATATATGAAAATGGTTGGTATTGGAATGGTACAACATTAACTCAATATGAGTATTTATTTGATAGCAAACCCATTATTGATTATAATATGAGAGCTGTAGTTACAGAAGAATGGACTCATATTAAACATCAAATAGGTACTACAGTTCCTTTGAAACATTATGGCAGGATATGATATTGTTAAAGAAAGACTTCAAAAGATTGTTGATAAAATAGATGAAGCAAACGATGATATTGACTTGATTAAAATTCTTGAAGAAATACGAAAACAAGTTGAGTTTGATTTAGATTGTGCAATTTGTGGACATTAATATATTGAATTATGGAAGATATTGGAAAGAAAGCTCACGATGATGAGTTCAACAAAGGGAAAGAGGATATTGGTAAAGCTCCGAGAAAGTTCATACCAGTTCCCAAAGTAGATAAGAAAGGCGACAAAGGCAAGAAACCTGATAAATGTAAAAAGTGATGGATAAACCAGCAAAACCCAAAGACATGTTCTATCTTTTCAGAAGAGAAAGAACTCAAGGAGAAGGATATGAGTATATTCAACATCTTATTTCTCTGAGCCATGATGACGGCTTATCAACGTCTTGTTATCCAGAGTACGCTTGGAGAGGTCAAACGCTTCTTGATATCAAGAAAATGAAATACTTTATAAGCATTCACCGATACTACAAAGATAGCGATTGGGAGCTGGTTAAGTATGAAATGGAGGTTGATACTCCTTCTTGGTCACATCAGCCTAAAAGGAAAGAATATGATAACTTGTATGATTCACGAAAGGAATGGCGCATGTTATCCGATAAAGAGAAACAAGAACTTGAAGAGTTCAAAGCTGAATGGGAGAAATGGGTGAGAAGTCCTCAACCGCTAACGGTTATTGACCCTGAAGCAAGCATAGAGTTCATTCCAGCTAAAAGACCGCACCGACTTCATAATCACCCAAGAATGGAAGTTGAACTTGGTTTGAATGAAAGAGAAGTAATTGTTGACCAAGAGTTCGTAAACCTATTCAAGATTGTTCGTCCAGTACGAGGCAGAAGACACGAAGTTGGCGTTGACCATTTCATAGTTAGCAAGAAAGAATTTTTGGAACGGATGGAAGAGTCAAGGGGGGGGGCAACAGATGAACCTGACAACCTTCTCAGACCGAGATACGAAGGAGAGAGCTTTGAAGGAAGTTTATAGCATGCTTGTTTTCTCATATAATTCTGTTGCGGGCGGTTTTCTTTATCAACCGTTAGACTTATTATCAAAACCGAATACAACGTGGCATACGTGCCTACAAAATGGGAAACTGAAATGTGTAATGATTCATAAAGAAACCCACGTTGGTAAGAAAGTAATAATGTGCGGTTGCGATGGTACGAGAGAAGGAAAGAAAGCGTTGGTTGAAATTCTCTTGAACTGTTTATCAGATATAAAAGAACATTACTGGTGCGAAGCGAGCGATGCTATTGAACATTGGTTAGTTAAGCACGGTATGGAAGCTCACCCGAATGAATGGTGTGCAGAATTATTAGAGAAGGAAGGAGAAAAGATTGAGTATTGCGATGATGGAATACATTATATTCGCAAGATAAACGGAGTACCAAAGGTAAAAGCCATATATGGCAATTTAACAAATAATAATTAACAATCATGGTAAAATTAAAAGCAAAGAAAGCTGTAACGGTTACAATGACCGTGAACGGAGAAGCGTCAACTGCTGAGAGTATCAAAATCAAAAAGGGTGAAACAATCGAAGGTAACTTCCAGTCAGAAAACCTTGCTACGGGCAATCCTACTTTGGTAGTGAACCGAGACGATGGCGAAAGGGTTATTGAGTATCAGGAAGCCGACTTTGAAGAAGTAACCGAGTAAAAGTGAAAATTCATCTTGAGGAGAAGGAGCGATGAAAGTTGCTCCTTCTCTTTTATCAAACCGAATAGGATATGAAGAAACTTGATAAAGAAAAGATATTGAATGTTGAACCGCTGTTTCCGTTATCCGAGCCGATTATTGAGAGAAGTAAACCGAAAGTAAAGATTAAGCAAGTACCAACGACTTGTCACACGGGCAAGCTATCTTATCCAACGGCAGAAGATGCGGAACGAGCCACAAAGTTATTAAAGAAGAAACATAAAGGAGGTACGAAATGGTACAAGTGCGAGTTTTGCGGACAATACCATTTGACTTCGATTAAGAAACAACGAAAAGGAAAGATGAGGTTTTGATATGATAAAGATAGAGTTCAGAGCAAGAAGAAAGGATAATGGAGAGTGGGCAGAAGGCTCTTGGCTCCATAAGACGAGGAAGGGAGAAGTTTGGGGCATCGTAGAAAAGGATTCAAACGAGTTCCAAGAAGCGTACCGAGAAAGTTTACAAATAAAGAACAGTTCAGGTATTTGGGTTGATGTAGATAACGTATTAAATTGCGAGCCGTATGAATAAACCTACAATAAAAGAATGCTTTGCCGATAACGGAGAACATTCGCATTGGGAGCTAATTGATACTGATACTGGAAAAGTTCTTTGGACGGAGGAAAGGAAAGACTGGATTGAATTCAAATCAATAAAGTCTATAAAACAAGGTAATGGACTTTGCTTTGACGACTTCAGAAACGAAAAGATTGTGCATATAGCAAAGGACAAGATATTGTTTAAGACCGATATTGAGGAGTTCCGTATGCCGTTATCAGGTCATAGAACAGGCAAGCGTTATTTTGCTATTGTATTAGATAATGGAGAAGCAATATATTGTAACGAAACCGAATTTGATAAAATATAAGTTATGGAAGTAGGAACAAGAGTCAAATTGCCTTTTGGTAATACAGGAACGATTGTAAAGATAAAGAATATACCTTGGGGATTCAAATATGTTGTTAGAATAAGAAAACCGAGTATATTTCACAAAACAAATCAAAGAGTATATTTCACAAAACAAATCAAAGAGTAGATTACAAAGAAGAACAATTGGAGAAAGAGTAATGACACTAAAAGAATTGTTAAAGGAATTAAGGGAGAAAGACGAGGATGTTGAAATCAGAGAAGATACACCCTTGTCTTTTCGTATCTTTGTTTATAAGCAAAGAGCTAAGTTTCCAATAACAGCGTATATTGACCGACAAAAAGAATTTACCATTACCAAAATATCCGACTATCCTAAACAAGAAACTCACTTGCCTATTTGCGTAGTTAGGGTTGAACGTTTGTTATTAAGGAAAAAAGCCGTGAAAGGGAAAAGAAATACAAACGGTAAGCAAACAATAACAAATATAAGTAGTAGGAAACGAAAGTAAATAACAATTGTAATGGAAAATAGTAAATTTAGTACAATCCCAGAAGGTGTAGTTGATGTAAAGGAATATAAGAAGTTAATTGCCTTTGAGAATCACCCTATCGTACGCAACACTATTTATATAAGTTCGGAGGGGGATGAAATCAACTTTGCTATGCTACCTCATAGGTTGACGAAATTCATTGAACATCTCAGTGACAAGGAACAAGAGGACATCTTGGAACTCAAGAGAAAGTATAATAGCATGCGAGGGAAGATAATGGCCGCAAGAGCTAATGCTTTTGGAAGGTCAGGACGTTATGGCGGGCAAAAGAAGGAGGAGTTGGCTGTATATAAACTCAGTCCGTTTGAGGAAGATATTATTGAGCTCCTTGGGCGTATGTTTACCGTAGCAGAGGTTGTACGGATAATGGGCGAGGATAACGGAGTAATTGTCAACGAGGATGATGTCAAGGGAATCCTGAAGAAGCATATCGTTGAGATTGAGAGAAAGCGTGAAGAGTTCCGAAACCGAGTAACCGATGTCAGACTATATAATAAGAGACCAAGACTGGAAGAGCTTGCTTGGATGTATAGTAAGATGAAAGCACGCTACGTTGCGTTGAACGGAATAGATGCGTACAACTCTATGCTGAGGACTTTGGAGCAGATACGCAAGGAAGCTGAAGGAGACATACTCAATATAAACGGAGTAGTTGATGTCAATATCGAAGTAACAATCCAAAATCATATTCAGAAGGAAATACTCAAGACGATAAACCTCAAAGAGATTATCTTGGGGCGTGTAGCAGCACGTATGAACTATGACCCGAAGAAATTGGTTGCTGGTTTACATAATAGCTACTATGCGAAGTTTGTCGATATATCGGGAGACTATGACGAGAATGCTGAAATGAGCTATCCTTCCAACTCAGCTTATGACTTTACTATGATAGAGCGTACCGCTGGGAAGGAAGTAATGGACGTCAAGGCAGAAGATGTTACCGAAGCAGAACACTCTTCAGCTACGAACGTGAAAGACTTGTTCTTGTCTAAGATAAGGAAGCAAAAGCAAGATATGGAAGCACGTCAGGCAGGATGGGACGCAGAAGCCGAAAGGAAAAGACCTGTTGCGGGGGATGAAACTCCAATAGACCGTAGTACGAACGGACGAGGTAAAGACAAGATACCGCCGAGCAAGACGAAGGCTGGGCAGTACAAGAACAAGAACATCAGCATTCGTGTTACACTTTAACGGCTCATCATCTTCCTACTATGAAAGAGTTGCGAGATGAAGCTCTCAAACAGACGTTTGCTAATCAACCTGAAACTGAAGGCTTCGTTCACGGAGTAGTTATAACAGGAATAACGGAGGTAACAGAAGCTGAAATGATACACTTTCGTGGAGATACCGAGTATCAAGATACAAAGACGGTTGAGGCTTTAATCGGAAAAGGGAATTGATATGGATATTCAGAATTTCATTCAAGACAACATTCCCAACGTAGAAGCAAGAGGAGAGTTTGAAGAGTATAAGACTTTGAAAGAATGTCTTGCTAATCCAAAGCTGTATGACCGTTCTCAGGCAGCGGACTTGTTTGAGAAGTTCTTATATGTAAAAGATAAGTTGTTTGGGGAGGCAATGGATAATTGGTTGAAGAAACGAGGGAGTAAATAAACAACGTTTATTATATCGTGAACTCTTGAAAGTTAATAAAATCTGAGAAGCTCTGGGCTGTGAAGTTCGGAGCTTTTTTTATTGGTAAATTCTACACCTTTTGCTAAATAAAAGTTAAATATTGCCCAAAATTAAAATTTCTCCAAAAATAATTGGTAAAAAGTTTTGCCGTTTCGCAAGAAGTTCGTACCTTTACGTTGTAATTGGAAAGAAACAGTATTAACAATCAAAATATCAAAGTCATGAAAGCAGTAGAATTAACAAAGAACGAAATAGAAGTTTTGGTAGCAATCGTAGCTAACGCAAAATATTACAGAGAAAATAACAACTTTGTATTAGATGAAATTGAAATCTATCGGAGTAGTGCTTCATTAAAGGGAACAACTTCTTCACTCCAGAAGAAAGGAATGATTCAAATGAACAATGAAAACGGATATTACTTCAGCGGTCAGGTCACAGAAGCTGGACTTCATGAAGTAGAAAGTAGCAAGGTTAATAGCGAACAAGAAGTAAAACAATCAAATAATTCAAAGAATATGGCAACAAAGAAAGCAAAGACCGAGAAGAAAGCTAAATTGACAAAGACTCAAAAGGACTTGGTTGAGAAAGCTACCAAAGGCGGTAAAGCTACGGTGGAAGTAGAAGTGGGCGCAGGTAAGTCAGGCAAAGCTAAGAAGTCTGATAGCAAGAAAGCAGAGCCGAAAGCGAAGGAAGAGAAGAATCATGAACCAAAGGTGGCTAAAACTGACCGCAAAGTGGGAGACGTTCACCCGAATCACCCTACTTGGATATGGACGGAGTATTCTGAAGGAAAGTTTGACTGGAGAACTAACCCAGCCGATAAGAAGCAAGGACAGAGAACGGACAAGGCAACGACTTCTGCAAAGAAGTCCGAGCCTAAGAAAGACACAAAGAAGGCAACAAACAAAAAGGTAGCCAAAGGCGGTAAGGTTGAAAAAGAAGCTCCGAAGGAACTAACAATTGACGAGTTCGTTGCTTTACCTTCCAAGAGTGCGAGAGGTAACAAGAAACCAAGCGAAGCCCAAAAGGAAGCATTAAAACTTGTTATGAAAGGATACCGAGTAACCACTGACCATAAGTTCTTTGAGAACGCAGAAGGTGATAAGAAGGCTTGTAATTGGGAAAGCGTAACTGCTATGCTAAGGAGATACGGAATGGAGTATATTCCTAAAGGATTGGTAAAGTAATGACTGAAGTGAAAGAAAATAGCCTGATTGTAGAACTCCGTACCTTTGCCAAGTTAATCGGAGAAGAAGGAAGACAAGCGGAGTTCTACCGTCAGATGCTAAAGGACGCAAAGCCCATAGAGATAACAAGACTATCCGAAGTATTCACGGAAACCGAGATAAAGGCAATAAAGAGGTTTGTCAATCCTAAACAAAACGAATGTTACCGCAACGCAACACTATTCTCTCATATCTACCCAGATGTCAAATACGTTGAAGGTAAGTTTACTGTATGCGGTACGTTCGGGGCAGAGCATGCTTGGAATAAGGTAGGCAACAAGTACGTTGATATCACTATGGAGCTGGCTATTGACCGAGACCCAACGAAAGAGGAGTATATGGCTTTGGGAGAGTATGACCAAGAAACCGTTGTTAGCATTTGTTCTGAGATGGGCTTCTATGGTAGCGTGTATCCGATATTGTATAACAAAGAAAGGAGTAAGTAATGTTTTATCAAGAATTGACAGTGGAATTTGTTACAGCTAATGGCATATATGCTTATAATACTTTTAACAGAATGGATGACAATATTGAGATAGCATATTGGTCATATGTTCATAAGACTTGGATATTACATAAACGCTTTCAAAAAAGCGTTATTCATTACGGAGGTCATCCAATTCCTTTTGAATCAAAAGCAGCTGCGGCAAAAAGTAATCAAATGAGCAATCCATCTTTTTATAGTAAATCAAAATGAGAAAGAACGACTCACAGAAGGTCAAAGCCTTCTACGCAAAGCAAAATGAATGTCCGAGCCTTAAATGGACAAGGGATGCTAACCGAGTACAGAGACCTGTTTGTACCAGAGAAGGGAATGCAGGAGGAGCTTGCAAGTATAATCTTTGCCCCAAAGGTAATAGTAACAAACAATCGTAAAATAAATTGGTATGGAAAAATATAGTTTAGTGGGAATAGACGGCAACGCATTCTGTGTTATGGGATATGTAATAAGTTGCATGAGAAAAGAGAAAAAGAGCATGGAACAAATTGAGAAATACAAGAAAGAAGCTAAAAGTTCAGATTACAACAATTTGTTATGCGTCTCTATGGATATTATTGAAAAACTTAACAACGAAAGTGAAGAGGAGGAGCAAGATGAATATTAAAGTACAAATGGCTATTATGAGTCATCTATCGGATGCACAGGAATCAATGAGATATACGCAAGGTAATTATCCTGGAGTTGAACGAGCAAATATTCATATCAACTTCGCAAAACAATTAGTATTAACATATCCTGATACGTCAATCGAAGTATCGGAGAACGAATTGAACGAGATATGGGAGAAAACAATGAAGTCATGAGCAAAACATTAGTAGAAGCAATGCCTGAGCTTGAGCAGATAGCAAAAGAGCTTGGTATCAAAGTAAACAACTATAAAGTCATTGAGGAGTATCGGAGACGACACCCTGAAGAGTTCAAAGAAAAGGAGGATAACAATGAAAAAGAAATATAAAATAGCAAATACTATCAACATACTGTTTAGTATAGGAGTAGTCATAACGATAATGCTTTGTGCGTACAATGCTTGGAGCCTGAATGGTAAGTACACTTGGTTCAGTTTCTTTGCTTCTTTGGTAATGCACGGAACATTAGGAATAATGATATATTGCGGAGTTGATTGGATACTCCGTAGAGTGTTTCACCAAATTAAGTAAAGATGAGAAAATTGATTATGTTGCTAATGTTAATCATAGCCTCAAGTTGCGAGATTAACAGCTACCAACCAGTTCAGAACGAAGAAAGAACAGATGTAGTAAGACAAGAGTCAAAGCAAGAGCCGAGCGAATGGGACATATTCGTTGAAGCTCTTATACAAGTAGAAAGCGAAGGTAAAGCAGATGCGGTAGGCAAGACCAACGATGTAGGTATATTACAAATTACTCCTATATACGTCAAGGATGTCAACCGCATTCTTGGTGAAGAACGGTACACACTTGCCGAGCGTACCGATACGGAGAAGAGTTTGGAGATGTTTGAAATCTTACAAAGTCATTACAATCCCAGCAAAAGTATTGATAAAGCGATTAAGCTCCATAACCCAAGAGCTGGGCAAAGTTATCGAATAAAGATAATAAATCAAATGGAAATTATAAAATCAAATTTATCATGACGAAAGAAGATTTCAAAAAGAAGTACCACGGCAAGTCCGTAAAGATTGAAGCTTCAATGCAAGTTCAGCATTTTGGAGATATTGCTGAAAGACCGAGAAGAGTTCAAGAAATGTGTAAGCTCATAGGCTTGGAAGCTCATCAAGTTACCGTTCCAGCTCCGTATCTACTTATCAGCATAGTAGATAAGAATCAAACTCCATATCCTTATTCTCACATTGAGGCTTCGGAGCCTGTAAGTGAGCAGGAGTTCTTGGACGATTTCAAAGAAGCTCACGAAGAGTTGGAATTTGGTAGAGCTAAGAAGTTACTTGCTGACTTCAAGATTGAGTACGGAGAAATAATCAAAAGTCCAACCGATGTTAAGAACGTAATGAGCACTGGTTTCATTCAGGCTTATACTTCTAATGAAGCAAGCCTATGGTGGCATCCAAATGGTAAACGCATTTTCTTTGTACGTGGAGAAGGAGCTTTTTCACTAACTGATAAAGTTGAGGAGAATGCCTGAAACGAAAGAACGTGACCCAAAGCATAGCTTCGTAGATTATATTGAATTCTTGAAAGAAACAGCGGCAGACATATTCGGAGTTCCTGTATTTTATTTTGATATTCAACAACCTACTAAAAGTTACAAGAGATACAAACAAGAATATATTAAACAAGTTAAAAATCTTATCGTTGATGCTCCGAAGCGAGAAGCGGTTGAGGATGTACTACGTCATCAATACGGCTACGAGGTAATCAACGGATTAAAAATTCACGATTATGATGAACAATAATTTTGACCCAACAGATGACTATTACGATAGTCAAGATGAAAAGCACAATTTAGAATTGAAAGCAACTTGCGTTGGAGGTTGTCTTACTGTAATAATAATGGTTATCTTATTAGCAATTGTAGCATTCTTTACCAGCTGTAACGGAGGGTATGAACGCAAAGACCCAAGGGCAGTAACATATCGGGAGAAGGTAAGTGATACAGATACTTCGGAAGTATGGAGAAACGTCAAATATGAGCTTGTAACCATATCATACGACACTGTACCGAAGAAGGAGCGAGAACGAAGTACACTGGAGCCTTCAATATTAGCTCCGAAGGTTGAGATGATACCTCAAGACCGTGTTGATTTGAACGATTATCTTGGAGACCCAGACGCTGGTACAGATTGGAATTATACCGAGATAGACGATGAAGCGGCAAAGTATCTTGAAAAGATAGGAATTTATTGGGATAGTAACAAAGAATATTGGCGAAAGCGTTGATATCAAATCAGAATAATTGAAGGAGTACATTATGTACTCCTTCGTTGTTTTTCCAAGTATTATAATTATTAATCAATAAACTTCTCAATTATGTATGACGGTAACGATATCAAGAAACAAAGGCAAAAGATTCAAGACAATATATTGAAATCTTTTGACGTGGATTTGGAAAAAGCAGTAGCCCAAATTGGAGAGACAAGAGAGTGGGCTGACGGTACTTACAAGAAAGTATCGGAAGGTAAATGGGTAAAGGTTACAAACGGTAAAGAAAAAGCCGTTGCTGGTTCTGTAATGGTTAAAAAGGTCAAGGAGGAACTTCAAACAAAACAATCTAAATGGGAAGAAGTGAAGAAACAATTTGAAGATAGCCTTGATACTAAATATCCTAAAGGAAGCGTTGCTTACAAAGTATTTTTTGACAGAGCTTGGTATGAAGAAACTCAAAAGAACGAATTTATACAACGCATAAGAGCAGAGCAAAAAGACTTAAATGACGAGATAAAAGAAATTGAAAAGGCAATTTCTGTTGATAAGAAAACTAAAAGAGAAGAACAAGCTGGCAAGAAGGAATATGACGTTGAAGACATACAGACTTCTTTGAAAGAAGCAAAGTCACTTTTCTTACAAGTCAATAAAGAAATACCAAGAACTGCTTCTGCGAATGAAGTCTTGCCAGAAGTTACCGTTGATGATTACTATCTTGATACTAAAACTACTTTCAAAAGTATATTACCAAAGAATGAGACTTGGCAAGAAATAGACCAACGATGGGAAGATATGAAGAAAAGTGGAAAGTATCATTGGCACCAAAGTCCTAAATCAAGCTCCGAGTATTTGATTGATGAAAAGACTGGTGATGTTTATCGTTTCTCAGACCATTGGGGTAGAGTTGCAAGCTGTACTTGGGATATAGTGGGAGAAAATGATAACAAGTGGGATATTGCTAAAAGTAACATAAAAGACTTTGAACGTAAAGAAACTGGAATATACTTCAATCCTCAGTATCGGATAAAGATGGTTGAAGCAGCAGATATTGTATTGCCGAGATTAAAGAAGTTGGTAAGCGAAAACAAAAACTATTACTTGACAGATAAGGCTAAGAAGGAGGTCAAAGAATTAACTAAAAAGATATATCATGACCTACAATGGAGTGCTAATATGTCAATAGATGAAGTATCAAGATTAAAGAAGAAATATGATTCCATCTAACTTCATAGAGTGAAATACCAAACACATAGCAAGGTTGCTCGTGAACTCCAACCTTCGGGGTGATAAAAGACTTCGGAGGAGAAAGCGGAACTCACGAGCAATCATTATTTTATTGTCTGACGAACGTAACAACGCCAAAAGATAACCGCCAAAAGATAACCGCCAAAAAGATTTTGCTATAAGGGGGTGTTTAAGGGGGATATTCTGCGGGAGCATACACGTACATACGTAAAGCAAAAAAACTTCCTTCTCAGAAATAGAAGACATAACAATTGATGAAGACGTTAGTCTTCAATGAAGGGGGTGCCAACCATAGTTATCCTTATCAGCGTTTAGATAAGCATTATGAAGTTTGAACAATCAAGAATAAGCGAAAGTTTGATACAGTGTTAATTATATCACCGCTGTCGTCAAGAAGGCATAGACGTTTACCCAGAGTACAGTTGTACCGTAAACGGCAAAGGATGTAGATTTGACTTGGTTATTTTGGACGGTGAAGAGGTTGTTATGATAATCGAATGTAAGAGCCGAGAAAGTTGCAAAGTACCAAGACGAAGTAAGCAATATCAAAAGTACAAAGGAACTGGACTACCAGTCATTTATTGCGTACATTTGGATATGATAGAACATACAATGACAAAGATTAAGTTGAATTTAGCACATAGGAGAAAGAAGAAATGAATTGGATTAAGAAATTTGCTCACCAATTCATACTTTTTCATTTTTCTTTACAATTAAATTTAACAAAATGTAACGGTATTATAACTGTTTACTAAATTTCGATAACGTTGAGACCTTCTAATTTCAGTAGTTCCATCAATCTGTCCCATTTATCATCCCTGACTTCCTCCTTCATATACCACATAGAAAGGTCGGTTTTATTGATGAACTGCCCTGGATTGAGTCCTTTGTTTATCGTTATTCCGAACTCCCAGTGAGCAGTCGGTTTTTCGACAAATCGCATATCTTTCTCAATACAGTTTAGGTCATAGGCTGAAATGACAATTCCTTCCTCTCCGAAGTTAATCATTGTTTTCTTCAACCGTTTCGGCTCGTCCTCCTCAGGCTCCTC
>LSPZ01000103.1_pt1 | contig 14951 bp, 13 predicted proteins | sample 651281 | NCBI WGS metagenome assembly LSPZ01 (sample SAMN04438313, study PRJNA306036) | termite gut metagenome | isolation source: viral DNA filtered from gut of termites from termite colony 2 | host: Coptotermes formosanus | place: USA: New Orleans, Hayne Blvd. | collected 2013-06-18
TCGTCAGTGTGCTATAATTTCATTATGAGCAAAAAGTTGCCCAAAACCACGAATGTTGCAACGGACGTAAATTTCTTATTTGAAATTGGCGCAGTGCGACACGTTATGCGAACTTGGCATCAGTTTGGCGGTTTGCCAGTAGCGAATAATGCTGAGCATATGTTTCGGGTGGCGATGATTGCGTGGCTGATTGCTGAACGTGAAGGTGCCGACACCAATCGCGTTGTTAAAATGGCGTTGTTTCACGACGCTCAGGAAATTCGCACTGGCGACATCAATTATCTGCAACGACTGTATACGACACGTGACGAGGAAACTGCGATTGTCGACCAAACGAACGGTCTGCCGATTCAGGACGAAATGTTGGAATTGTGGCGTGAGTACGAGGAGCGAAAAACATTGTCAGCGCAAATCGTCAAAGATGCTGATATGCTTGACCAAGATTTAGAAGTTATGGAAATGATGTCGCGTGGCGAAGATTTGGGCAAAATTTTTTATGACCAACGGGCGGTGTTGCGCGATAAATTGCACACTGAAACCGCTAAACAATTTTTCGACGCAATTAGAGTTGGCAATCCGAACGCTTGGCACGCCGAGGGCAAAAATCGCTTTACGCACGGTGATTGGAAGAAATAACAACTAACCTTTGTGGGCGCGTAGGGCGTTAAAAATCACAGTAACGTCAATTAGTTCTTGCAAACCTGCGCCGGCGAGGGCGGGGATGAAACCGATCGCCGCGATTAGTTCCAGCACTAGACATAACGCGATACCTGTCCAAACCGATTGTAGTGCCACGCGAATGGTGCGCTGAGATATTTTCCTAAGTAAGGCAACGCGCACCAAATCATCGAGCATAATTCCGGCGTCGGCGGACTCCGAGGCGGCGGTGCTGCCACGTGCGCCCATGGCGATGCCAATGTCGGCAGCAGCCAATACTGGTGCATCATTAACACCATCACCAACCATAGCAACACTGTCCTTGCGACTGCACAGATTTTTCATGATTTCTACTTTGTCTTTCGGTAAGAGTTCAGCAAAGACTTCGTCTACACCAGCTGCTGCGCCAATCTTGTTAGCAGTCGCACGACGATCCCCAGTCAACATGACAGTTTTTATGATTCCAGTTGCTTTCAATTCACGCAGGGTTCTCTTGGACTCGGCACGTACTTGATCGGCGAAGTATATAATGCCAGCAAATTTGTTATCGACGGCTAGGAAAATAGCCGTGGAAACGGTGTCTACTGCTGGGACTGCAATTTTATTCTTGCTAAGGAATTCAGCACGACCAACGATAACTTTTTTGCTGCCAACAGTTGCGAATACGCCATCACCAGTAATCTCGCGCACGTTTTTAGCACGAAGAATCTCGAAGCGATGTTTCTTGGCGTAACTAACCAACGACGTGGCCAAGATGTGTGAGCTGACGGCTTCGGCGCTGGCTGCCAATTTCACAATCTCGTCTTTCTTGAATCCATTCGCGGCTGCAACTTCACTGACGACGACATCACCATGCGTTAATGTACCAGTTTTATCGAAAGCAAAAATAGTTGCCGAATTCAATTTCTCCAACACGGCACCGTTTTTCACGATAATACCATGTTTAGACGCACGACTCATGCCAGAAATCAGGGCAATAGGCGCTGCCAGAATCAAAGGACAGGGGCTAGCGACAACCAAAACTTCCGCAAAACGGACAGCTTCACCAGAAGTCGCCCAAGCTATACCAGCAACGACATAGGAGATAATAGTAAACGGCACGGCATAACGGTCAGCTAGTCGCACAAAGGGTGCCGGTTGGCTTTCTGCATCTCGCACCAATTGGATGATTTGCTCGTACTGGGAGTGCTTAGCGTCAGCTGTGGCGCGTATTTGAACGACTGTCTCACCGTTCAGGGCACCCGACATTACATTATCGCCCTGTTTCTTCGAAACCGGAATCGCTTCGCCAGTCAGAGAGCTTTCGTCGAACTCACCTTCATCAGAAATTAATTCACCATCGACCGGTATGACCTCGTGTGGTTTAACGATCACAATATCACCGGGCTTAACGACGGAAATCTTGACGTCGATAATCTTGGAATCGCGCAATACATGCGCCATAGTGGGCGCGCGTTCCAACAAATTTGATAATTCTCGTCGAGCCCTGTGCGCGGCGTAATCTTCCAGAGTTTCGCCACCGGTCAACATGAATATGATCACCAAAGTTGCCCAGTATTGACCAACAGCTATAGTTGCTATAATCGCGGTGATTGCTAGGATATCGACACCGTAATTGCCTTCGCGCAGCGTCTTGATCATGTCACGAATCAAGAATAAGGATATGAAAATTGAGTATCCACTGATTAGCCATTGAGCTGCGGTAGATTGTTTTAACGCAAACGCTAAAATCAACGCTGCTATGCCAGCTACGATTGTTAGGGCGAATCGCCAATAGCGCAATATAGAATCTATAAATTTTTTCATATTAATATTCTACTATAAATTTGCAATAACCCAACCTAATTGCAAATAACTCAGCTGATTTTGAGATATAGATGCCTTAAATTGCCAAGAATTGAAATTAGATGTATAATCGAGCCATGATCAGTTCTATCACCAAGCGCGCCGGCGTCAAGGCCGACGTAAAGTCCACTGACGCTAAGGCGTTGAAAACTGGGCTGCAAACTTGGTTTGTGGCCGAAGCACCGACCACTGAAGAGCTATCGGCTTTGGCCGAAAAATTACACCTTGACTTTGGCGACCTAGGAGACGTACTTGACCCGAAAGAGTCGCCCCGTCTTGATCACGATGCTCACCGTGGCTATTTGTATGTACGCAGCCCGCAAGCCAAGCCAGACGGTTCAACCACGACCCAGCCTCTTTTGATGATTTATGGTGGTGAAAACCTAGTGACGGTTTTTGCTGTCAGACCTGATTTTATGGACGGAATGCTAGATGCCAAAAGCAATTTCTCGACACATTCATCACAGAGCATCATGTTGAAGGTTCTGGAACGAATATCTGCCGACTATGATACCTATATCAAAGGTCAAAGTGACATGATAAAGAAAATTGTCGACAAGATGCGTATTCACAAACTGGAAAACGAAGACTTCGTGCGATTTGTGTTGATCGAAGATCAAATCAACGGCTTCTTGAGTGCATTAACACCCATGATTCCATTGCTACATCGCGTGACTACATCTAGGCACTTGGCATTGACTGACAATGAACATGACCAACTAGAAGATATAGTGCTAGCTGTTGAGCAGTCGGTTCACATCTGTAACGCTAACTTATCACGTATTGTTAGTGTGCGTGAAGCATACACGACATTATCTAATAACTCGCTAAACCGAACGATGAAGGTTCTGACTGTTGCTACTTTGCTTATTACGCTACCGAACGTAGTATTCGGCATGTATGGCATGAACATCACATTACCAATTGCAGATAACTCTCTAGCATTTCCCATCATTCTCGGGGTAACTGTATCAGCTGTCGTTATAACTATTCTTGTGGCGCGTTGGCGTCGTTGGCTCTAATTTGAATTTTTTAATGCTTCATATATAGATTTACGTATAGCGCTATCGCTCATCTCTTCGATTTTTGTGCCGTTAATGAACCAAGCTGGCGTTCCGGTAACCTTGGCGTTTTCACCCATTTTCTTGTCTCGGTCTAGTTTAGTCAAAATGCCATTGCCTCGGTAATTCTCGACAGCTTTCAAGAATTTATCGACGTCTAAGCCAATCTCTTTGGCAAATCCACTGATTAACTCGCGACGTTCATCGGCTGGTATGGATTGTCCAGTCCAGGTCGAGTCGTCCTGGAATAATAGAGCATGCATTTTCCAGAAAGCGTCCTCGCCACCAAGCAGGTAGGCTGCTTCAGCGGCAGATTGACTAACTATTGAGTTTGGATAGCCTAAGCTGTAGTTGCGATATATAAATAACACGCTATCCTCGTAGTCATCCGTGATTTTATCAAAAGTTGATGCCAATTGGGCACAATGGACGCACGCAAAATCTTCGTATTCGATAACCACGACCTTAGAATCCTTATTGCCAAAATAATGGTCAGGGATATTGTCTTTGCCGACATCGTCAATCGTCAGCAGCTTATTGGCGTCGTAGCCATCCACGTTAACTTCGGGTGTTGTGCTCTTTTTCCAAAAGATTAATCCTCCCATAGCTGCGATTACCAACACTGCAAACACGATCCATAATCTCTTACTCATATATCTCCTTTATGATACTTACTATTACTATTTTAACATTAGTTTGATACAATTGAAATATGGATATTTTCCGCATTAGCTTGGCTGGTTTAATTCTGGTAGTATTACTAGCGTTTCGGTTCAAAACAGATGAATCGCGTTTCGAAATTAATCGATTAGCGGAACATAATGTAAAATACAAGACTTTGGCGCGTTTTTTGGATTTATACCCAGGCCTGATAATCCTGGTACGAGTCTTAGCTTTAGTGGATGCAATCTTGTTGACGATTTTCGCAGCCTTTTCATGGGGATTTTTCGGTGGTGGCACCATAGCATTTGCCGCAGTGCTATTGGCTTGGATATTGGGTCACATGCTGCACGGCGTGGCTGAAACTCTGATCGGTAAATATCTGGGATTCTTTAATAAATACTTTACCTGGTCAGGGTATCTCGGACGTATCGCAATGGTAGGCGATGAACCGCATATCGGATCGGAACATGAATTAGTCCATCTGGTTGAACAGGGGGATTTTATTGATGAGCAGACAAAAGTACTATTGAAAAACACACTAGCTTTTCGCGACCGAACAATAGCCAAGGCTATGACACCACGTGATCGCATTGCTTTTGTTCATGTCAAAGATGCTTTGACGCCAAAATTACTTGATGAGCTATTTATATCAGGCCACAAGATTTTTCCGGTGGTGCAAGGTAGCCTAGACCATACGGAAGGATTGCTATATCTTGATGACGTTTTACCTGTGGAACAAGAGGAAAAAATTCTTAGTAAAACAATGCGGAAGTGTCCGCCACCAATTGATCAAAGCGCTCCTTTGGAAGCGGCATTAAATCAGATGTGTGAATATCATTGTACTGCACTGATGGTTGTCAAAAACGACAAAGTTGTTGGCTTTCTGTTACTAAAAGACATTATGCACACGCTATTCTCAGTAGCAGAGTAGAACATTATTGTTAAACTGTGGTAAAATACTCGGTATGAAAAGAATATAAGCAAACGAGACACCTGATAAAGTTGATCAAAAAGTTTCTGTGGCCGGCTGGGTAAATACTAGGCGCGATCATGGCGGAGTTATTTTTACTGATTTACGTGATCACACTGGTTTGGTGCAGTTAGTTTTTAACCCTGAACAGGCTAAAGTCTTTGCAACAGCCGAAACATTGCGCGATGAGTTCTGTATTTCAGTCGAAGGTGAAGTCCGCAAGCGAGGTGTTAATCTGGAAAACCCAAATATCGAGACCGGTAAAATTGAGATTGTCGTCGATTCGCTAGAAATTTTGAACAAGGCTGAGCCTCTGCCTGTAGCCACGCGCGACGAAGGACAACAGAGCAACGAGGATTTACGCCTGAAATATCGTTTCCTAGATATGCGTCGAGTATCAATGCAGACGATGATCAAGCGTCGCGCCGAGTTTAATAAAATCCTTCGAGAATATATGTACGAACACGATTTCACCGAGGTTGCTACACCTATCTTAGCCAACAGTAGCCCTGAGGGTGCTCGCGACTTTCTGATTCCGTCACGCGTACACCCTGGTAAGTTCTATGCGTTACCGCAGGCTCCACAGCAGTTCAAGCAACTTCTGATGGTTGGCGGTATTCCGCGTTATTACCAAATCGCGGCTTGTTTCCGCGACGAGGATCCGCGTGCTGACCGATTGTATGGCGAATTTTACCAACTTGATCTAGAAATGTCGTTCGTCGAAGACGGCGAAGAAGTGCGTACCACAATGGAACCACTTGTTAAAAAATTGGCCACTGATTTTGGCAATAAAAAATTATTAACAGAGGAAATTCCACGCATTCCATACGCCGAAGCGATGGAGAAATACGGTATCGACAAGCCAGATCTACGCTACGGAATGGAATTGATTGACCTAACCGAAACATTTTCCGGAACCGAATTTAAAGTATTCAAGTCTGACTGCGTCAAGGCCATCTGCGTTAAAAATGGCGCAGGATTGTCGCGTAGTCAAATCGATAATTTTACTGAAATTGCCAGGAGCGAGGGCGCTGGCGGTCTGGCGTACCTGACATATGAAAATGACGAAGTTAAATCACCAATTGCAAAATTCCTAACCGAAAAGGAATTAAAAGAAATCGCAGACAAAACTGGTGCTGAAAACGGCGATGCAGTTTTCTTTGGTGCGGACGAGCGGACCAAGGTCAACAAGATATTGGGGCGACTACGTATTGAATTTGCTGATTTCTATAAACTCAAAAATCCCGATGAGGTTGCGCTTTGCTGGATTACGGATTTTCCGTTTTACGAATATGACGAGCACAACTGGCTTGGACGGGGTGGCGTTGAATTTGGACACAACCCGTTTTCGATGCCAAAGGGCGGTTTGGAGACTTTGAAAAATGCTAAAACCGACGAAGAAAAGTTGGCTATCGTGGCTGACCAATATGACATGGTGATGAACGGCTACGAGATCTGTTCTGGTGCTGTACGCAATCACAGTCCTGAAGTCATGTATGCGGCCTTTGGCGCTATTGGCTATGACAAAAAATACGTCGAAGCCAAGTTTGGCGCGATGTTGAACGCTTTCAAATACGGTGCGCCGCCACACGCTGGATGTGCGTTCGGGCTTGATCGAATCTTTATGATTTTACAGGGTACTGAAAACATTCGTGACATTGTGGCTTTCCCGAAAAACGGCAGTGGCATCGATGTCATGATGGATTCGCCATCAGAAGTCGAACCAGAACAATTGAGCGAGCTATCAATCAAAAATATCGAGAAAAAGTAGCTAAACTGTTAAATCTTCATCAGGTTGTAAGCCAATAAACTCGGCATTGTTTTCGTCACAACCTTTTCGTATCCAACTGTACGTGATGTCCTGTCCAATCTGCGATAAAAGTGCATTATGAGTAGGGAAGACCTTAATTGGCTTTGTAGATGCAAGATATTCTAATGCTTCGTTAACTTTCATCCACGGTGCGCTGACTGGTAATGCCAGAACTTGTGGACGAATTGGTGGTAATTCGAACGAATCGCCTGGATAAACCAACGTATCGTTTACGACGACACCAAAATTATCACAAGGCACGACGCTATCAACAATTGATGCGTGGTCATTCCCGAAAAACTCTAATGTGAAACTGCCAACAGTAATTTTTTGTTTGGTCGTTGGTATCTGGGCGCCCTCGATCTGTTCAGCAACCTTAGATGTTGTAAATATCGCAACATTAGGATTAAGCGATTTAATTGTGGCGATTTTTTCAGGGTCAAAGTGGTCACTATGCTCGTGCGTAATAATAATTGCATCAATAGTATCGGTTGGCTTGAAACTGCCAGAAAACACGCCAGGGTCGATTACTAAAATCCGACTACCAACCTCAATTGTCAGACAGGCGTGCTCATACTTGGTTATTCTCATAATCCTATTGTAGCATAGAAAAATGTTGGCTCGTATGATAGAATAATAGACACATTGGGACGTGGCCAAGTGGTAAGGCACCAGGTTTTGGTCCTGGCATTCGGGGGTTCGAATCCCTCCGTCCCAGCCACGTAAAATATAACGACCTTTTTGGGTCGTTTTTGCTCTGTTGGGTGTCCGTTAAAACCTTGCCAGAGTAATCACACTCAATAGTTTGCTCAGTGAGTCGTGCTATTGCACAAAACATTCCTATTTATAGACACAAGCCTAGTAACTCAGGTGTATCAAAATTTATTCTATTAAAGATGATGTATGTTACATAGTGTATTATAAAATACTACTGAAATTTTACTAAAAATATAAAAAGTGTATAATATAAATATGACAAAAGATAGGACACAAGACCAACGATACATAAATTGCGATGAGGCGATTCTAGATGCCTTAAGCGAGCTGATGGGTGAAACTTCGTTTGAAACTATAAGTATTTCTAGACTTTGTGCTAAAGCCAGAGTAACGCGAGCGACATTTTATCGCCATTTTCCCGACGTTCGTAGCGCGCTGGATGCTTTGGAAGATAAAATTTTTAATAGTTTCGTTGAAGTTTTGAAACAGTTCTATGCTCCAAACGTTCAACATCGTTTACTATTTCGCAAACTTTTGATCTTTACGCATAGGGAGCAGGGGTATTTCAGGAATGCCTATAAACATCACAATGTCAAGATGTATCGTCGTATTGTTCGTGCAATGTATCCGATTGCAGTAAGAACGTGGGCTGACACACGAGGAGGGAATATTTCGCGAATTAACACCCTAGATTACTATGCTTACGCCTATGGTATCGTGGCGATCTGTGGTTGTTTTTTGATTGACGATGGTGCAGATCTAAAATTGATTGACAAATATGTTGATGTAATTTTAGAGTTTATTGAACGTAATTATGGCTCACGTTCGCCGTACATTGGCCAGAAGTAGTTGCGCATTGATATTTCGTATCTGCATCTTTAATTTACTTATTGACTTTTTATCATAAGTGTGATATAATGGAGTAGTATCATGAAAAATATAACAAAAACTAGTAAAGTTATAGCCAAAGATGTGAAATCAACTGGCAATATTGGTCGTGAATTCAGAGAATTCATCAGCCGTGGCAACGTGGTGGATTTGGCCGTAGGTGTTATCATCGGTGGCGCGTTCGGTAAAATCGTCACATCACTGGTTAATGATATCGTAATGCCACTAATTGGCGTGCTATTAGGTGGACTGGATTTTTCTACGCTGGCCATAAGTATCGGTTCGGTGCGCATTACCTATGGTCTATTCCTGCAGAATATTATCGATTTTCTGATTATTGCGGCTAGTATATTTATATTTATCAAGATCATCAACAAACTGAACCGAAAGCCATCCACCAAAGTTACGGACAAAAATGTTGCCAAAAAGGAAGCCGAGCAGATTGCAGTACTGAAAGAAATCCGCGACGAACTCAAGAAAAAATAGATAAGCAGTTTGCGCTAGTGCTTGACTTTTGATAAAATGTTTTTATGAGTGGGTATTTTATAGACAAAGACGGAAATGGTATCGAAGATGTTGCAGAATTCTACGAGGCGATTGATCGTGCTAATCTGACGCACAAAATTTCGGGTGATCATCCATATGTTTACACTACTATGGAAGTGTACGATATCGAAAATGGCATTCGTGGTGCCGGTGGCTTGGGCGTTTTGGCGGCTGATACGCGTCGTACTGCCGAAGCGCTCGAGATTCCGTTTGTTATGTTGACCCCATATTACCGCGAAGAACGTCATCAGTCGATGGTTGATTTGATACCGCAGGACAGTTACATACCCCGCGATCCAACTGAGGCTGGTTTTGAAAAAGTCGGTGATGTTACAATCAAAGTCGAAGGGCAAGATGATGCAACACTGGAAATTCATCAGAAAATCCTGGGTTCTACACGCTTTTTGACTATGGGCGAGATTGGTTTTGGTGCGCTTTACGTTGGTGATGCGTCAGAGGATCATCGTTTATACCAAGAAGTCGCACTTGGTATTGGTGGCTATGCTGCTCTCAAAATGCTCAAGCTCAAGCCATCTGTTATTCAATTAAACGAAACAGCCTCAACTTTTGCAGCTGTGGCGCGTCTTGACGAGTTATGTCGCAACGGCATGGACCTTTACGAGGCAATTGTTTATGTGCGCAAACACACGCTTTACACGAATCATACCCTGGTCCAGGCCGCCGAACCTGCATATACCTATGCACAATTTGAAAATTTTGTCTTTCCGAATATTGCCAGTCCAGCTCTAAAGCATTTTATCGCTGGTCTATTCCGCGATGGAAGCCTTAAACTCAACAGCTTGACTATTGAACTGGCTGAAGCTAAAAACTGCGTATCGCGATTGCATGCCAAAGTTATCGATGTTCACGATCTCAGCGGTGAGCGAGTCGAATTCAAGGCGATAACGAACGGTATTGATTTGAGTACTTGGCTGATGCCGGAAATTTTAAAATTCTATCGTGACAGGGAAATTCTGAATAAGTTTGACATGCCGGGTGCTGATTTCCGCAATGTGCTAAGTAGGGTCGTAGCTGATGATTTACGTTCTATTAAGAAACTTGGTCGTGCCAGATTGAATGATGAGTTGCAGGACCGCAAAGACCAATATGGTCAACCAGTGCAGATTCCAGAAGACGCATTATTGTTCGAGTTTAAAAGAAGGTTTGTCGAATACAAGCGTCCTTGGATGCCGTTCGAAAATATGGATGAAATTAAGACTATTTTGTTCGAAAATAATGCGCATTACATTATGGCTGGCATGATGCCCGGCAATGTTGCAGCTGGCGACAAAACTTATGATCGGCTGCAGGTTATGTTGAAAAATATCGACAACGATCCGTTCTTAAAGGAACGTGTTCATTATATTACTGATTATGACGAGAGCTTATCAGCTGCTATGAGCGCCGGGTCGGATATTTCTATTAATGTACCTGAAGTCGGTTGGGAGGCCTGTGGCACTAGCTTTATGAAAGATATTGCTAACCTGACCATGCTGGTATCCACCAATGATGGTGGTGTGGCCGACGTAGAACCGCCTGCTGTGTTCGAGGTCCACGGTAACAACTATAACGCCGAGATTGCTTCTCTGTACGAGCAGATGCGTGCCTCGGCTACTGTTGCGAAGGACGATATGCAGTGGATTGCCAGAGTCACTGAACAGCTTTCGGCCTATCTACCTACTATTTGTGGTGCTCGCATGATGCGCGATTATCTGCGATTCTTGTTTAAAACGCAGAAGTAACATCTTACGGCATGGGCAAACGTTGTCCTGCGCAATCGTTCAAAATTCGTGTCATGACATCGTTTTCTGCCTCTGTTATCCATAGCGAGTATTTGATTTTAACGGCAATTTGACGGGCGACATATTGACAACGGAAAGCCTTGTTGCTCGGTAGCCAAGTTGCTGCATCACCATCAGATTTTTGCATGTTGGCTTTGCCCTCTACAGCCAAGAGTTCTAAATCGTCATTCGCCAAAGTTTCGCGTGTGGCGGCATCGAGATTCTGCGCACCTTTTTGCCAAGCATCGCCCAATGCCACGACGTGATCGATTTGAACCTCGCTGGACGTGCCTGTGCCACGCTTGAACTCGATAACTTTGCCGGTATAAGGGTCGTTCAATGTTCCAGACAGAACTGTACAGCCGTCGCCGTCCAATTTTACGTCTGTTAAATCACGTGCCAGGATGCGTTGCCGGGTATCGCATTTTTGCCATTTGCCCCAACCATTGCCGAATTCTTTGCGGGAGTAGCCAGTTTTCGGTGCTCGGCCTTTGACGACCAGTTGTTTCAAACTTTCTAATGCAGAGGGTTGGTCGGAATCAGTTGCTCGTGACGCAATCTCGGCAGTATTGTTGGTGGTGGGCGTAGCCTGATTCTCTAGATTCGCTTGGATTAACATCCCAAAGACTATCACGATGCCGATAATTGCGACTGCTATGCTGCGTCGTCGCTGGTGAATCTTTGCGCTCATACGAATATTATACTATACTAGACTAGTGAAAAAATTTGGTTTAACTCTGATTATTGCGGCAATCGCCGTTTGTAGTTTTGCGACGTCGCGTGTGTTGGCTATGCCTGATACGGCTGTGATAACGACGACTTGCATATCTGCGCAGTCGGTTTTGAACCAGATTCAAAAGGCCGATACAGGATCGCGTATTAACCGTGGTCACGATTATACAGAAATCCTTAATTTGATGTTTGCCATGAACGCGCGATTGTCAGCTAATAAGATTGCAGCACCGGCCTTGACCGACTTAGCAGCGCGATTTGAACAAAATCTAGCAAAGTTTCGGGCGGATTATGATTATTACGACGATATTATATCTGATACTCTCAAGATAAAATGTACCAATAAACCAGTCGATTTTTATAACAAGCTGGAAGAATCACGAGCGACGCGGGATATTTTGAGACAGGACGTAGCAACTCTGGGCCAGAATATAGATGACTACTATTCCCAACTTGACACTGTATTGAAGGGATCAGGGCTATGATAACACGACTGAGGAAATGGATTATCGCACATCAATGGCCGGCTTTTATTGTTCTGGCATTGATTATAGCGTCGACGTTGACTGGTGTTAGCTTGTGGCTATACCAGGTCAGTGGCACTGCTAGGCTTGATTTATCGCGACCGGGCTATGAAAAGGTGCGCGAGGACGTCAAGGACAGTAGTGACAGCACTAAACCGTTTTCACCAACTGGCAAATTAGACGATGCGGCCATATCGGATTTTCGTTCTCGCTACGACGACATCAAAACTCGTCTCGATCAAATGAATGGCTATGATAATGAAGTGATGTCAGATGAAAACTTAGGATTAACATATGAGCAATCTATTGCAGAGCCGGCTGAGTAGTGTAGCGGAACCGAGCGAAGTCACAGAAGTCTTAGCGCAGGGTGGTTTGGTCATCATGCGTTCAGACACAGTTTATGGTATTTTTGCATCAGCTATGGATGAGTCTGCGGTTGAGAAACTGCATACTGTACGTGAACGTGATCGGGAGCGCGGGTTTATTATTTTGGTCGATAGCGTAGAGACTGTGGCTCGTATGGTGAAACTTGATGATATGACACAAAAAAAATTAGCTACAATTTGGCATTCCGGCGCATCAACTTCTGCGATTTTGCCGACCAATGGCTTGAAAGAAACGTGGCTGACAGATACACGAGAGTCCGAGCCGACAATTTGTTTTCGTGTTCCGAATAATGACAAGTTAAGGGAACTTTTGATTAAAACTGGACCACTTTGTGCGCCATCAGCCAATCCACCTGGACAGCCATCGGCTCGAAATATCGCCGAAGCTCGTGATTATTTTGGTGAAGCAGTCGATTTGTATGTGGATGGCGGAGAGTGCGATGAAAAAACACCATCACGAATAATTAAATTCGACGAAAACGGTAAGGTAGAGACTGTACGATCAGATAGGTTGAGCCATCCCGAAGATAATATTATTACACGTCGCCGTAAACTCTATAAATTTGCTCGGTTTGATGAATACTCAACTTGTTTTCATATTGATGAATGGCTAGTATCCGCTGCAAGACCTGGTCTTGCAGTGAGTGATAAGAAATTGGTGGTGGAGGTTGGCGCTGGCTCGGCGCTTTTCTCGGTTGAATTGGCGCGTCGCCATCCGGAGAAAACGTTTGTAGCGATTGATATCAAAGGCGATCGCCTATACCAAGGCGCTCGTGAAGCGGAAAAAATAGAACTCGAAAATATCTATTTTGTGCGTAGCGATATCGCACGAATTACAGAGGTGATTCCGTCACATTCAGCTAGCGAAATTTGGATAACTTTTCCTGACCCATATGCCAATGCTGATCAAACGACGCTGTCTAAATCCGACGCTAAACATCGCCTGACCGCGCCACGCTACCTGGCCTATTACAAACAAATCCTCCTCTCTACTGCAAGACCTGGTCTTGCAGTAGAGAGTGGGGTTTTGCATTTCAAAACTGATAATTTACCTCTGTTTGAGTGGTCGCTAGAGCAGTTCAAGGCGAATGGTTGGAAAACGGATTATATTACACGTGACCTACACGAATCTGATGCACCCGATGAAGCTAAAATCCTGACCAGTTACGAAAAACGCTTTATTGCTGAGGATTTGAAAATCAACTACGGACAATTTAGCTAAAATTTTGCCTGAGCCAAGAATCGAGACTATTTCCGCCGCCACCGGTCATGGCTACTACAATATCGCCGTTTGACAGATGCCCGGCGATTTTCTTGATTAAATCATCATTCATGTCGGCCGGTTCAGCAATTTTCTTTGTTTCGTCGTCCAAATGTTCGATTAACTCGGCTGGGGTCAAAATTGCCAAGTCTTTGGGCTCGCGCGCCAGATAACTTGGCACCCAATACAGTTTGTCTGCGCCCTTAAAAATGCCTTTATACTCGTCCAAGATGTAAGTTTGGCGACGATTGGTCAGCGGTTCGTAAATTATCACCAAATTACGTCCTGACTCGTCTGCCATTTCGCGCGCTACACTCATTGCGCCAACAATTTTCTCGGGCGTGTGGGCATAATCGCTGTAAATATTCGGTGCAATTTGTTCCATACGACGGCCTAGACCAGGGAATTTTGCCAAGATTTCAACAAGTTTATCGAGTGGCTCATCCGTTATATTGTGAACAGTCTGCGCTACCAACCATGCATCCATTCGATTGTAATGGCCCGGCATATCAATTCGGTCGATACGTTCATCATCGTTGTCTAGTTGTTGGATATTGGTCGTGTCATTAAGGCTCAGATTCGTCGCATCACTCTGCCACACCAATGTTTGCTCGGATTGATCAATAAATTTACGAAAGGCCGAATTGTAATCTTCGCGCGTCGGAAAAATTTCGTGATGATCATAGGCGACTCCAGAAATCAGGCTAATTTTAGGGTGAAATGCTAGAAAATTGTAATCGAATTCGTCGGCCTCGTATATAAAGTACTTGGATTCAGGATTATATTTGCCCATGTCGGCGAAACTGGTCTTGGCGGGCAGTAAATAACTAATCGGTTGACCGAGCTCTTGCATCAGAAAAACTGTCATTGCCACGGTTGTCGTCTTGCCGTGTGTGCCTGCAATGGCAATCATATCCAGTTTTTTCTCGTCCAAAATAAAGTTTAGTAGCTCGTCACGCTTGGTGACCTTGATATCGTGTTCGCGGGCGAATGCTATCTCTGGTGCGTCGGGATTTTCGAGCGTTACTGCCGAAGAATAAACAAACCAATCTAGCGGAGTCTCGTTATGTACTTTGGCGATATTTTCTGTTGTTTGACCAATTTGAATAT
>LSPZ01000104.1_pt1 | contig 14736 bp, 16 predicted proteins | sample 651281 | NCBI WGS metagenome assembly LSPZ01 (sample SAMN04438313, study PRJNA306036) | termite gut metagenome | isolation source: viral DNA filtered from gut of termites from termite colony 2 | host: Coptotermes formosanus | place: USA: New Orleans, Hayne Blvd. | collected 2013-06-18
TTCACCTGGTTTTTATCCTCCGATATTGCTGTAATTATTTGCATATTATATGCAGTAATTATTTCAAGATCATCTTTTTTTACATGATGTAAGCAATATTGCATTGTATCGGTACACAGATATATACCAATACTTAACGGAGGAATTTGTTTTTTAGTAGCGACAGAGCCACGATACGGAAAACATTTTCCCATAATAACGGCTGTATCACCCATTTTAAATTTTGGTATAGTACTACCTGGTTGTAAGGTGTATATCATTAGTACCTCCATTATAAAAATAAAAAGGAATAGAGTACAATTTCTCATACTCTATTCCCGCGCCCTTGAAGCTTCACATAGAATCAATTAAAATAGTAATTTGGGAGGGGAACTACGTTAAAGGATTAATATGTGATACACGAATTATATATAATCATAAACGACATTAAAACTTTCTCTTGAAAACATTTGTATAATGTATAAAAGGAGGAATCATCCTATGGCTCGTAAACGAATGCCCGATGTACTAACGGACGATCAAGTATTAAATCCCGAATTTTTTCGTCCAGATCTTGAAGAAATGTACGAATCTGTTGATAATATGAAAACTCTTGCAAAAAAGGTGAGTGCAGATATTGATCAAAAATATTTTGATATTGAAAACCGCGAAATGTACGGAAGAGGAACTCTTACATTTGTAAGTAAACAAATGGAAACTCTAGCATCTGTACATTCCGGTGTGAATACCGGTGACAAGAGAAAAACAGTTTAAAGAAATTTTTACGATTCCAATAATACCAGAAGATAATTATTTAAAAGTTCTGGTAAAGCGCGCTTTACAAACACTAAAAATAGATATCGCTGATTATAGGCACAAGTTCAATAATGAAAATCATTACAATAATACAAAACGTTCTCTAATATCAGAATCAACGTTATCGTATGAAAAATTCTGCGAGATTTTATACATCTTAGATCTAAAGCATACTATTCAAATATATGATGCTGATAATAAACCATTTATATTCGAAGATGAAATTACTCAGCCAAAATAGGTTGAGTAAATAAAATAACATTGAAGTCATTCAATGTTATTTTTTATAAAACATTACAATAAATCAAGGAGAATACGATGGCTATTACGAAATTAGACGATATGCCTCAAATTCCGGTAGAGCATCGTGCTGTTCCACAAAAACTCGTGCCGCATGCTCCTCCGAAAGATCATTCTGAAATATTTGGTCAACGAAATCCAATATCTACGCCAGTAACAGATGCTGGGTTATCGAGCGAGTTAAATCTCTTACGAGATTTGCGTGATGCTCAAAATGATTTAAGCCGAATCCCTCAAATATTTGGTGTTTTAGACGGTACTAAAAATATTGTAATTTATTATAGTCAAGCAAATATCAAAATGAATACCGATAATGTTAACATTATGGCCCCAAGCCCTGTTAATGCTACAAAATATGATCGTATTGATAATATGATTTTATTAACTCAAAATGAATTACAAGACAATTTTGTACTTGAAGACGGTCATATTGATAATACGCTTACCTTTGATGGTATTATGTATCCTGGGACTACACCGAAATCAAATGACTTATTCTATTTAAATGATGTAAATGGTAAAGGAATACTTTACATTGTCACTTCTGTTCAACCTATTGCGACGCTCGATTTCACCGGGTGGAAAGTTGAGTTCCAGAAACATCATCAACAATTACAACCGGAAGAAATGACGCATTTGGTACAAGAGCATTTCGTTTTTAAGTTTGAAAATCTTGGTACTGATAGAGTCCCGGTATTGCAACAAAAAGTTGCAATCATGTTTGATAAAATTACCGAATTATATAATATGATTTCAGACGAATTTTTACATCGATTTTTCGATAGATCGCGTAATATTATTCGATTGAAATATATTCCTGATAAAAAAGAACCATCGGAATTTATGGTACTTGGAAAAGAACACGAATTTTCCCACGGAGATTGTAATGCTGCTTCAGCGAAAGAAATTTTTGATCCATTTGTTATGGAATTTATTGCACAAACGTTTGTAAATGAAAAAATACAATATAAAGGATATTCAATATATCCAGTAAATCCTGTCTGGATCGGAGAAGAATTTCGTAGCATGTACCGTAATTCAATATATAATGCATTTTCTCATCAACGGCCAGATTTAATAAAGTATTTTTATCATTATCCGGTTCCGTTTAATGTGAATACTATTCGTGATTTAGCATATGAGAATTGGCATTATTTTGAATTACTTTCAAATCAGAGTTCAAAATGTCTTGATATATTTCCGCTTGGATTTGTAGGAAGAGTAAAAAGCAATACGCTTTACTCTAAAGAATACGATGATGAGAAATTATTAAAATATAATCTACTTATTAAATTTGCAAATATTAAAAACTATAACCCAACTGAAGAAGATATTAAACCATTTATGAAAGATATCGATTTGGTCGATGATCTTGAGTTGTATGGTGTCGCCCCTCTTCTTATGTATATTTGTTACAATTTTAGAAATACCGTAGGACAGAGGATTCGCTAATGGAGGAAATCATATGTTTGTAGAACTTGAAGCATTATTGGAAGATCGCGATTTAAAAACCGCGCTAGAAGATCAAACACAGGAATTTATGTCAACTATTGAAGAGGATGATAGTATTGAAGCTATGATGCTTTCAATGGAAGGTGTAACTACTTTAAAGTAAGGAAGGAAATAACATGGCAATTAATCAACAGGTAACAGATTCAGTTCGGGTACGAATTCCCTTTTGCGGATTTATCCCGATTCTCAATGTATACGGACCAATACGGTCGTTTATACCAAAAGCTCGGGTAGTTGATCTTATTAGATCCGGATATGAGGTTCAAATTATGAACCCTTCCGCATGTCCCGAATTTGCAGAACAACTTAAATCGTACTACGCACTTCTCGCCGATAAAAAATTGGTTGAGGCACAAAAAATTGCACAAAATATTATTTATGCTGATAACCCAGTAGCAAAAGCTCTTGCCGAAGCAAAAGCGAAAGAAGCTGCGCTTAAAACGAGCACAGGTGGAAAAAACGAAACTCCGATTATTCAAGCAGGGAACGCAATCCTTGATGCTGCTATTGCGAATGCACGTGCTGCAGAAAATGTACAGTCCGGTAATATTCCTGGTACACAAGGTAATGCAGATTTACAAAATCAGCTTAATAACATTGGAAATGGTCCCGATGCTGAATTGCAAAACAATTTTCTCAATCCACAAGGAATACAATCTCCGGCTGCTGATACTCAAATTGATCTTACTCGGCTACCCGAAAATGGAACCCCGAATGTTGTTACCGAAGAGATGATTAAATCGGAGCTTCCTGGTGCTCCAGAAGATGCAAATATTCCTGATGGAAGTCAAATATCTGAAATTCCGCCACAATCTGAAATTAAAATTCCTGATGTATTACTTCCTGAATCAATTGAAAGTGTAGCTAATGCTCAAACATCGAGTATAAAAAATGAAGGACGCCCTGACGCAGAATCGAAAGAAATACCTGCATCTAAACAATCCGGTGGTCTTGGTAAGATTTTCGGTAAAAAATAATCAACTACATATCCGTAGCCAATTGGCTACGGATATATTACTTATACATGTTTAGTAGAGCATTCAATACGATTATTTGTAGACGATTCCGATTTGATAAGTGATGATGCATGAAGCATTTTTCGAAACACGTCATCGTGATATACTTTATGTGTTTTCGTTGGTTTTGTTTGTAAAACAGGTTTCCAATGTATATCAATCTCGATATTGTGTTGAAATGTTTTACATTTAATACATGTCGGCGCATCTTCGTAAGATTCAATACATGATGGATAATCACAATCAAGAAGTTTGTTCATAAATTCCTCCTATATTTATTTCAGTATATTTTCTGATTATAATAATATATAATAATATATAATCATATTCTATAATAATCTTTTTGATTTTAAGTCCTTAAGATAAAGATACATTAATTGTTCAGGATGTGTAACGAGGTTCACGATCTTATCGATTCCCATTTGTTTTATTACATCATCAGTAGCTTTAGAAATAATACCAACAATAGGGTTTACTACGACAACATTCTGGCGTAATCGTTTATATATAATTTTATGAGTTAATGGTCCCATATGGGTGTTACCATCAAGCATGGCATTAAATACTGATACGTGTCCGGGAGATCGTGGGTATGTTTCCCAATACAATGACTTTTTACGTTCAGGTAAAAATCGATCAACTTCTGCAACAGTATAATTGTTTTTGATACCAAATTCTTGACATCCTTTTTCTCCAAGTCCTGTAGTTTCAATATTATACTGATTCATTTTCGGAAGCACAATTTGGTTTGTAAAGTTAGTTTTACCACCCATGGTAATCTTTTTAAATTCTTTATAACGATTTTTTGCAAACCATTCTTCACCTTTAATTTCACGCATTTTATCGAGCACGTAAAAAGCACATTTTGTTGCTCCTAACGATGGTGCTTGTTTTAAATATGATGCTGATTTTCCAGATACTGGAGACATATCAAATTCTTCTACCATCCATTTTACAATAGATACATAATCTTTCTTAATAATTTCGGTTAATGAGTAATAACTCTTATAATCAGGGCGTCCACCAAGTTCCGCAATACCTTTGAGAGTTAATAAAAGAACAGGTTCAGGAATAACTAAAATTGCATCAAGCATATCAACTACTTGTGATTTTGCGCTCTTAATAACATCTGCACCGGCCTTATCCAATATCTTTTGAGATTTATCCAAATTTTTAGCAGTAGTAGCTTTTGTAGCGTCCCATTTTTTTTCGACCGCTTGTTTTGGATGTTGAATTGTATCAAGTTTTTTAGCAACAGATTTTCCACTTTTACTCGAATTTAAATCTATCGGCTTTTTTGCTTCAGTTGCGGTTTTCGGGAAATTTTTAGAAATTCCTCCATTTGCAGCATTTGGAGTAGGTGTTTTAGCGGGTCCACCACCTGGAACCGATGGTTTTGCACCCGGTGTAAGAGAAGATCCTGAAGCAGCTTTTTTAGAACTAACAATACTACTTGGCATTGTTGGTATTGATCCCGATGATGCAGCTCCGGGTCCTGCAGCAGTGGATGGTGTTAACGTAGGCATATTATTATTCCTCCAAAAAATTGGTAATGGAATATATCCATTACCAACATGTTTTCACGATATTAAAATCGTGTTAAATCATCATCGTTATTATTTTGATAAAACATTGGTTGTTGTGGTAATACATCTTGATATTGTTGAGGAGCTGGTAATAATGGTTGTGTATGTTGAAATTCAGAAACACCTTTTGTCTCATACTGAGTAATTGATATAACTACTTCGGGAACTTGTTCGGGTTCCTCATATTCAGATGCATCTTCATATACCGAAACGTTCTCATCCTCTGCGATGTCAAAGCCGTCCCATCCGAATAATGTTACAATTTCTTTATCAGTAAAATCACAATCGAGGAATTCTTCAGTTTCGGTATCAGCATTTTCAAAATCTTCATCAGAGATTTCAGTGTCTAAATCATCATCAGTATATTCAATACGTGGTTCTGCCGATAAATCTGGACCTTCATAAAAGTCTCCAAGATCATCATCATCTTCGACACCTTGAAATACTTCTCCTTTTTTCCATACTTCTTGTTTTCTGGCAGTAGTACTTAATGCTTGGAGACGAACATACTCATCACGTGCTTTTTCGACAAGAACCGTGAGTTCTTTACACATTGATTCCTTAATAAAATCTGTTCGCCATAAATAATTTAGAACTGCTTCGACTGTTGCGATTGCCGCGTCATCATGAATACCTTTACCACATATTTGATAATTACTATCAGTAATTTCGATTTCTGTTTTCGCATCATCATACATCACACCATTATTATCATGAGTAACCATGGTAGAATTAATGATATAATTTGCTTCTACGGCATCGTCTGGAGATAGTTCTCCTGCAAAAATACGGGAATACACCGCGAGTTGCATCAAGAATTGTGCATGATCTTCCCGTGTCAATGGATTAAACATGGTATGATCTTTTCGGAGTTTATTATTCCCAAGTAAAATACATAATGTTTTATTGTTAATTTGAAGATTAATTTCCGGGTCTTCAGGATAATATAACCGTCCACTATCCGCTTCGATATCAATACCAAAAATATCAAGTATTTTTACTATTACATATTTTTGGACATCAGAATTTTGAATGTTTGCAATCGTACTCATATCAGTTACCCCCTCCATCCGAATATAGAATTATCGGTTGGATATATTGTTGGTTGTACAGTTTTTCCGTGAGTAATATACGGATTGATATATTCTTTTAATTCCTGATTCGGGAGCCCCATAAGTCGATCGTGATATTCTTCTCCAATTGAAGATACGACATCTCGATGAGAATCATGATATCGTCGCGATTGAAACGGGGTTCCATACGTATATGTCGCTGTTGATATTCCATTCTTAACTTCAGCATCATAAAGAATTTGATTATCAATAGTTGGAAGCGCTAATATTAGTCGCAATTGTGGCGCATATTCTGATATAAAATTAATTACCATAAGTGCCGGTGTGATACTTAATTTTAAATAACAATTCCCAACATATGGATGAAATAATCCTTTTTGTGCAATTGTTTTCATCATCTCAATAATATGAAGAATTTTGTTATTATAATCGGGAATATGAATGACTGGATCGGTAATGGTGGGAATATAATCTTTTCTCGGAATATCAATAAGACCACGATATGTATCCATAATTAATACGATTTGTTTTGGAAGCAATACATTGATTACTTCGTGTACAAAATAATTAATTTGAATTAATATACAACATAATTCTGCAAATGTTGGTCGTCCAGTTGCTTGACTGTATGCATATACATTATCAAATGCTTGTACATTAGTTAAATTGGTTTTGAATGCAATAAATTCGGGATTTATTGCATCGTTTACCATCATCGAATCAGCTTGTCCACACGGATTATCCATATATGCTTGCGTGAAATCGCTTCGATCTTCAAAGAAATATTCAGAATTCCCAACTTTATTCTTTGAAAACGCAATATTGTATGCCTTATTCGCAATCATTTGTGGCATAACCAAAATAGGATTTCCGATCTCAGCACATTTATCCGGGGTGAACCATGAACTATATTCTTCAGGTCGTTTATCAGACACTTTTCCGGATATGATACTATTTTGAACAAATCCATCAGCCCAATTCATTTCAATACGATTAATAGATGCGATACGAGATGCAGTATCATCCACAAAAATATTGTTTTTAACAAGCATTCTACCACGAGCGATATCTCGTTTCATTTCTTCGATACTATCAGTATCGTTTAAACATTCTTTTTCAAATGTTCCATAAGATGTATAAAACGGATCATCATCTAATGAATATCCGTCATCTCGTGCAACCATTGGCAACTCCTCCATTGGATTTTGTATTTTATACATTTTGATTGGATTTGATGGCATTAATAATAAACATTCTTGCCAGCAATTTTCTTTTCGATGTTCTATGTTTTTATCTTCTTCATAGTCCATAATTTCTCTCTCGGCGATTTTCAAGTCACCATAAAATAAGGGAACACCATTACGGTGTTCCCATCGTAATGATTTATATCGCATATGCATTTCGCATTTCATCCACAAATTTTTCACTATGTGGATGATACCACATATAAGTAGTTTCAAACGAAATTGCTTTTTCGATCGCCGCATTAATAACTGGTTTTAAGAATGATAAATGTTTCCCTTCAATATCATTTTCAAATAATTGATATAATGCTGGATTTGGTCCAAATTTTGTCTTCGGATACTGTGTTGTAAGTTCAGTATCTAAGTTGCTCGCATTTATAATTCTTGATACTTTTGCATATATTAATCGAGTATATAATGTATATTGTAATTGTCCTTTGACACTTCCGTGAGAAGTTTTTGTTGTAGATTTTTGCTTAAATACACGATATATTCCAAGAGAAATAATACCATGAATATTATTTTGCGTACTTCGAAAAGCAAAAGAAATAATATAATCACCTTTCATAGTATATAATACCATTGACTTTTTATGACTTGATTTTTTAAACGATCTCTTTTTAAATATATAAATCGGTTTCTTCTTCCCACCGTCGTGGGAACATAGCAATTTTGCAAACCCTTTAATAGTATTTCCACATTCAATAATACCACCTTCTTCATGGAAACCATTATTACCACTCGCCGTTTGAATGAGGGTTGGATTCATAAATGGTGGTAATTTAGTTGATTTATGTTGTGATTTTGATGAGGTGTTTTTCTTTCGATATGGTGTACGTTTCAAATGATGATCATTCATCAATTGTTCCCTCCTCTTACATAAAGATAATATATATTCACGATTTTGTTTAGACTTATGGTGTTACAATAAATGTAAGCACATCGACAATTTTATCAATATCGACATGATGCTGTACCATAAGCTGTGGTCCCTGAAATGTTTGTATTTTTTGATTAAATACAACAGAATTTGTTGTAGTATCAATAGTAAACGGAATCGGGAGGTCATTATCCTCTATCCCAGTTGTATTTGCAGGATCGATAGGAAATGATTTGGCAGATATGTTAATATCTTTTCCATTCATAAGCCGAAAACCGTATACATAGCCAACATGGGGTAAACTACTAATGAAAGTGTTTAATTGCGCTGCGGTCATAAAAATACTCCTTCTTACACGTATTATATAATTGTTGTCGATAGTTTATAAATATAATGACAACATCGAATATAAATATATATGATAAGTATACAACGCAATAGGAGGGTTTGATACGTGGAAAATGCATATACTGAAGAGTCGATACAATCTTTTTCCGGAGTTGATGCTGTACGAAAACGATTTACTATGTACATCAATGATGCTGGAACGAAAGGTGTATTTCGACTTGTACAAGAAATTATTGGAAATAGTTTAGATGAATTTCAAGCAGGACGAGCGTCTGATATTTATATTGATATTGATGAACCAAAACAAAAAATTAAAATTCGTGATAATGGTGCCGGTATTCCAATTGGAAAAATTATCGATTGCGCTACCGAATTACATACCGGTGGAAAATTTGATAATTTAACATACAACTTTTCAATTGGATTAAATGGGGTTGGACTAACATCGACAAACGCCCTATCGAAACAATTTGGTATTACGGTCTGGAGAGATGGTAAAGAAGCAAAGGTTGAATTTTCAAAAGGACATATTACTAAAGATCTTGATGTACATGATATAAAAGCTAGCGGGTTACACGGGACACTTGTTGAATTTGTTCCTGATGAAGAAATCCTTGGTGAATATATTATTGTCGCAAAGCACTATAGTTCGTATTTTGAAGAACTTGCACTTATTAATACTGGTGTAAGAATTCATTATACCTATACAACTTTATCCGGAGATACTGATGCCATTGAATATTATTCAACCGATGGTATTTTTGATTTACTTAAACGAATGCTCGGACATCACACTTTTATTACAACCGATGCGATTAGAATGCCGTTTATTGAAATAAATGCAAAAGATAAAATGGGATTTGAATGTGCGTTTTCATGGGTTAAAGATGCACAAAGTGAAAAAATTCGATCGTTTGTAAACGGAATTAATACTCCGGATGGCGGTATGCATGTAAAAGGCATGAAAGGTGCTATTGCAGAAATTATTCGATCAGATTTAAATAATAATGTACTTGCAAAATCAGATCCGTTGTATGGACATATTGAAACAACTGATATATTTGAAGGATTTATTGCGGTCATTCTTGCTAAACACCAGAATCCATTATTTGCAGGTCAAGTAAAGTCAGAATTTACGTCGATAGAATTTGAACCGTTTGCTCGAGATGAAGTTCGAAAACGATTTGCAGAATGGTCTCAGTTAAATAAAACTCGATATAAAAGTATTCTTGATGTTGTACAATTAACCGCTAAAGCAAGAATAGCTGCAAGTAATGCTCGAAAGGCAGTTAAAGCATCTGCCGCAACGACTACTCATACTGCACTAATTAGTATCGATAAATATAGACCATGTCACTCAAAAGATCCATCTAAGTGCGAACTTTTTATTGTCGAAGGAGAATCGGCAGGAGGATCTGCAAAATCTGGTGGTGATGGTGAATACCAAGCAATTTATATGCTACGAGGTGTACCTCCTAATGTGTATGATAGTCAGAATATTTTAAAATATCTCAATACTGAAGGTTCAGTTATAGGAGATCTTGTTAAAGTAATAGGATGTGGAATGGGCGCATCATTCGATATCTCAAAATTACGATTCTATCGTATTGTATTAATGACTGATGCCGATCCGGATGGTTCTCATATTTCTTCACTTCTTATCGGATTCTTCTTCAGTTTCTACCCAGAATTAATTCTTGCAGGGAAAGTGTTTCTTGCTAATCCCCCATTATTTAGATTCGGATTTAATAAAAATCGAGAATTCTATGTGCCAAATATGGAAGCATATTGGAATATTCTTGATTCAAGTATTATAAAAGATTTTGATTTATGTGCAATACATAAAAATAAAGGATTCGTTATTAATAATGTAAAGTTTTATCAACAATATTTATATTATCTTAGGGGATATTTTGATATTGTTGACATTGCAGGAAAACAGACAAATATTCTTCCTGAATTGCTGGAATACATTATTATCAAATATAATGATATTATAAAATCAAAAGTTTTCAGATTTCAAAATTATGAATTTAATGTATACTGGGATAAATCGCTTAATTGTAATGTCATTGAAGGAATATATAATAACATATTTCATAAAATTGAACTTACTTCTGAATTACAGGACACATGTAAACAAATGATTATTAAATTACAAAATGTCCACTGGTCTAACTTAATATTACGACATAAAAAGTCTGGTACCATAATAGGACCAAGCCCGTATATCATCAGTAAAACAATTGATAGAGTAGTACAATCTTCTGCAGATGTTACTCGTTATAAGGGACTTGGAGAGATGAGACCAAAACAACTATATGAAACAACGATGAATCCTGCAACACGAACTCTTACACAAATTAAAATGGATCCTGAAAATATAAAACGATATGCATCACAACTCGATATATTCATTGGTTCTAATATTGATGGTCGAAAAGAATATTATCGTAAATTTTTATAACATTGTATCTGGCGCATATGCGCCAGATTATTTTTATTTTAAAGGGTGGTAATAATGATTATTGCAAGCGCGGTAATGACGGAAGACGGTCAGATATTTGTCGGAAAGCGTCACGGAGATGCACAATTAAATGCGTATAAGATTCTCGGAATCGATCTTAAAAAACCGGATTTTAAACGATTAAAATTTCCGAAAGATGGATTTCTTACATCTGATTTACGATTTTTAGAACGTGAAGAAGCACTTCTATATGCTAAGAGAATGAAACAGTATAGAAATTCTCCGGAAACTCAAAAACAAACATATAACGGTCCAGATCTTTTCTCAGAAGATTTATGGTAAATGGAGATATTATGGATTTACTTCAATTAGGCGAATTTCGCAGCATCCTCACTGCAACACTTGGAATGTTTATTGTAGGGTTATTATCCACCGCATATAAAGGTGCTATTATTAATTTAGGAAAATGGATTTGGAAACATTGTACAACAACAGTTGTTCTTTCTTCATCAAATTGGGCATTTTATGTGCTTATGAATGCATTTGAACAACACAATACTATTATTCAACTTCGCGTTATTAAATTGCTCAGTGGTCAACATAATGGAGATGATACTATTTCTAGAGGTATTGGTCCAGGTCGTCATCTTATTAAATTTGGAGGACATTTTGTTATTATATCACTTCAAGTTCCCGATAGTCAGGTTATGTATATTGATGAAGAACGTATGACGCTTACATTGCAATGGTTTGGAAAACGTCATTCTATTCTCGATGATCTTATTAAAACAATTACTATTGCTCGAGGATCATCTGGAAAAGGAAAGATATCAATATACACATATGTACAGGATTATTGGAGTAATGTAAGTTATATTCCATTACGAGATTTTAATACAATTTTTATACCAAAAAAAGATATAGACTCTTTAACAACTCATTTGAACGCATTTTATTCGAATATCGAGTGGTATCATAAACGTGGTATTCCTCATCGATATGGTATTTTATTATATGGACCCCCAGGAAGTGGTAAGACATCACTTATTAAAGCAATTGCTACTAAATACGAAAAACCGGTATATGTATTACCAGTTGATAATCTTGATAATATTGAACGTGCATTTTCAACGGCGTACGCCGATTCAATTATTGTTATCGAAGATATAGATACTGCAAAAGTTACACATTCTCGGAAAGATTCTTCAAATAAAACAAATGATGATCCGGAATTATCTGTTGGACAATATGGGAGAATAAAACTCAAAAAGAGTTCTCTTGCAAATATATTAAACACGATCGATGGTATTGCTTCAAAAGAAGATCGGGTACTTATTATTACTACTAATAATAAAGATATGCTTGATCCTGCATTATTACGTCCAGGAAGAATTGATTTGCAACTTGACATTGGATATATAACACAAGATACGTTTGATGCAATGATTGAAGTATTTTATAATCGATCTTCGAATTCTAAAACAATATTTGATTCTAAGACTCATTCAACTCTTACGTGTAGTGTATTACAAAATGAAATTGTTGCAAATAATTTAACATATGAACAAATTATTGAGAAGTATTGTGTGCCTATGATCGAGTGAGTTTGAATATCATACCATATTGGTATGATATTTTTTATAATTATATATAATATATTTATAGGCAAGATTATATAATTTTCAATTAATTAGAAATAATAAAAAATCTTAAAACAATATTTTTAAAATAACAAAGTAATAATAACGTAGTAAGGAGTTTATTATGGCAACTGAAAGATTTCATAATTATGAACTTGACTTTTTAGGTCACAGCATTGTAACGACCGATGATAAAGGTAAGATTGTAGAAGCGGCACTTCCATTTCGTAAATACGAAGGAAAGACAATTGATGAACTTGACCGCGAGTTACATCAAAGAGCCCGTGAAAAAGGATCGGATGCGTATAAAGGAATCAAAGATCTTGGGACAACGGTTAATTCGCGGCTAATTCCGAATGGAGAGAAAAAACCTTAATGGACGCATTAACAGAAATTAAGAATGTAATTGCAACGATTTCGGCGTTTAAGCTTTACTCTTGGGTATGGATAAGTAAAGAAAACGCCGGATCAAAATTGCATCCTACTTGTTCTGCGATCGAATTTGAACGAAATAAAAAAGGATGGTCGTTTGATTTTGTAAATTATCTGTTTGTGCGACTTCAAAAACATCGACCGAAAGCATATATGATCGTATTCAGAAATCAAAATAATCACGCAGAGATAAAAGTTACAAGCTGTGTAGTCTTTTATGGTAAATTTGTCTGTGTTCCGGAATTGTTAAAAAATGGGAAGGCAACATTTAAAAGATTCTCAACTCGTAACGACATTTTTAATTATATTCTTGAAAACTTGCCTTATTTCGATACATCATATACATTTCAGAATATATATCATTATATTCCCAAGAACCGTTCATTTTCAATATACACGCTTATTGGGACCATTTTTAATATTGGAAAGCGAGTAATGTACCCACAAAAGGAGGAATCGCTTGATTAACACTGTCCAAGAACTTGATGATGTTGTTGAATCAAATATGGTTGATTTTGTTAAAGCATCGTTTATTGACCGATATCCATCGATGCTTGATGGATTAAAACCGGTTGTACGACGTATTCTATATGCTATGAAAGATATTAATATTACCGATAAAAGTAATACCGTAAAAACTGCCCAAATTGTTGGAAATGTGATTGGAAAATTACATCCACACGGTGATCAAGCTGCATATGGCGCACTTGTTGCTGTTGCACAGCCGTTTACATTAAATTATCCATTAATTGATGGGCAAGGAAATTTTGGAAATCTTTTAGGAGATGGAGCAGCATCATACCGTTATACAGAAGCACGATTTACCGAATATGGATATCGATGTTTGCTTAAAGAATTAAATGATGGTTCTGTGGAATTTGTGCCAACATTTGATAATCGATGGAAAGAGCCATCGGTATTACCATCTATTCTCCCGAATTTAATAATTAATGGTACATACGCCATTGCTGGGGCCGCATTTAATTCTAGTATTCCTCCTCATAATCTTAATGAAGTGCTTGATATTACAATTGCACTTATTCAAAATCCATCAATTACTAATGAGGATATCGGTAGTAAATTATTACCAGATTTTCCATTTGGTGGTATATTATTAAATCCTGAAGATATTCAAGAATATTATAAACACGGAACTCCAGCTACTATTCGTATGATGGCAAAATATGAGATTGACCGTGAAAATAATACTATTCATATATATGAACTTCCATATCTTGTAGATGGAAATTCGTTAAAAGATGAAATTAAACGTAAATTTCCGAAATTAAAAGATATCGGAATTGATGATATAATTCCTGATTGTAGCGAAAATGCTATGGATTTTATGATTGTATATAACAAAAATGCAAATCCTGATAAGCTCATGAATTTGCTCATTGCTAAAACACGTATTTGTGCATCAAGTCAATTAATGTTTACATG